>Ga0247609_10005158_pt1 | contig 12888 bp, 12 predicted proteins | sample 172DNAGHGlowgp2_FD_193487 | JGI IMG/M metagenome (GOLD analysis project Ga0247609, IMG submission 193487) | Sheep rumen microbial communities from Palmerston North, Manawatu-Wanganui, New Zealand - 1728 DNA GHGlow gp2 | ecosystem: Host-associated > Mammals > Digestive system > Stomach > Rumen ...
ATTCAGATAATATTTCATGACTTTTATTATTCTTAGCAATAATAACAAGTCCTGAAGTATCTTTGTCTATACGATGAACAATACCAGGTCTTTCATCACCATTTATGTTACTTAAATTCTTTGTGTAATACATCAAACCATTTACTAAAGTATTATCATAATTTCCAGAACCTGGATGAACTACTAAACCGCTTGGTTTATTTATAACAATAATATCTTGATCTTCATATACTATATTCAAAGGCATTTCAACAGCTTCTACGTCTGGTTCTTCTGAATAATTATCTGGTAATTCAATCAAATCATTTTCTCTTGTTTTATAGGATGCTTTTTCCTGTTTATTATTAACAGTTATTAAACCTTTATCAAGCATTTTAGCAATTAGACTACGAGTATAGTCAGTATTAGCTGCTAGATACTTGTCTAGTCTTTCTTGATTTTCTTTTACTGTTATCTTCATTTTTATCATCCCCTTTTATGATAGATATTATAAGTAAAAATACACCTACGACGATGCACATATCTGCAACATTAAAAATTGGATAGTCGTATTTGAATATATAGAAATCAAAGAAGTCTCTTACATAACCAAATATTATACGATCAATCAAGTTGCCTGCTAAGCCTCCGATCAGAAGACCAAAAGCCATATTATTTCTTAGGTTTTCTTTAAAAATAAAAATGTAATGATAGATTAAAATAATTGCTGCGATGGTACCAATGATAATAATAAAACGGGCATTAGAAAAAATTCCCCAGGCAGCTCCTTCATTATAGCATAAGGTTAAGTAAAAAAAGTTTTTAATTACTTTTACACCGACATTAAGTTTTAGATAACTAGTAGCAATTATTTTGGTAATTTGATCAATTATTAAAGCAATACTAGCTATTATAATCATTTTTTTATTCACTTCGTGCACCTCGTGTTACATTATATCATAAAAATAAGAAAGATTTAATCTTTCTTATTCGTATTTATTTTCACTAAATTCCTCGAAGATATCTTCAAGATATTCAATTCTTACTATTTTTTCTAGCCACTCTTTAGGTATGAAGTCGTAGCCATAAATAATACCAGCTAAACCACCAGTGATGGCACCAATTGTATCTGTATCATCGCCTAAGTTAATAGCTCCAATTATAGCATCTTTATAGTTCTCTGATTGTAGTAATACCCATAGACATGCTTCTAGAGAATCAACTACAAAACCTGTAGATTTAATATCATTTATTTTTAATTTAGAAATGTCTTCTTTTAATAAACGATCATAATATTTTCGGGTATCTTCACTAAACATAGTATAATCTACACATTTAGTCATACTATATGCAGAATACTTATCTTTACCATTAAGTAAAAACATAGCAAATCTTACATATATGTAGCATCCCATGATACTTATTTCATGAGCATGAGTTATTGAAGAAATATTACGTACTAGTTCTAAGACTTCATTATCTTTTAGATGTCTAGCAACAGCATAATATGCTATTGGTAAAATACGCATTAATGAACCATTGCCGTTAGAATAAACATCGCTTAATCCGCAAGTTAAAGGATCATCATGATTTTCTTCAAATTTATCTATTGCTCTTGCAGTGGTATTCCCGATATCAAATACTTCGTGATGTGGTGTATATTGAGCGTGATTTTTAAATGCTGCAAATTTAAGAGCAATATCTTCATAATCAATTCCATTCTTAGCATTGATAGAATCAATAGTAGCAATCATCATTGATGTATCATCAGACCAAGTTCCTTCTGGTTGATTATGAGTTCCATAACCAATCATTTTGGTTACTGGTTTCTTTAAGAGATCTTCACGCTTCTGAAATTCTACAGGAACACCCATGGCATCACCGACAACGAATCCCATTAAGCCGCCTAAATATTTCAACCTCATGATACCACCCACCTAACCCTATTATACTCTTTTTTTTAGATTTTTTATACAATTTTATTAAATTTGTTTATTTATTTATTATTTTTTCTTGAATTATCTTAAAATCATCAAGATTTATTAGCTTAAAAGCATTATTTTCATATAGTAATATGGTATGTTCTTTATTGCCACGTGGTAGACCTACACTACCGGGATTTAAATGTTTTCCTTCTAAATTATAACGATGGGTGTGACCCATTAAACAATACTTGTCTTCGAATAAATAATCATATTTATAATTTAAATGGCCATGAGTTATATAAAAATCATAATCATCAATAGTTATTTTTTCATATTCTGGATAGATTGGAAAGTTCAATCTTTCCAAATCATAATCACGATCTGTATTACCTTTTACGGCGATTGTAATAGCTGACCATCTATTCATTAAAGTGATTATTTCATCAATTTCAAAAGAATTACTATAGTAATAGTTTGTTAATAGATCACCAAGTAAAATTATTTGGTCAGGATCAATTTTAAAGCAATAATCATATAACTTCTTTGTATATTCATAGTTACCATGAAGATCGGATGCTATAATTATTTTCATGTCATCACCTCTTTAATTATAACAAAAAAGATTTATGATTAATCATAAATCTTTTTATTTAAATCTAAGCCTTGTAATTGTAGGGAAATTATTACATCTTTGATTTCTTTATCTATTAAACCAATTTCTTTTAATTTTTTTCTATTTAAAATCCATAAATCTTTAATATAAATAATATTGTTTTCTTTAAGTATTTTATTGATATTTTTAGATAGTTTTAAAGTATCAATTTTATCTTCAATACAATTCATATTATCACTTCCTAAAAAATAAGAGTAGCTCAACCGGACTTACGCCATAAAGCTACTCGTTGCATTTAAATTATATCATTTTTTATAAAAATTCGTAAGAATTACTTTCCTAAAGCTTTATTAATATCTTTGTCTTTATTCATCTTTGATAATAGTTTAGTTATTTCTTTATATTTAGCAGAATCCAAGGTTCTCATATATGAAATTACTTTATTACCTAGATTTTTAACATTTCCTTTTTTACCTAGACCATCTAATAATAATCCATAATAAATGATGTTTTCTGTTACTTCATTGTTTTTAAATGGATCACTAATATTTTTTTCTATGTAATTGATTCCATCTTTTAAGTATTTTGCTGTTAATAGCTTAGAATCTTTTAAATCAGCAGCTACTTTTTCTTTTTTAGATGTAATGATTGATTTTACTTTGTTTTCAATTAAATAAGAAGTATATAACTCACTTATTAGTGTGTTTTCTTTGCTTTCAATGTTTTTAAACATTATATTTAATTTTTCATAATTATCTTTATTATTATCTTTTATGTATACTAACATTAAATCAGCTAGTTTAGTTAAATCGTTTGCTTTTTTATTACCAATAGTTTGAAGAAATTTAGCATTATAAATTAACTCTTCTTTTTGAGATTTTTTATATGACTCATAATTGTCTTTTAAAAATAAATACTTTTCTCTTATTGTTTCCTCAGTTATATTATTTGAATTTTTTAGTTCTTCTTTAACAACATTTTCCTGTTTATGAAATAATTCATCATTTTTGTCTTTGCATCCAGTTAATAATAATAAAGGAATCATAATTAATAGTATTTTTTTTTGCATTTTAACCACCCTACTAAGAGTATAACACAAAAAAAGATGTTTAAAACATCTTTTAGTTATTTTTGAATTGAAAAATGATACCAGTAACAGCTATTAAGATAGTTATTATTGTTAAAGCCAATGTTGGTATGCTTGGTATTATTTGTGGCAAGTATTGTTGAACTAAACCTGCTCCATAAATAGCACTGGCAATAATGAAGATTTCTTTTATGAACATTACTGCTAAAGCACCAATTATTAATGCTACTCCAGCTTGAATTAAAATTCTGATTATTTCGGTTTCAATTGGTGGCAAGTAAGCTCCTACAGCAGAATATGCAAGGTATGCTACTCCCAAGAAGATTGCCAATCTTTCGATTTTCAAACCAAGTAGTGCACAGATAAATCCAACAAGGGCTTGAACAAGAAGTAAAACCTTTCCATCAGCAATTAAAGAAACCAACAGTTCGCCAGCAAGAGTATAACCGAAACCGAAGCAAGCAATAATTACTAAGATTTTTTGAACACGATAACCATAGTAAGCTAGGATTAAACCTATAACAATAGCTATGATCGCTAATAAATTAAAACTCATAATATCTCTCCTTATATTAATTATAATATATTTTTTTATTTTTTTTAAGAAAAATTAAAAAGGAGATAATTATTATCCCCTATTTAATTCATCAATACGATTTTTTATAGTCTTTTGTAATTCTTTAACTTCATTTTCATGACTATAATCTTTAATCAAATATTTAAATTTGTTTTCTTCATCAAAGAAGGTATTTTCAATATATTCTATTTCGGAAATTGAATTAGAATTATTAATTCTATCATTTATATTTTTTAATAAAATAGACATTGAGAATTTTTCAGCTAGTTTATTATTGATTGAACGATAAGCTGTTTGGTTATTTTCTATCTTGGTAAGAATTGATGGTAGTAAAGTCATATCATGACTGTGTTGATATTTTTTAAATATATTGTTGATTTTATTTAGTTCAATATCAGCAATTCGACGATCATCAATAGCGATAATTGGTAAACCATCTTTGTTACGTTTTGTCTTAAATTCCATACTTGCTCTAGATATTTTTTCTAAATAAGTATTGTCATCTAAACGATTAGCATCTACTAAAATATAATCTGGCTCAATATTAGGTAGATTAGAATTATTGAAGTTTGGTCTTACAGCAAACTTATCAAGTAAAAGACGATTATTAATATCTCTTGTATTATCGATAAGCTCTCTTGGAGTCATAAATTTAGGACTCTTTTTATAATATGGAGATATTTCTCTAAGACCTGTTTCTAATACACCATTAAAACCAAAGGTAATATCTCTTGATAGATGTAGGTTATCATTAGCTATTAAACTAGCATGAACATTATCAATCTTGTTTATTGTATTATGCCATCCTAGTAAAAAACTATTCGTTTTTTCATATTCATCAGTAATATCCATATTACTAATTAAGAATAGGAAATCACTTGGACAAGTATAGATTTGTAATTCTTTGCCATAAACTTTTTTTAAGAATGGTTTATTAGCATATGTTTTACTTCTTATCTCGAAGTTATAAATCTTACCAAACATATTTTTTATTTTTTCTTCTACTAAGAATGAATCATACATAGTTGTAACTGGATATTTAGCATCCATTTCAACTAGAGAATCTTCATCTGTATTAAAGATTCTATTTAAGTTATTCAAGAATGTATATTCTTGTTTATAAATATCACTATCTATTCTTTCAATGCTATAACGATTAATAATTTCAATAGCTTCTTCGCTAGATAGTTTGAAATGTTTTAATAGAAAATTTTCTCGAACATTTTCTTTTTTAGCTATTAAACTAGTAAGTTGTTTATTTACTGTTTCCTCATACTTTATTATTTCGTTAAAAGTCATTGGTGTTTTAACAAGATTATCTTTAAGATGATTGTGTCTTGGTATGAAATATAATAAATAGTTGATTAATTTGTGAAAGTTTTGCTTTGCTAATTCATTTGGTTTAACAATGTTTAATATCTTTTCTAAATTACCTACTCTTTTACGATTCTTGGCATAGATAGAATCTTTAAATATTTCTAAGATTTCATTAACAATATTAGCAAAATCTAAATCTTTTGTAGCAAAGTATAGTTGATTAATAAATTCTCCTGATAAAGGATATTTTTTAGATATTTCAACGATATTATCTTGAATATTAGGATACTTAGTTATCGTATCTAAAATAACTAGTTTTAAATCTTTGGTATAAGAATTGATAAAACTAAAGTTCAAAGTATTAAGTAAATAACTATTATTATTTAATAATTTCTTATATACTTTTATCAACTCAGGATCTTTATAGATATTTTCTATTACTTCTTTACTGCAAATAATATTCATATCATCAGGACTTATAACATCTTTTAGTTTAGTTAATAATTCTGGTGTATAATATTTTTTAATATTATTATCTTTATAGAAATCAATTAATTTAGGTTTTTTTATTAGCAGTTTTTCTAATAAATCTGGATCCTTAGAACCTTCTTTAAAGATCTTATCAAGAATCTCTTCTGAGGATAATAATTCTTCGGTGAACCGATTATCTGCTGTTATTAATAATTCAATTAATAAGCTTACTGGTTTATCTAAAGTTTCTTCATAATTATTTAATAAATACTTCGTAGTATAAGCATCTAATTTAAAGGATTTTTCATTAAGAATAACACTTCTTAAATAATCATTTTTATATATTGGTAATCTAAGATTTTCAGGAATTGTTGCAAGGATTGCACAAATATTACTTCCTGTTTTAATGTCATTACAATTATTTAATAAGCGAATTTTTTCTTCATTGTTAAAATCAGAGTCTTCTAGTAATTCTAATAATTCACTTTCGTTCTCTCTATTTACTAAATAGTTACTTACTTTCTGATTAGCAAGAATTGATTCTTTAAAGAATGATTTATTTGAATTTAATAATTTCTTTAATACTTCAAAGTTAAAACTACTTAGATGATTTAGGCTTAAATCTTTTAATAAGTTTGTTGGTAAAGCACTAATAAATGGTTTGAAATCGAGATCATTGTTTTGAGATATTTTTTCTACTAGTTCGGAATAAAAATGTTTATTCTTTTGAACTACTTTTGCTAGTTCTTGTTTGTTTAGATTTCGAAGCATTATCAAATTAATACCAGATAGAATATTTTCTTTTTCCATTAACAAAGATAGTAAATATTCTTTAGGTAGTTTTTCTAAAACATTAAGATTATTGCATTCTAGAAGAATCTTTTCTACTTTTTTATCTTTTAAGATTACTTCTTGAAGATTAGGAGAAGCATCTTTTACTAGATGAAGATACGTCAAATCAGATATATCATTTTTAAGATCTTTAAATTGTTTAACAGTTATCTTCTTAAATATTTTATTTTCAATATTGAAATTATCATCTAGTTTATGAAAATAAATTGACAAAAATTTTGGATTGTTTGCTAAAGGCTCAGCTTCTTTGTTACCATTAGTGAATTCTCTAATTGTTTTTATATCATAGTTTTGGAATAGTGTTACATCACTTAATAAAAGATTAACAGTTTCTTTTTTTAAAGCATCAAATCTAAGTCCATTAGTAATTAAATAATTATCAATATCTATGTCTTCACGAAGAATTCTTATTTCTTCTTTATTTAAATCTTTTAAGAAGTCAATTGTTGAGAATAGTTCATCATTATTAATAATACTTTCTTTAATACTTTTACAATTTGTTAAAAGAGTTGTTCTTGGTTTAGAACATTTATTAGTTAATGAAATAATTGTAGATCCACTCATTTGAGTTAAATCAATTGTTTTTATAAATTCTTTATTATTAATTAACTCATTTAATTTTGATAAATTGTTGGTCTTATTAGAAAGAAGCATATAAAAATAAAGGTATTTATTTTCCTTTCCTTTAAAATCTATTTTATTTAAATCTAAGCGTAAATTTATTTCTCTTAATAGTTCTTCAATCTTTTTTTGATTGCTTTTATTTAGTTCTAGTGCGTTTAAAATTTCTACATTTGACAATTTATTTGCTTGCATAAAAGCCAACTCCTTATTCTTTATAATTATATCATTTTTGATATAAAAAAAAAAGGAATTTTATTCCTTGTTATTAATAGCATTTTCTGCAAATAAATAGGCATCTTCTAGGGTATTTGTACATGCTAAAAAGCCACTTGAATGTACGAATCTAGCAGATGGTATTTTAGATACCTTTCTCAACTCTTCATCATGTAAGCCTAGGAATTCTTTAGAAAAATTATATGCCAATTCTTTAGATGTTTCAGATATGGTACGAGGTTTAATACTATAACCTCCTCGATTAGATGGAAAGATTATTACTTTAATTTCTTTTGCTTTAGGATTAGTTGAATGCCAAATTGTTTCGTCATAAGGCATGTATTCTTTTAGAAAAAGGATTCCATCTTTTACTTCATTAATACTTTCTTCTACTTTAATACTAGCCATGATATTAGCATTTTCTTTATAGAGCAAACGATCAAAGATAAGTTCTGCAAGTTCAACGGCTTTAAGGAACTGTTCGTCGTTATCAACTTCTTCATTCCAAGCTTGATTAAATAAATCAATTATTTGATCCAAATCACTTAAATGATAATCAGCAATTACTTCAGGAAAAATTCCGTTATCGATGGCATCAATTTGCATAACTAATTTTTCATCAATTTTTTGCCATAGTTTATCAATATCAACAGGCTTTAAAGATTTTAAATATTCTTTACCATATTCTTTCCATAACAAGCCAAAAGAGCAATAAGTTATTTCGGAATCATTTCTTTTACGAGCATTAGGGCCATGATGATCAAATTTACCAAAACCAATGTCGTAGATAATCGCATTTTTAGGTGCTGCACTAGCATCAACTGTACGACAGACTACTGGGTTCTTAACTATTTTAGATAAAAACATAGTTGAGAAAACATCATCAGGATGAAATGTTGATGCATGTGTTACTAGATTAGCTTTTTTTATTTCTTTTGTTATTTTTAATGGCATGTTTCTTCTTTCCTTTCGGGGTCATAAAACGAGCAAATTTAACTATTTCTAGAATAAGTAATGGTATTAAACCTAATACTACACAAACTATATAGTTTTGTAAGCCAATGTTCTTAGTACCTAAAAAAGTTACATAATTAATTAAAATACTAACAACGATAAGAGCAATGACATAAACTAGAATGTTAATATTTTTAAATGATTTAATAATATTGTTAGCAATTGAACTTTCACTATATAAATGATATGTAGTAAAAATATTGTTAAAAATTAAAGTCGTTAAAAGTATAGTAATAGCTAAGTTTATAGTACCACCAGAGTAAACAATATATTGGTATGGTAATGTATAACAGAAAACGGATGCTATACAAGTGAAGAAAACAAATAGTTTTTCTTGATAACCGACAATTTTACCATTCTCGATTGGCATTCTATTCATTAAATCACTATCATGAGGCATTTTTTTATAAACATATTCTGTTGTCATAATAGTTAATAATTTAATTAATAAAGTTATTAAAATACTATAGATTACAGGATAACCAGCAATTACTAAAACGAAATATAATAGTATTAGAGGAACATATGTTAAAGTATTATATTTCATTATTCGAGAAATATTATCGGCTTTACTACGAGCAGCCTCTAGTACTTTGTAACATTTTTTTAGATCATCAAATTCATAAAGAGCATTTGGTATTTTTTTAACTACTTTTTCGTTATCTGTTTGAATTATTAAGTTGCTATTTATCGTTTGTTTTTTAAAATTCTTTTCAGATACTACTTTTATTTTAGAATCTATTTTTTCTTTAGAAATGATGATTACTTTAATTCCTGCTCGATTGAATTTTTGAATCATTTTTTTATCATATATTTTTGTGACAATATATTTAGTATCTAGAAGTCTTTCTTCATCTTCAAAAGTTGTATTATAGATATTTGATACTGATAATGGTAAAGCTAAAATAGATATTGCTAAACCATTTAAAACAATAGTTATGAATGATAACCAACTGCGTTCATAGTTATTAATGTTATAATCGATAATTGTAACAATAATAAAAATAATAATACTAATAACAATTAAAATACGATTGAAATTAGTTAATTTATAATACAGCGTTCGATGATGAACATTTTTGCTATGGCGACTTGCCATATCCTTTATAAAAATAATTAATAATAACACTATTAAAGAAAAAATTATAGATAATAAATTTGTCATAATAAACCACCCTATCTAAATTATATCATATTGATAAAATATTTTATAAAAAAAAGATGCATAAGCATCTTATAAAGCACATAATTGTTTAGCTTTTTCACGATAAAGATAATCTTCTTGTGGTGGTTGAGGAATTTCAACTGAGAATACTTTTTCTTCTGCTGCATCATTAGAAGAATAAGTTGTAATTGTAGTTATCTTTTCGTCATTTTCGTAGATTTCTTCACTAGTTCTGATCATTTTTGGTTCGTCATCAACACAAAGTCTAGTGATATCTGTATAAATTCTAGTTTTACCAGATTCTTTATCTTCGATGATGTAACTTTCAAAGCATCTATTTTCACTGCGTTCTCCATCGATTAGAGATAATGAACCATTAACATAGATTAGATCTTTTTCTTTACGAGCAGTAAACTCTACGATTTGTAACTCTGTAACGTTAGACCCTTTCATTGGATATGCGGTATCTCTTATTTCTTTACAATAACTTAATAAATTTAAGATACGGTTTTGTTTTTTATGACTTTGAATACCAATAAATTTATAGTATTGTTCCATTAAAGTTTGTAATTCTTTTTCTTTCATATCGTTCACTGCTTTCAATTCTTAATTACAATTATTTATGATACATTTTTGAAAGATTGTTGTCAATATGAGATATCACTATATTTAAGAACATAAGTCATAAATTTATTACTTATTTCGACTTTGGTAATTTCATCCAAATCAGTATAAACGATTATTTCAGTATCTAAATCTTCTAGTTTAGTATTATATTTAAACTCTCTAGAAGAACGATACTTAGTTTCTTCTGGTTTATAGTCTTTTAGATAATCAAAGATGTAACTAATATCGAGATAATTAGTATTAATTTTAAATAAATCTTTTTTGGTAGTTTCCGTATAAGATATTCTTTCTGGTTCCGTACAAGTACCAGATTCAATATCTTTATCAATTTTACCACTGCAATTATAAGTATAACTTTTATCACTTAATGAATCTAATAGTAAATATTCATATTTAAACTGTTTATTTAGAAGATGTTCTATTTGTGTATCATAATCAACAAAGTTATTTTCTTTAACTTCTTGATTGTTTATCTTTTTAATATTTTTGTTATATAGTTTCAAAAAAGCACTATCTGGTATGACAAACATGATTGCTGTTAAAGCAATAATAATTATGATGCCATAGATTTTCAAAGCTTTTTTTCTTTTAGTAGTCATTATTCGACGATGCTATGTAATACTTTTTCTTTTTGCAAGCCATTTATATAATCTACTGCGTCCATAGCTTTCTTTCCAAAAGGTTTTACTTTAGTTACATAAATTGTTTTATCTTTAGTTGAAATACCAATACTATCTTTATTTAATTCACAGATAGTTGCTGGAGATAATGTGCTTTCCTTTTCTCCTATATAACAATCTATTAATTTTACTTCAATACCATTTATCATAACATATGCTAATGGCCAAGGATTTAATCCTCTTATTTGATTGTATATCTCTTTAGAAGGACGGTTAAAATCTACATGTTCTTCTTCTCTTGTTATATTATAAGCATATGTTGCTTCAGCATTGTTTTGAGGAATACGATCATTGGTACCATCTATTATTTTAGGCAATGTTTCTTTAAGTAAATCTCTACCCATAAGACTTAGGGTATCATGAATAGTTCCAACATTATCAGTATCTTTTATCTTATACTCTTTTGTACTAATGATATCACCAGTATCCATTCCTTTATCCATGTACATAATCGTTATTCCAGTTTTTTCTTCACCGTCAATAAGAGCATGATGTAATGGTGCTCCACCACGTAAGCGAGGAAGTAAAGAAGCATGAACATTAATACATCCTAATTTAGGGCTGTTTAAGATTACTTCTGGTATTATTTGGCCATATGCACAAGTAATGATAATATCAGCTTTTTTATTAATTACTGGTTCATATTCTTTTCTTATTTTGGTTGGTTGATATACTTCAATATTGTGTTCTAAAGCTACTTTTTTAACCGGACTATAAGATAATTCGTGATGTCTGCCTACTTCTTTATCCGGTTGAGTGACAACCATAATTACATTTGTATTTTCTATTAGGTATTCTAAAACAGGTACAGAGAACTCTGGTGTACCCATAAAAATAACGTTAGTATTTTTCATTTATATCACCAAATTAATTATAACAAAAAAAAGCGTTTTATTCGCCTTTTTTTCTTTCTTTTTACACTTTTTTATACTCGCCTATTAACCATTTTTACTTTAGATATTATAACGATTAGTGAACTTATAAAAGCCAGTATAATTAACAAGTAGATTGTAACATCCTTTGTATCAGGATTTTTTTCTTGTTTTGCTTCTTCTTTCTTAGTTGGTTCTTCTGGTTTTTCTGAGTTATTTTCATCAATTTTTGATTCAACCAATTTATTAGAGATTGTTACAACAGGTCTAATACCACATCCTATTGTTGTCTTATACATACAATGAGCAGTTCCAGCACCACATAGTTTTCCCATTGACCCAACAAACATATTATATTTACCATAATACGTATTAGAAGCAGTAAATGTTGTTTTATTCCAGTAAGTAGTAGAATATAGCCATTTATACTCGTTAGGTACATAATCTTTAAGATTACCAAAAACGCCCTCAACAACTGGAGCACCTTCTCTAGGAATTGAACTAACTGCATTACCCCATTCTGCTAATGGTAATGTTTTATTAGTTTTTTCTTTTATTATTTTTTCAATTTCACTAACTGATAAAAAATCTATATTATCTATTGTAAATCCCATTTCTTCTAAAGAGGTTTTATAGCCAGACAGTTTTATTCCAGAAACTGTTGTATCATCAAATTGAATAATATAATCGCTGAAATTTGGATCACTATAAGTTACATTAGAATCTGGAACCTTTGAATCAGATTTGTTACTACCAACATCAATATAATTATCACCTACTTGAGGATATAAGTAATTTCCTTCACTGTCGACATGAGCACCAATTGCTTCTTCGCTTTGCAAGATTTTTTCAGCTGTTATTGGTATTTCAAT
>Ga0247609_10005159_pt1 | contig 12888 bp, 9 predicted proteins | sample 172DNAGHGlowgp2_FD_193487 | JGI IMG/M metagenome (GOLD analysis project Ga0247609, IMG submission 193487) | Sheep rumen microbial communities from Palmerston North, Manawatu-Wanganui, New Zealand - 1728 DNA GHGlow gp2 | ecosystem: Host-associated > Mammals > Digestive system > Stomach > Rumen ...
AAGCTGAAACAGGCCGATGTAGCCATCGACTTCAGCCAGCCCGACCAAGTGGTAGGCAACATCCACCGATGCTTTGATTTACACCTGCCTGTCGTAGTAGGCACCACGGCTTGGCAGGACCATTTTGAAGAAATCAAGGCGAGATGTCTCGCTGAAAAGCAAAGCCTCTTCACCGCGCCCAACTTCAGCATTGGGATGAACATCATGTTCATGCTCAACAAACAATTGGCAAAGTATGCTGAAAAGTACGGCTACCAACTCTCAATGGCCGAAACGCACCACATCCACAAGTTGGACAAGCCCAGCGGCACCGCCGTGAAACTGGCCAACGACATACTCTCCGTCAACCATAACTACAGCCGTTGGAGCATTGATGCGCCCGCCGACCATACCCTATATATCAAAGTAACGCGCGAAGGCGAAGTGAACGGCATCCACAGCGTGATGGCGGAGTCGCCTGCCGACAAGATCACCCTCACCCATGAAGCCTTCAACCGTCAGGGCTTCGCCATGGGCGCCATAGCTGCAGCAGAGTTCCTTATGGGGAGGACGGGCGTGTTTGGAATGGAGGATATGTTTGAGGAATAATTCCTTACTTTTGCAGTTGAAAATACTATTTGATTTACACTTTCGTTAATAAAGAAATCACAAATAAAAATGTCATTATTATTGTTCATTCTTATCGTCCCGGCACTCTTCACCATACCGATTGCGTTCTGTTGGAAACAATTTGAAGCCGCTGGACAAAAAGGCTGGTATAGCCTCATCCCCTATTACAACATCTACGTGATGCTGAAAATCATCGGCAAGCACAAGAAATTCTGGTGGTGGTTCTTCATCGTCTTCCCCTACATCAACGTTTTCATGTTGTTGCTCATGCTCGTTGAGCTGGGCAAGTGCTTCGGGCGATTCAAGGTCTGGGAAGAAGGCATGGCTGCCATTCTGCCTTTCGTTTTCTTCCCCATCATCGCCAAGGATGACAAATACCAAGATCCTGCCACGACCACGAGACCCAAGAAATCGACAGGCCGCGAATGGTTCGACGCCATTATCTTCGCCGTGGTCGCCGCCTTGATTATCAGGACCTACGTTTTCGAGGCATTCACCATCCCCACTTCGAGCATGGAAAAGTCGCTTTGCGTTGGCGATTATTTGATTGTCAGCAAGATACACTATGGCCCCAAGCGACCTAACACACCAATCTCCTTCCCCTTTGTGCACAACACCTTACCATTCAGCAAGACCAAAAAATCGTATGTGGAATGGATCAAGTTGCCTTACCACCGCTATCCTGGCGTCTCAACGATGAAACGTTATGACCCCATCGTGTTCAACTACCCCGCTGGCGACACGGTCTGCGACATCTTCCAAAGCAGCATCAGCTATTATGACCTTGTGCGCGAATATGGTCGTCAAACCGTCTGGAACGACCACCAAAACTTCGGCAATGTCATCGCCCACCCTGTAGACAAACGCGAAAACTATGTGAAGCGCCTCATCGGCATGCCGGGCGACAGCCTGAAAATCATTGACGGCGTGGTGTATATCAACAACGAGAAAGCCTTTGAGCCAGAGAACATGCAGCACAACTACACGGTTGTCACCACCAACGGCGGCATCAACAAGCAGACCTTGGACAAATACAACATCACCGAAGGCTACCGCACTGCCGACCCCAACACCTTCATCCTCAACATCAATGCGAAGGTGGCCGATGAGCTCATCAAGCTGCCTTACATCACCTCGGTGATGCGCAACATACAAGCTCCAGGTGAAGGCACCAGCACTAGCCTCTTCCCCAACCGTCCCGACCTCTATCCTTGGAATGTGGACAACTTCGGACCGATTTACATCCCCAAGAAAGGCGCAACTGTAAAGCTGGATGTCAAAACCTTACCGCTTTACGAGCGCGTCATTCACGCCTACGAATTGCACGACATCAAGGTGATAGGAGACAAAATCTTCATCGATGAGCAAATGGCCGACAGCTACACCTTTGAGATGGACTATTACTGGATGATGGGGGACAACCGACACAACTCAGCCGACTCTCGTTATTGGGGTTTCGTGCCTGAAAACCATATCGTTGGCAAGCCTGTACTCATCTGGCTCTCAAGAGACAAGGAGAATGGTGGCATCCGTTGGAACAGGATGTTTAGGATACCAAAGTAAGACGCACCAAATCCCTAATACCAGGCTGCCACGGCAGCCTATTTTTTTGTCCAAAATCAGCCATTTGCTTATGACCAAACCAACTATTTTATTTATCTTTGCAAGTTCATAAAGAAGACAGAAAATGGCAGAAAAAAACAACCGTAGAGAAAATACCTTCAAGAAAAAAGCCTTGTCCGAGGCCGAGTCGTTGGAGATACAATTGATTGATACAGAAGAGAAAAAAGAGGATAAGCCTAAAAAAAAGAGCGGCCCTTCGGCCCTTCGAGAGTCCTCAGGGACCGCAGGCTCAGGAGCCGCCAAAAGCAAAGAACCGCAGAAAAACAAAGTGCAAAAGGAATCCGATGGCCGCATCAGGAAGATTATCGGCATCCTGTTTATCTGTCTTGCCGTTTTCTTGGGCATCGCCTTGATTTCATACTTGGTGAGTTTCTTCAGCAACCACCATCAGGAGCTTGGCAACAAGATTTTCAACCCTGACATTAAATTCGACAACCAAACTGGGCGAGCCGGTTTCTTTTTGGCGCAGACACTCATCAAGGAGTCGTTTGGCATCGGGGCTTTCTTCTTCGTTTACTTGCTGACTCTCATCGGATTGCGCCTTACCGACACAGCCAAGATAAAAATGTGGAGTGTATGGAAATATGCGCTTCTCTGCTTGGTGTGGCTGCCATTGTTCTTCGCTTTTATCGCCACTGCCGCACCCAATTGCGCCATCCTCGGCGGCGCCGTGGGCTTGTGGCTCTACACTTGGCTCAACCATTATGTCGGCAACACTGGTATCATCATCATCCTGGCCTTCCTGTTCCTGGTCTTCGCTGTCTACCAATTCAACCTCACGCTCAACTATTTCAAGCGTTTACGTGAAAAGAAAGAGGAAGAGACACGCAAACAGGCTGCTCTCCTTGCCGAACAGCGTATCAAGGACGAATGGGAAAGAGAAAACCAAAACATGACTGACGATGGCGAAGGCATCGACCCAGAATCCATCGACGAGGAAGAGGTAGAGCATTCCAACCTGCCGCCTACGACCTCCTACACCAAAGACCCTTCGTTTGAAATCGTGAATCCTGACGACAAGCCTGAACAAAAAGAGAATGTCTATAAGCCTGCCGACACACAAGAAAATGATGTCATCAAACCAGTTAGCCAAGAAACCGAAATCACATTAGACCCCGTAGTCACCTCTGTCAACGACACCAAACCACAAGACGCCGTCCCGCAAAAGACTGAAAATGAATCCAATGTAAAGCTGGTTATCGAGGAAACGCCTAAGGAAGAGGTGGTGGAGCAACCCAAAAACATGGAGCACCACACCATCGACACGCCTTTCGACCCTCGCTTTGAACTGCGCGACTACAAGTTCCCGACCCTGGACCTGCTTAAGGACTATGGCGACAAGAAAGCAGAAATCAACAACGAGGAGCTGGAAGCCAACAAGAACAAGATTGTCGAGACCTTAGGCAACTATGGCATCGCCATCGACAAGATCAAGGCCACCATTGGCCCCACGGTCACTTTATATGAGATTGTGCCTGCCGCTGGCGTCCGCATCTCCAAGATCAAGAACCTCGAAGACGACATCGCCTTGAGTTTGGCTGCCTTAGGCATCCGTATCATCGCCCCCATCCCAGGCAAGGGCACCATCGGCATCGAAGTGCCGAACAGCAAGCCTGAAACCGTTTCCATGCGCAGTGTGCTGGCTTCGGAGAAATTCCAAAACAACAAATACGCCTTGCCTTGCGCCATTGGTAAGACCATCTCCAACGAGACCTATGTCTTCGACCTTGCCAAGATGCCGCACATCCTCATGGCAGGTGCCACAGGCCAAGGTAAGTCGGTGGGACTCAATGCTATCATCGCCTCACTGCTCTACAGCAAGCACCCGTCGGAGTTGAAGTTCGTCATGGTCGACCCGAAGAAGGTGGAGCTGACGCTATACAACCGTATCGAACGCCATTACCTCGCCAAACTCCCTGATTCAGAGGATGCCATCATCACCGATGTAAAGAAAGTGGTGCGCACGCTCAACTCCCTATGCATCGAGATGGACCAGCGCTACGACCTCCTGAAAGCCGCCGAATGCCGCAATATCATTGAATACAACGAGAAATTCAAGGCGCGCAGACTGCTTCCTACAGAAGGTCACCGTTATCTGCCTTACATCGTGCTCGTCGTCGACGAGTTCGCCGACCTCATCATGACGGCAGGCCGCGAAGTGGAAGCCCCGATTGCACGTATCGCCCAGCTGGCCCGTGCTGTCGGCATCCACCTCATCATCGCAACGCAACGTCCTTCCGTCAACATCATCACAGGTTCCATCAAGGCCAACTTCCCTGCTCGTATCGCCTTCCGCGTCATCTCGCAGGTCGACTCGAAGACCATCCTCGACCAAAGCGGTGCCAACCAACTCATCGGTCGTGGCGACATGCTGCTTTCCACGGGCAACGACCTCGTGCGTCTGCAATGCGCCTTCATCGACACGCCTGAAGTGGAAGCAGTGACCGAATTTATCGGCAACCAACGCGGTTACGCAGAGCCTTTCTTGTTGCCTGAAGTGCCTGAAGAAGAAGGCGATGGCGCCGACATTGAAGACGACGGCGAACGCGATAGCCTCTTTGAGGAAGCCGCCCGCATTGTGGTGCAGACCCAGCAAGGCTCCACTTCGATGATTCAACGCAAGCTGAAACTCGGCTACAACCGCGCCGGCCGTATCATCGACCAGTTGGAAGCCGCTGGCATCGTTGGCCCCTTCTCAGGCAGCAAGTCACGCGAGGTGAAGGTCGGCTCCGAAGCCGCTTTGGAACAGATTTTGCAGGATCTTTACAACAAAGACAACGGAATCTAAAATGAAAACAAAAAACATCATTGTTTGCTTGTTCCTACTTTTTGCAGCACAAGCAGTTAGCGCGCAAAACAACGCCGAATCCCTCGTCCGCATTTTGGTTGAGCAAGTGAAAAGCCACAAAAACGTAGAGATGACTTTCAGCTATCAAATCAGCCCCGACGGAAAGAACTACAGCGACGCCCAAGAAGGCCATGCTTGGCTGCAAGGCGAGGCCTACAAAATCGAGATGGCCGAACAACAATCCATTTCCGATGGCAAGACCATCTGGACCTATCTCGTTGATGACGAAGAGGTTTTGGTGAGCAATGCCAGCGAAGGCGAAGACAACACGCCTTTGAAACTCCTCACCTCGCTGGACGAGAGTTATGTGGCCTCCTTGACCAACATCGACCCACAAGGCAATGCCACCATCGAGCTGGCCAACCCAAAAGGACAATACAAACGAGTGACTCTGAAAACCAACACGAAGAAGAACGAATTAAAAAGTGCCGACATATATATGGAAGATGGAACCAAGGTGGCGGTCACCGTAAAGGAAATGAAATATGACCAAAATCATGGCGATAAATTCTTCACCTTCGACGCGAAAAAACATCCTAATGTGGATGTGATTGATATGCGTTGAGGCAATAAATATAAGACGTTAGATGTTATAGTAGAGACGTAGCGCGTTACGTCTCTACAGACTGAGATTAAAAACAATTAAACAACAATATGAATCTTTTGCAAATCACACAGGCAGTCAACGACACTGTCACCACTGCAGCACCAGGGGCTGCAACCCAACCCACAGAAATCAAACTCTCTATCCTCGAACTGGCCAGCAAAGGTGGCTGGATCATGATTTTATTGGCCGTTTTGTCGCTCATCGCTGTCTACATCTTCATCGAGCGTTACATCGCCGTATCACGCGCCACGAAATACGACAATAGCTTCATGGAACGCATCCGCGAATACATGAAGGATGGCAAACTCGACTCGGCCAAAGCCCTGTGTCGTGGCAACTCCACCCCTATCTCGCGCATGATTGAGAAAGGTCTCTCACGTATCGGCAGACCTCTGGGTGACATCAACCAAGCCATCGAAAACGTGGGTAACCTCGAAGTGGCACAGCTGGAACGCGGCGTCAGCATCCTTGCCATGATTGCCAGTGCCGCCCCGATGATCGGTTTCTTGGGCACGGTGACAGGCATGATTCGCGCCTTCTACAACATGTCGATGGCAGGCAACAACATTGACATCGAGTTGCTTTCGTCAGGCATTTACGAAGCCATGGTGACCACCGTTGGCGGTTTGATTGTTGGTATTATCGCATACTTTTTCCATGCCATCCTCTCCACGAAGATCCAGAAAGTCGTCAACCTGCTTGAAGGCAAGGCGATGGAATTTATGGATGTTTTGAATGAACCCGCATAAAATCAGCACATTATGGCTATCAAATCAAGAAATAAGGTCGAACCTACGTTCAACTCCTCGTCGATGTCGGACTTGGTGTTTCTGCTGCTGATTTTCTTCATGCTGACTTCGACCTTAGTCGCGCCCAACGCCATCAAGCTCATGCTGCCATCAAGCAACAGCAAGACCATGGCCAAACAGACCGTCACGGTGTACGTCAACGACCAATATCATTATTATGTGAACGAGACGCCCGCTGACGAGACACAACTCGCCGACCTCATCAACGCCAACATCGGCAACGACACACAGGCCACCGTAGTGCTGCGTTCCGACAAGAGCGTCCCCGTGCAATATGTTGTGAATGTGATCGACGCCGTTAACGGCATCAACAACGCCACCAACAGCAACCACAAAGTCATTTTGGCCACATCGCCAAAGAAATAGGAGACACCATGAACAGCAACGAAAAGAAAGACAGAGGCATAGCGGCAGCAGGAACCATCATCGTCCACGCACTGATTGTGCTCGTCTTGTTTCTGATGGCTTTTAAAACACCTCTACCCCTACCAGGCGAGGAAGGCGTTGAAGTCGACTTAGGCATGATGGACCAAGGCATGGGCAACATACAGCCCGAGAAGCCTGCCATCCCTATGGCTGCTCAACCCAAGCCGCAGCCCAGCCAAAGCAAGGAAGACATCGTTACGCAAGACAACGATGAAGCCCCTGCCTTGGAAAAGCCCAAGACCACTAAGGCAAAGCAGGAAAACAAGCCTGCCGAGGAACCCAAGCCTAAAGTCAACGACAGGGCCTTGTTCAAAGGCAACAACAACCCACAAGCAGGTGGCTCGGAAGGCATCACGGGACAGCCTGGCGACCAGGGCAAGCCCAATGGCTTGGCAGGCGTGAGGCAATACGAAGGCAACGGCGGACGTGGCAACGGCACTGGCTACGACCTGGGGGGACGTGGCGCTAAATCGTTGCAACGCCCCAACGACGACTTCAGCGAAGAAGGCATCGTCGTGGTAGAGATATGGGTGAATCCTGCAGGAAAGGTGACACGTGCCGAAATCAAGCAAAAAGGCACCACCATAATTAACTCTGTGATGCGCGAAAAAGCCAGACAAGCCGCCTTGCGCTCAACCTTCGCCTCCGACCCCAATGCTCCCGATGAACAAAGAGGCACCATCACTTACACTTTTGTCATCAACAGATAATCATGACTTACCAAGAAACCCTCGAATGGATGTTCAACAAGCTCCCGATGTACCAACGCATTGGAGCCGCTGCCTACAAGGCCGACTTGAACAACACTATCCAACTGCTCAACCTTTTAGACAATCCCCAAAACAACTTCAAGTCGGTGCACGTAGCCGGCACCAACGGCAAAGGCTCCACCTCGCACATGATGGCCTCCGTGTTTCAGGAAGCGGGCTACAAAACAGGACTCTACACCTCACCACACCTCCGCGACTTCCGCGAACGCATCCGCATCAACGGTGAGATGATTCCCGAGGAGAACGTGGTGCAATTCATTGACACACACAAGGAAAAATTCGAGCAGATGGAGCTTTCCTTCTTCGAGATGACCGTGGGCATGGCTTTCGACTATTTCTCGAAAGAGAAGGTCGACATCGCCATCGTCGAGGTGGGCATGGGCGGCAGGCTCGACTCCACCAACCTCATCACGCCTGAGGTGAGCATCATCACCAACATCGACTTCGACCACATGAAGTTCTTGGGCGACACGAGGGCCAAAATCGCATATGAAAAGGCAGGCATCATCAAGCATGGCATCCCCGTGGTGATTGGTGAGACACATCCCGAAACCGAGCAGGTCTTCATTGACAAAGCCAAGGAATGCAACAGCCCCATCTACTTTGCCGACCAGATCTTCGACTGCGACAAAATCCATATCGAGTCGGACACCGAACAGAAGTTCGACGTCTGGAAAAACAGCGAGCTCTACATGGAAGCCCTCGAAATCCCGCTGATGGGTAACTATCAACAAAAAAACCTCACCACCGTGATGTGTGCCCTCGACTTGCTGCGCGACAAGTTCAACCTCTCGGAAGACGACATCCGCGACGGCATAGCTCGAGTCGTACGCAACACCCATTTGATGGGCCGCTGGCAGGTGCTCTGCAAAGACCCACTCACCATCGCCGACACAGGACACAACGTGGCTGGTATCACCGAGGTGGTCAAGCAACTGGCCGAGATGAACTACGAGAAACTCCATTTCGTGCTCGGCATGGTCAACGACAAGGACATTGACAGCGTGTTGCAACTGCTGCCCCACGGTGCCGAATATTACTTCTGCAAGGCCGACATCCCCAGAGGATTGGATGCCAACACTTTAGCCAAAAAGGCTTTCGACATGGGCTTGCGCGGACAAGTATTTGAATCCGTCAGCCATGCCTACCGTTCCGCTATCAACAACGCCCATTTCGGTGACGTGGTTTTCGTTGGCGGCAGCAATTTCACCGTTGCCGAGGTAGTGTAAGAGATTTATTCTTAACTTTGCGGCCTATCTGCAATGCAATGTCAGGCAAAAGGCTCCATATCGTCATAGGCTTGCTCGTGGCCGTTTTGATGTCGTCGTGTTCCATCAGACGCTTTGTTCCGGAAGGTAAGTATCTGGTGAAGAGCAACAAGGTCGTCATCGAGAAAAAAGGCACCGAAATCAGCAAGTCGGGCATATCGAAATACATCTCCCTGAAGCCCTACAAGAAAGCCATCCAGACCAATATCCCCACTTGGATTTACTACAATTATGAACGCCACCCCAAGAGCGTGTTTTGGAAATGGATGGATAAAAACTTCGGTAACGAACCCACCTATTACGATGAGGCCGAAGCCAACAAATCCATGACACAGATGTTACGTTATCTCGACAATGTGGGGTATTTCAATTCGCAGATGAGCCACGATGTGAAAACGAGAAAAAGGAAGAAAACCGCCAGAATCACCTATCACGTCTACCCTGCCCAACCCTATCGTGTCAAGAACATCGACTATATCATCGAAGACAGCCTAATACGCACCTACATCATGCGCGACAGCGCTAACTTCCCTCTCAAAAAGGGCGACATCTACAACGCCTATTCACTTGACAACCAACGTGAACTTGTCACCGAAAGGATGAAAAACTCAGGCTATTATTTCTTCAACCGCGACTACATCTTCTTCGAGGTGGACAGCAATTTCATGAACCACACATTGGACATCACCATGCGGCTGAAGAAGAGTGATTTGGCCTACAAGAAATACCGTATCCGCGACATCAGCGTCTACCCCGACTTCTCCGTCTTTAAGATGAACAGCAAACCCACCGACTCCGCCAAACTCATCACCGAATTCGGACGAAGAAGGAAAATCACCAACGAGCTGGACTTCTACTACTTCAACAAACCTAATGTTAAACCTTCGACCTTATCGCGGGCTATCAATATTGTGGAGGGATTCCCCTATTCCCAAAGAGGCGTCACAAATACCTATAAATCGCTGAGCAACTACAGGCTTTTCAGCAACGTGAGCATTCAATTCGACACCGTACCCAACGATACGCTCAATGAGTTGGACTGCCGCATCACGATGCAGCAAAACGACGTCAATTCGTTTACGGTACAGACCGAAGGCACCTATTCCGACGGAGACTTAGGCATCAAGGGCAGCATCGCCTACACCAACAAGAACATCTTCCACGGCGCCGAGACCTTCCAAATTAGCCTTAGGGGCGGATTGGAAGCCCAAAGGCTCCTCGCAAAACAGCATAATGACGTCGAAAGGCAAGCATTCAACGCCAAGGAACTGGGCATCACGGCGAGCCTGCTCTTCCCAAAATTCTTGGCGCCGTTTGCCTACAACGACATAGCGAGAGACTACATGCCCACGACATCGGTATCGTTGGGGTTCAACATGCAAATCAGATACTTCTATTCGCGCTACACCACTTTAGCGTCGTTCAGCTACGACTGGAAGGACAGCAAACGCGTTGGACACACCTTCACGCCCATCTATCTCAACAGCGTGAAGATTTCCGACATCCACCCCGACTTCCAAGCCTACCTTGACAACGAAATAAGCCAAAGAAAGAAATACCAATACACAAGCCACTTGCTGTTGGGCGCCCGCTATTCCTTTGTCTACTCTACCCAACGCTACAATAACGAAGGCAGTTTCATCTATCTTCGCACCGATCTGGAATCAAGCGGCAACTTGATTTCGCTCTTCAACAAGACCAAACTGCTCACCGAGAACGAAGGACGCTACGAAATATTCGGCATTCCCTACGCACAATATTTGAGAAGCAGCGTCGACTTCCGCCAGCACCTTGACATGGGCAGCCAGACTTGGCTTGTGCTCCGTCAGTTTGTCGGCATTGGCATACCCTACGGCAATTCCAAAGACCTGCCTTTTGAGCGTAGCTTCTACGCTGGCGGATCCAACGGCTTGCGCGGCTGGCTATATCGTACGGTCGGCCCAGGCGGCTATGTCCCCGTTAGCGCAAGCGATAAAACCATGGAAAAGACGGGTGATATCCAACTGGAGTTCAATGCCGAATACCGATTCCCTGTCTACGACATGTTCAACGGTGCCGTTTTCGTTGACGCAGGCAACGTGTGGACCTACCACCCCAATGAATCCATGCCCAACGCCGAGTTTAAGTTCAACTCGTTCTACAAACAAATTGCCCTTGACGCAGGCATCGGCATCAGAATGGATCTATCGTTCCTGCTGATTCGCCTCGATTTTGCCTACGCCATGCGTAACCCCTATCCCGACGAATACGGCAACTATTGGCGTTTCGGCAAAGGCAGGAACATCAGAATGCAGATGGGCATCGGTTATCCCTTCTGACCCAATTGGCCATGAACAGACTTGACCTTTTCGGACAACTCACCCAATCCTTCGGGTTCGAACCTACTGAGGGACAATCGATTGTATTGTATCACCTATCCGCTTTTCTGCTTTCGCAAAAAGAAAACCCCACCTATATCCTAAGAGGCTATGCCGGCACTGGAAAAACCACGCTGGTGAAAGCCTTGGTAAAGGTTCTGCCCTCCATCGGTATGAAATATGTGCTGATGGCACCCACGGGACGCGCTGCCAAGGTGCTCAGCAGCTATACAGGGAAAAGCGCAAGCACCATCCACAAGAAAATCTATCAAGCCATGACCTTCCCAGATGGGAGCATACGCATTGCTCGGGCTGAAAACAAACACAAAAACACCCTTTTCATCGTCGACGAGGCCTCGATGATTGGGGAACAAAGGGAATTCGGTGGAAACAGCCTGCTTGACGACCTATTGAGTTATGTCTTCAGTGGGGAAAACTGCCGTCTGTTACTTATTGGCGACACGGCACAGTTGCCCCCTGTGGAGAGTTCGGAAAGCCCAGCACTGAACTGCGACTACCTGAAATCGGAGTTTCCCATCACTGCCGCCACATTCGAGTTGACCGAGGTGAAACGACAAGCCTTGGAATCGGGTATTTTGTATAACGCGACGGATATCAGGCAGTTGTTGGGACAAAACCTTTATGAATACCAGCTGCCCATCTTTCATCTTGAGGGCTTCAACGACATCGAAAGGATTGAGCCTGAGACCTTTGAGGAGATGCTGCACAACGCCTTCGCTAACATGTCGGAAAACGAGGCTGTCATCATCTGCAAGTCGAACAAAAGGGCGAACATGTTCAACCAGGCCATACGCGGACGCATCCTCAACATCGAAGGCGAGATTGCCACGGGCGACAAGCTTATGGTGGTGAAAAACAACTACTTTTGGGCCGAAGGCAACCAAGCCATCAGCTTCATCGCCAACGGCGACATGGCCGAGATAAGGAAAATCAAGCATTATGAAGACATGTATGGCTTCCGTTTCGCCGATGTGGAGCTCAGCTTCACCGACTATCCCGACGCACCCAACATAGAGGCGAAAATCCTTTTGGACACCCTAAACAGCAACAGTGCCTCGTTGACGGAAGAGGAAAGCAATCGACTGTTCAGTGCCATCGAAGAGGACTACATGGACATCCCGAACCGTAGGGACCGTTACAAGGAAATGAAAAAGAATCCTTGGTTCAATGCCTTGCAGGTGAAATTCGCCTACGCTCTCACTTGCCATAAGACCCAAGGCGGGCAATGGAACACCGTTTTCATCGACTCGTCACTCAACCTTAAGGAGACGCTTGAAGTCGAGGATTTACGATGGCTTTACACCGCATTGACCCGAGCGCAGGAGCGGGTTTGTTTCGTAAATTTCAAGGAGGAGTTTTTTGAATAGCATTATCGACTAAAAACAGAGAGCCCCGCACCTTATGGGGTGCGGGGCTTCCGTTTAGGGTGGGCGGCGAACTACTTTCCCACGGTCTCCCGCAGTATCATCGTCGCGGCGGGGCTTAACTTCTCTGTTCGGAATGGGAAGAGGTGCGCCCCCGCGCAATGGCCGCCACTTGTCTTTCTGTGG
>Ga0247609_10005161_pt1 | contig 12886 bp, 13 predicted proteins | sample 172DNAGHGlowgp2_FD_193487 | JGI IMG/M metagenome (GOLD analysis project Ga0247609, IMG submission 193487) | Sheep rumen microbial communities from Palmerston North, Manawatu-Wanganui, New Zealand - 1728 DNA GHGlow gp2 | ecosystem: Host-associated > Mammals > Digestive system > Stomach > Rumen ...
AAGATTTTGCAAAGATTTTTTATCTACCCTAGTAATCCGCCTTTTCAGGCAATTTTTGCCAAAGTGTAGACAGGGTGTAGACGAGAAAAAATTAGGTAAAAATCACGAACTGTTTGCGCAAAAATACTCCGTATTATTCCGTTGTTATTATTTTTCGTTTTTTAGTATTGAAAATAAATTTTTAGACTATGAATTTTAATTTTCCGAATCGATTTATAAAAAATACGCGGAATTTTATCCGTTGTTTTTACTGTGTTTTTATATTGTTTTTAACATTTTGATAATAACATCTTGACAATAATAATATCGTTATGTTATTATCATTTTGCAAATAACAAAACCAGATAAAACCAAAAGGATAAAAAATGACAAATAAAATAGATCAACTTTTCAAAATCGCAGACACAATCAAAGATGATGATTTGCGTAATAAATATTTGGAAATTTTGCGTGACAGTATGTCAGAAAAAATGTGGCTGGATAAATATCACCTGACAATGGCACACACTTCATTTTTAGAGGGCAAAGCATGCGAACCAGCCACATATGAAATGTTTATCCGTAAAAACCCGTTTGGTGGGTCATATACAGTATCGGCAGGATTGGGACCATTTTTGGAATGGTTGAACGATTACGGATTTTCAGAAGATACTATTAAATGGTTAGCAAGCTGCAAAAACAAAGACGGCACACCGACATTCAAACCAGAATTTTTGGAATTTTTACGCAATCAAAAATTATCTTTGACCATTGATGCAGTACCAGAGGGCGAATTGGTGTTTCCAAACGAACCAATTGTTCGCGTATCTGGTCCAGAGTGGCAGGTTGGTCTGGTTGAAACCGCAATATTGAATGGATTAAACGCATCTTGTTTAATCGCGACCAAAGCATCACGCATAGTTAATGCCGCAGGTGGTCGTCCAGTAATGGAATTCGGTTTGCGCCGCGCACAAGATATGTATGGTATGCGTGCAACACGCAGCGCAGCCGTTGGTGGTGTTTTGACTACATCAAATGCTGATGCAGCACGTAAATATAATCTGGGTTGGGTTGGAACGCACGCACATAGTTTTGTAATGCGCCACGATACAGAGCAAGAAGCATTTGAAAATTGGTTGTTGCACAACAAAGGCAACACGACAATCTTGGTTGATACATATGATACAATTCAAGGGGTTAAAAATGCGATTGCCGCATCTAAAAAAACGGGTGTGCATTTGGACTCAATCCGTTTGGATTCTGGTAATCTGGCAGAATTGTCTATTGAGGCGCGTCAATTATTAGATGCCGCAGGTTTGCACGATTGCAAAATTATCGCCAGCAATGATTTGGATGAATATTCTATATCAAAATTATGGGATAACGGCGCAAAAGTCGATATTTTGGCGGTGGGAACAAACCTGGTAACTGCGGCAGATCAACCATCATTGGGTGGTGTCTATAAATTAAAAAGCATCAACGGCATTGATAAAATGAAAATATCCGGGGATGTAATTAAACGCACAATCCCAGGTGCCACAGAAATTCTTCGTATGTTGGATGGTAATGGCAATTTTATTGGCGACGTTATAACATCTCATGGATTTTTCGTACAATCATGCGGAACTTTGAAAACTCCAATAATCAGCATTAACCCCAAAAACGGCGTTGAACGCACATACGACAAAAATACAATTTTTTACAAACCAATGATTCGCGCAGTCACATACGGCGAAATTGATGAAGATATTATGGAACGTGATGTCCAAGACATTGCATCAGCAACATCTTACAACCTGGGCAGACTGGATAAAAAATATAAACGCGTAACAAATCCTTGTGAATATCATGCGGGTATTGAACAAGGTTTGTATCAAACACAAACAGACATGGTATTAAACCAAATCTTACAACACACAAAATAACAAAAGGGCAATAAAATGAAAACCAGACTTTTACACATTGTTGATATGCAAAATGATTTTGTTTTGCCAGATGGAAAATTATATGTTCCTGGCGCAGAATCTTTAATTGAACCGGCAAATGAATTTTTGCGTAATGTTAAATTTGATAAAACAATCGCAACATTTGATACGCATTACACAGAAACATACAAGAAAACAGAAGAATCAAAAATATTCCCATCACATTGTTTGTATAGAACGCATGGTTGGAAATTGTCTGTGCAACCACATAATACATGGGTGTATCCTTGTGATAATGTTTTGAAAAATCAATTTGATGTGTGGGCACAACCAGAAAAAATTGAAAAAAGTTTAATTGGTTTTAGGGCAAAATATACACATGTTTATATTATGGGGGTCGCAAGTGATTTCTGTGTTAAGTATGCAATAAAAGGATACTTGGAACGCGGTTATCATGTGACAGTTTTGCAAGATTTGTGTCGTGGCATAAACAAGCAAATAGATGATGTTGTTAAGGAGTTCGATACAAAAAAACTAAACCTTATAACATCAAAACAAATGAAAAAACAAAGGCAATAACAATGGAAATAGTTAATACACATACCGGCAAAATTTATGTAGATACCGAACATCGTTTGGAATTCTTGACTGTCGGTGATTATGGCAAAGAAAACAACATAAAAGCTGATTTCTTAGGATTACACAAAGAAATCAATGGCGTGCAGCATAAAACTGTGGATTTAACACAAAAATGGGTGGCAACAATCAGCACCCAAAAGGGCTGCCCTATGAATTGCAAGTTTTGCGATTGTCCGAAATATGGTTTTTATGGCAATGCATCTGTGGCTGAGATGGCATATGAAATAGAAACTATTTTGAAAAACGAAACTGTTAAAAACACCGACAGATTTAATGTGCATTTTGCCAGAATGGGCGAACCGACATTTAATCCGAATGTTTTGGCTTTTGCACGCGATAATCTGCGAAAATTGGTTGCGAAATATATTGAGGCAAAAACAATTCATCCAGTTGTATCAACGATGCTGCCAAAAGCCAATAGCCATTTAACACAGTTTGTTTTGGATTGGTGTAATATTAAAAACATAGATTATCGTGGCGAGGCAGGATTACAATTTAGTATCAATTCGACTGACGATGCACAACGCGATTATCAATTCAACAAAAAAAGTTTAAGTTTGGCAGAAATATCAGCATTAGCCAAAATATTGCCGCATCCTGTGGGGCGTAAATATACATTGAATTTCGCGGTTACCAAAGATACGATTTTGGATGCGGAACGTTTGACTAAATTATTCGATCCAAAAAAATTCATCGTTAAAATAACCCCAATACATGAAACAAATTCTGCGGTAAAAAATGGATTTGATGTGACAACATCCTATGATGATTATGATGTATATCGTCAATTTGAACAACCGCTTGTAAAAATGGGTTGGGATGTTATTGTTTTTGTTCCAAGTCACGAAGAAGACAGTGATCGTATCACATGCGGAAATGCTTTGATCGCAGAAATAAATCAAAAAACAAGATAAAAGGATATGTAATGATAAAAAATTATTGGTATCACTTTAAAAAGATAATGACACACAAATATTATGTGTTTGTGGAATGTATGGAATACGGTCTGATTTGGCAAGGATTGGTACATGATTTATCAAAATTTCGCCCCAGCGAATTCCGGCTTGGACAATTTTATGCTGGCAATCAATCGCCAATCAACATAGAAAAACAGAAATATGGTTATTCTATATCGTGGATAGAACACACCAACCGGAACAAGCACCATTGGGAATACTGGGTGGACAGAACAAACGGCAAAATCGCGCCGATACCAGAAAAATATGTCAAAGAAATGGTGTGCGATACAATCGCTGCATCGCGTGCATATACCGGCAAGGACTGGAAACCAGAGATTCTGTTGGAATATATGCAGACAAAATGCACTTGGCCAGATGAAATCAAAGATTTGACAATGCCTTTGATTATTGCCAAAATACAGAAGTATAAAACAAAATAGGAAAGGCATGACAAACACCAAACACGAATTTTCATCCGAGGCAGAATTTTTGGCCGCATATGATGCGTCACAATTTGACAGACCATCAGTTACATCGGATGTGTTAATATTTTCTGTATCAAACAGTGTGGCAGAAAATTGGCGCAAAGCAGATAAACAATTATTCAGCGTTTTATTGGTGCATCGCGATGATTATCCACAAAAAGGCAAATGGAATTTGCCTGGTGGTTTTATAGGAATTGATGAAACTGCGCTGGATGCAGCATATCGCATATTGCGTAATGAAACAGGTGCAACCGGTAACATATATTTGGAACAATTATACACATTTGATGCGCCAAATCGTGACCCCAGAACGCGTGTTTTTTCAATTGCACATATGGCATTGATAAATAAAAACAAATTGCATTATTCTGGCAATCACGATGCAAAATGGTTCAGCATAGAATATAATAACGGCAAATTGTTGTTGCATAATGAAGATTTAACTTTGACCGAGGCAGATTTGGCATTTGATCATGCAATGATTATAAAAACCGGTATAGAACGTTTGCGTAATAAAATCGAATACACAGACATAGTGTTTGATATGATGCCAAGCGAATTCACATTGGGCGAATTACAACAGGTTTATGAAATAATTTTGGGTCGTAAAATGATTCCTGCCGCATTTCGCAGGACAATAGCAAACAAAGTTGTGCCAACCGATAAAATGCGTTCCGGATCCGGACATCGTCCATCGGTATTATTTAAAAAACATCGCTGATTAGAGGGATAAAATCGCAATGCAATTAAAATGGCAACAAAAAGATTTTAATGAAGACATTGAATTTATCTTGTTCCATCAGAAAGATGGCACACCAGAATGGTGGCAAAAACAATTATTCAATGCCTATCCGGAATTGAATTACAAATATGCGAAATCTGTGTCTGAATCCGAAAGGTTTGATTATATTACCAGTCAAATGAAGTTCATGGCACAGAAACGCCAACCAACCGTAGAAAATTCGATCAAAATATTCAAAGACAGTTGGAACGCGCTGGTGGCAAAGAAACTAAATGCAGCATACAGCCAAGCCTTTGATAATGATTGCAACGATATATTGAACGATATGACGGCCAACGTTGGATTGAATCCAATTTGTCCACGAAATGTGTTGGATCACAGCTTTGATGTTTATCACTATTTTGAAACAAAATGGGCCATATCAACAGCATTACATGAAATAACACATTTTGCATGGTTTACATTCTGGCAAAAGCATTTTCAAGACGATCCGGCAGATTATGATTCTCCACACCTAAAATGGCTGCTGTCTGAAATTGTTGTGGAAACAATAATCAGAAATTCGGACATTGACGACTTATCAGAACAGCCAAATTACATCGCATATTCATATTTTTACGATATGACCATAAATGGCGAATTGATATTTGACACGATGAAAAAGATGTATCTGGAACGCAAAGACATTTATGATTTCATGGAAAAATCGTATGAATGGATTCAAAATAACGAGTCAGAATTACGCGAAAAGATCGCCCAAGCAGAATCTAAATAATACATAAAGACGAGGCGCGGCAACAATTAAGATTACAAAAACAATGAATATGATGGACATCAAAATTATAAAAGCAGATAAGTCACACATTCCACAGATGGCGGAGCTTATCACACAAAACCTTGGCACTTGCAACCTTATAAAAGGTGCGGATAATGATGTTACATCCAGAAACATTGCAGAGCTGACCGACACGATTGATTATTATCAGGTAGCAGTCGATGAAACGGGAACGGTTGTTGGTTTGTGCGGAATTGGCGAAGTCAAAGAAGACAATGATTATGGCCTTAACCTGGGCAAGCATCGTGATGTTTTATATGTTGTGGTTAGTCAAGACCACCAAAGACAAGGAATCGGCACAATGTTATTACAGAGCTGCCTTGGAACCATTCACGATTATCCTGTGGTTTACGAGGCATGGGGCGAAATCAAAAACGGCGATGTGAATTCCTATAAAATGCTTGCCAAATGTGCATTTAAACTTTTTGCAGATATGGGGACATCTTTTTATTGCGACCATGGGTATTGTCCGTATTGTGTAAACAAAGACAAAAATTGCCACGCTTGTTTTTGCAAAATTTATATTCATGAATAAGGAAATAATTCAAAAAGGAACACATAATGAAACCTTATAACGCAAATTTTCTGTGGCGGGGAATTCTGTTGATGTTGGTCGGTATTTAATGGGGGTGCCTGATTGTATGCGACAAACACGACGCAGAATTTCAGAATATACCGACATAACGCATAAATATGTAAAAATTGTTGTGAATGTTGCTGTGTCTTGGACTTTGGGCGAAGACGATATTTTTAATCGTGGTAAAAATATTGCGACTGTTATAAATGCGTTGGAATCAAATAATATTCATACTAAATTGATTTTGATGAATCAGGTATATAAAGACGAAACAGAAGAACAAAAAAAATCCAAGGGTCAGTCACCGGATGCACCACGATATACAACATTTATCACATTAAAAGATTACAAGGATAATTTTTATTTGGAAAAGTTGATGTTTCCATTGGCACATCGTTCTTTCTTGCGCAGATTGGTTTTTGCATCTAAAGAACGCGAAAGCGAAGACATACGTCAAAAATTTGGTTTTTACAAAGATGGTGGATACGGTATCCCCGGGGACATATTTGATGATTCTGATGAAAACACATTATATTTTAATGCCGGTCAATACGAACAAGATAAAATAAATGAAAAACTGGCCAAGATATTAAAATCCCACAATACACAATTCATGCAAAGATTAAACACAAATAAATTAGAACGATAAATATGTTTACTTTGTGTCAAAACAAGCACTATACAATATCATAGGCGATTAGTTGCTGAATATATTGCAGAACAAATTTATGTATCATGTATTTTACATGGTTGTTTACATTTATAAAATTATAAAAAAATATTTACAAGTCTTTTTGGGTTTGCTAGGATTATAATCGTTAAAAATATGTAGGGGTTTTATTTGTTCAAAAGATATTTAATTATTGCCGCATTGGTCCCAACAGTTGCGTTCGGTGCTGACGATTGTGCAACAATGCGCAATGTGCCTGATACGGTACAATCATTGCAAGATGTTATAAATTTAGGATTGTGCAGAAATCCACAAACTGCCGCGGCTTACGCTTCGTTGCGTTCATCACATTTTAATAAAAATGCAGGGTATTCAAATTATTTACCGTCCGTTTCTGTGGGGGTAAATGCGAATAAAAATTTTGCACAAAGTGATGATACAAAAATCAAAGATTACGATTGGAACTATGGTGCATCAATTTCTGCATCTTATCTGATTTTTGATTTTGGTAAACGTACGTCAGATATGAATCAAATGATTGCTGCTTATCGTGCAGCAGGTTTTGATTATGATGAAACAGTGCAAAATTTTGTGTACAGTTTGGTTGGTGCATATTATGAATTATTAAACGCAGACGCAGATGTGAAATCTGCGGAATCTGCATTGACTGTGGCACAAACAGCAAAAGATACTGCTGATAAAAAATTCAAGGCGGGGTCTGTTGCCAAAGCTGATGTGTACAAAGCAGAAACAACATTGGCTTCGTCACAGTTGTCTTTGGAACGTGCAAAAAATAATCGTGAAATTGTCAAAGGTACATTGTTAACTAAGCTTTCTTTCCCTGCAAATCAAGAAATAAAAATTGCGGATATGTCTTCGTCTTTTGGATCTGAAACAGAAAATGAAAGTATTGAAGAATTGATAAAAATCGCACGTGAAAAAAGACCTGATTTATTAAAAGCTGCTGCGAATAAAGATGCGGCATGGCATAAACGGAACAGCGCGTTTTTGAAAAATTTACCGTCTATTTCTGCATCTGGTTCTGTTTCGTGGAATGATGATAATTTTGTTGATGTTTTTGCACCTGAAACAAATAAAATAAATGGTTCAATTGGTATTCGTGCATCAATGCCTATTTTTGCAGGATTTGCAAATATGTATGGATTGCGTGCCGCAGAATCTGATTACAATCGTGCAAAATACAACGAACAGCAAACAACAAATGCAGCAATGATGGATGTGTTTACTGCATATCAAAATTATAAAACTGCCCAGACAGTTTTGAAACACACTGAATCACTTTTGAAATCCGCAACAGAAAGTGAACGTGTGACCGCAGGTATGTACAAAGTAGGTCGTGCAACTATGTTGGATTGGCAAACTGCACAATCTGAATTGGTTAATGCACAAAAACAAAACAATTCGGCAAAATATGATTTGTTTATAAAACGTGCTGCAGTTGCATTGGCGATTGGTGATATAAAATCAGAAATAGAAGGGGTAAACAATGACCAGAAATAAACGAAAGAACTGGTTTTTGCGTCATAAATGGTGGACTGTATTTATTGTCGCTTTTACGATTTTTATTATTGCAACATTTACGACTGCTAAAAAAATTGAACAGAAAAAATTTGTTACAATGGATATAACACGTGGCGATATTTCGCAAACTGTGACTGCAACTGGGGAAATTATGCCTGTGAATACGGTCAGTGTTGGTTCGCAAGTGTCTGGAACAATCGAAGAAATTTTTGTTGATTATAATTCAACAGTTAAAAAAGGTGACAAATTATTAACTATTGAACCATCTGTTTTACAGGCATCTGTGGATGAAGCCAAGGCTTCATTAGACAGTGCGGTTTCACAACGTAATTATGCAAAAAACGAATACACCAGAAATAAAACACTTTATAACGAAGGTTTTATTGCACGTGCAGAAATGGAAAAAGCACAAACAACATATGAACAGGCAGAATCTGCCGTTGTGCGTGCGCAATCTCAATATGACAAAGCGGTAACAAATCTGGGATATGCAACAATTGTTTCACCTGTGGATGGAACTGTTATTTCACGCAAAGTGGACAAAGGTCAAACTGTGGCGGCATCTTTTCAGACACCTGATTTGTTTTATATTGCCGAAGATTTAACAAAAATGCAAATTGAAACTTCGGTATCAGAAGCAGATATCGGTATGATAAAGCAAGGACAACCAGTGACATTTACTGTTGATGCGTATTCTGGTCAGACATTCAAAGGCGATGTTCGACAAATTCGTTTATCCCCAACAACTACTTCTAATGTTGTGGTTTATACTGTTGTGATTGATGTTGATAATGCAGATATGAAATTGATGCCTGGTATGACGGCATTTGTGACTATTATTGTTAATTCTGCAACTGATACATGGAAGGCACAAAATTCTGCATTTTTAATTCGCAGTTTTGATGGTATCATTGAAACAAATGATGAATCAATTACACCGAAAAATCACTTGGCAATTCAACGTGATGGCAAAGTGATATTAGTGCCTTATACCAAAGGTTTAACAACAGCTACAGAAACACAAATCATTTCCGATGAAATCCAACAAGACGATAAAATAGTTATTGGGTATATGGGGCAAAAAACTAACACTCAACAAAATGGACGTGGCAGAATGATGGGGCCGGGACCACGTTAAAAGGTTCTTTTTATGAAGACAATACCAATTATTTCTATGAAAAAAATCTGTAAAATTTTTCCGTTGGAAATTGGCGGTGAACAACAGGTTTTATTCGATATATCTTTTCAAATTAATCCTGGGGAATTTGTTGCAATCATGGGGCCAAGTGGTTCCGGAAAATCTACATGTATGAATATTATTGGTGCGTTGGATGCCGCAACATCTGGCGTTTATGAATTATATGGCAAAGATATAACAACATTATTCCCAGATGAATTAGCAAAGATAAGAAATGAATATATCGGATTTGTTTTTCAGAATTTTAATTTATTACCTAAACGAAATATATTGGATAATGTAATGTTGCCGTTAATGTATCGTGGATTGCCGATGGATGAAAGATTGCAACGTGCACGCGATATGTTGAAATTGGTTGAATTAGATAATTTTGAAAGTTATTTACCAACACAATTGTCGGGTGGTATGAAACAACGTGTTGCGATTGCACGTGCATTGGCTGGAAATCCTAAACTGATTTTGGCAGACGAACCAACAGGTGCATTAGATTCTAAAATGGGGAATGAAATATTAAAGTTTTTTAAAAAATTAAACAAAGATTTAGGCATAACAATAGTTATGATTACCCATGAATTTGAAATCGCAAAATATGCTAATCGGGTAATACATATTTATGATGGACATATAACATATGATGGTGCAATACCCAGAAGCGAAAATGTATTATTAAAATCAGAACAAAAGGTACGCAAAAAATGACGTTTTACGATATTATGCATGAATCTTGGTTGTCGATAAGCGGAAATAAAATGCGTTCGTTTTTAACTGTGTTGGGTATTGTTATTGGCATTATGGCAGTTGTGATAATGGTTGCTGTTGGGGAAACAGTGCAACAATCTATTACTGAACAATTTTCTTCATTGGGGACTAATACAATTATGATACGTGCAGGCGCCGCACAAAGTGGTGGTATCAGGTCTGGAAATCGTATGACATTGACAATGGATGATGTGAAATATATTTCACAGTTACCTGATGTTGCAGCTGCGTCCCCAGTGGAAAACAGCGGTGCCCAGGTTGTATATGGAAATAAAAATTGGTCTACATCTATGGTTGGGGTGTATCCCGGGTATGCGACTGTACAGAACATAGAAATGGAATACGGAACATTTATTGATATGTCTGCGGTACGTAATGCGGCAACTTATGCTGTGATTGGACCTGATACTGCCGAAGAATTGGGTATGCCGAAAAATCCTGTTGGTGAAATTATTCGCGTTCGCAACACACCGTTGGTCGTTGTTGGTGTAACCAAGGCAAAGGGTGAATCAGGAATGGGAACCCAAGACGATATGATAATCGTGCCAATTACAACGTTGAAAAAGCGTATTACTGGGTCGCGTTTTCCTAATTCGGTTAATATGATTGCGTTGAAATTATACCAAGATTCAGATAATGATATCGCGACAACGCAAATCACAACACTTTTGCGGCAACGTCATAAAATAAAAGATGGTGATGCTGATGATTTTCAAATTACTGATATGAAACAAGTTATGGAAACAATGGAAACAGTTACAGGCTATTTGACATTGTTATTGATTGCGATTGCAGCAGTATCATTATTGGTTGGATCAATTGGTATTATGAATATGATGTTGGTGTCTGTCGCAGAACGTACACGTGAAATTGGTATTCGTAAAGCAATTGGTGCCCAAGAATCAACAATAATCACTCAATTTTTATCAGAATCAATATTGATATCATTTATCGGTTCTATGTTTGGATTGGTTTTGGGTGTCGGTTTATCACAGGGTGTCGGCAGATTTTTATTACATTATAATGTCCCGTTCAGTATATGGCCGGTTGTAGTGTCTATATCTGTGGCGGTTGTTGTTGGGTTGGCTTCGGGGGTTATGCCTGCGATTAAGGCCGCCAGATTAAACCCCATAGACAGTTTAAGATACGAATAAAAAAAACGACATTTTGTCGTTTTTTTATCTTTTAATAACTTTTTTAGCACTGCGTTCAATAGGCATGGCAACCTGCATAGCAGGCGCAGACATTAAATTTGTATCCATGACTTTTTGAATACCTTTGTCTTTTAGCAAATCTTTATTAAGCTTTTGAGGTAATTTAATATCTATACGTTTAGAATTGTCGTTCGTGCTGGTTGAAGCAGTTGTATCTGCCGTAGAAACTTCGGCAATTTTGATACCCATACAAGACAAATAGTCTTCTGAATCAATATGTGCCCAACATACACCAGCACCACTGATACCTTTTTCCATTTGTTCTTTGGTTAATGTCATTTTACAACCACTAAGGTTATCGTTTACACGACTGCCCTTTGGACATTCATATCTGCCTTGTTCTTTGTTTGAACGCATGAAAGTACCACCCGGGCAATATCTGTTTGTTCCAGTGCATTGTTTAGGTGTCCCGGTGTTTCCTGGTAAAAATTGTCCTGGGGCAACATCAATAATATTTGAATCGCTGAGTTTTTGGTTGCCAATTCCTTGATCTGTTGTAATAGAAGGGTAAACATTTTCAATCCCGGGGCATTCTTTGCCACTGGGACAGGTTGTGCATTGATCAGAATTAATAGGTAAATATTTTCCAGCAATACAAGTTATTTTTTTATAATAAAGTTTTTTTGAACCAACAACAGTATAACATTGTTCAATGGAAGTAGATTTTGATGCAGAATTGGGAAAATCTGATGGACATCTGTTTACACCACCTTCGGGTTTTCCACAATCGCCATAACCGTCTTTGCCGTTGTTGGGACAAGTGGAACGTTTTCGTGCACACCAATCTGTTTTTTCGCTGTTTGAAATTTTATCCTTTGGATCTAATGCTGTTGAAGTGTTTGTGCAATAACAACCTGTGGGACAATCACGACACGCAGATGTCATTAAATGTTCACCCGCAGAACATGTCTTTGCAAACGCATTAAACATTGGTGCAACACCAATAACCGCAGCAACGACAAATAAACTGTATTTTTGCTTCATTGGTTGAAAAACTCCATTTCCCCTTTGATACCCATGATTATACCATTTTTTCGTTTAACAAGCAATGTAAAAATAGTTGTACAATGTTGCAGATATAAAAAAATGGGATGAATTGTAAAAAATACTTGCAATTTGTGTTTATAGGGTATAATATATCTCTGCTCTGGGGTGTTAGCTCAGCTGGTTTAGAGCGTCTGCCTGTCACGCAGAAGGTCGAGGGTTCGAGCCCCTTACATCCCGCCACCTATTTTTACCGCCGGTATAACGGCGGTTAAATTAAGACCTGGCCCCATCGTCTAATGGTTAGGACACCGCCCTTTCAAGGCGAGAATCCCGGTTCAAATCCGAGTGGGGCTGCCAAAAATTCAAACCACCCAA
>Ga0247609_10005162_pt1 | contig 12885 bp, 7 predicted proteins | sample 172DNAGHGlowgp2_FD_193487 | JGI IMG/M metagenome (GOLD analysis project Ga0247609, IMG submission 193487) | Sheep rumen microbial communities from Palmerston North, Manawatu-Wanganui, New Zealand - 1728 DNA GHGlow gp2 | ecosystem: Host-associated > Mammals > Digestive system > Stomach > Rumen ...
CTCAGCGTAGCTTATGCGGCCATCGACGACAAGCCCATGAGCGACCATAACCGGAATATCTATCTGGATTTGCAGGAGCAGACACGCCAAGATCGTTGGCTCGAAGCCCGTGCCGCCCAGTTGGATGAGTCTGTCTCACGACTGAACTTTCTACTGGTGATCATCGGCATCGCCATTCTCCTGCTGGTGGCTCAGGTGTCGTACATGAACTTGCGCCGCCATTACCGGCGTAAGGCAAACTCCCAAGAACCTGACGACCGTATTGAGGAAATCAACGAGCAACTGGCTGTCTGCCGGTTGCACATCAGCGACGGCGAGCGCCGCTTCCTCGAACAGCGGGCAAGGGTATCACTGGTAGCCAGCATTACCCCGTTCATCGACCGCATCCTCTACGAGGCAGAGCGAAAGCCGGTAGACAAGCAATACATACAGGAACTGACGGACAAGATCAACGAGCAGAACGACTTGCTCACCCATTGGATACAGTTACGTCAGGGACAGTTGAGCCTGCACATCGAGACCTTCGCCCTGCAGCCGCTCTTGGAGATTGTGGCGCGTGGACGGAAAGCTTTTGAGATGAAGGGTGTAGAACTGCATGTGGAGCCGACGACCCTGAGCGTGAAAGCAGACCGTGTGCTCACGCTGTTCATGCTGAACACGCTGGCCGACAATGCACGAAAGTTCACGCCAAGTGGCGGAAAGGTTGATATTTCGGCACAAGAGGCCGACGACTATGTAGAGCTGAGTGTGGCTGACACAGGGCAGGGCATGAGTGAGGAACAGCTAGCACACGTGTTCGACCGTAAACCCATTGCCGACAAGATACAGACAGATGCCTCCAAGGGACAAACTTCGCATGGGTTCGGGCTCCTGAACTGTAGTGGCATTATTGAGCGTTATCGGAAGACCAGCAGCATCTTCTCCGTCTGCCAGCTGTCGGCCGAAAGTCGGGAAGGGAAGGGGAGTCGGTTCTTCTTCCGCCTGCCAAAAGGCATCGTACGTCTGCTACTCTGCCTGCTCGTCGGCACAGGGTCACTTCAGGCACAGAACCAGGAACTGGCCAAAGCCAGTGCATACGCCGACTCGGCTTACTATGCCAACATCAACGGCAACTACGGACGGGCAATCCTCTTTGCCGACATCTGCCGGCAATCGCTGAACGACTATTATCGGCAGGTGGCCCCCGGACAGACAGATTCACTCCTGTTCATGGGCGACCTGTCGCTGACACCGCCTGAGATACAGTGGCTGCATGACAGCATTCAGGTGAACTATGACATCCTGCTCTCCATGCGTAACGAGAGTGCCGTAGCCGCATTGGCCTTACATCAATGGAACCTGTATGCCTACAACAACCGTATCTATACTCTGTTGTTCAAGGAAATGTCGGCCGACACACAGCTGGAACAGTACTGCCGTCGCATGCAGCAGTCACAAGTCAACTATACCATCGCTATCGTACTGCTGGTCTTTATCCTCGTTGTCATCCTCTTGGTCATTGTCGCACAGATGATGGAAGCCATCCGCAGAAAGGCCGTCCGCCAACAGGAAAGGCAGGACAGCATAGAACTGCTGCAAGACGAACTGCATCGTGCCCAGATGGAGGAGGGAAGACTGCACGTGAGCAATCAGGTGCTCGACAACTGCCTCTCGGCTCTGAAGCATGAGACCATGTACTATCCCAGCCGCATCCGTCAGCTGGTCGACTCAGGCAATACCGCCGATCTGTCCGAGATGGTAGGGTACTATCGTGAGCTCTATGCCATCCTGAGCCTTCAGGCGATGGATCAGGTGGAGAACAAGAAGCTGCGCCTGAAACCCTTGGAGCATGAGATCTTAGGCGACGAGAATCTGATTGCCTATCTGTTTGAACTGCTGAAGAAGCAGACAGGGCAGAAAGAGAAGCTGTCAGTCACCTATACACCACACGACGAGCGCCACATGGAATGTCGGGTGAGCATGCCGAACCTGAAACTGACACCTGACGAAGCCCGTCAGCTATTCGTTCCTACGAATGGAAAGGAGGGCGAAGAGCGCATACCTTACCTGCTCTGCAGGCAGATTGTCCGTGACCACGGAGAGGCCTCCGGTCGGCGTGGATGCGGCATCTGGGCAGAGACAACCGACGGACAAACCACCATTGTAATCATCTTACCAAGACAAATATGCAAAACTTCAAAGTAATCATCGTAGAAGACGTGCCCCTCGAACTAAAGGGCACCGAAGGAATCATCCGCAACGAAATACCAGAGGCCGAGGTTATCGGAACGGCCGACAGTGAAGCCGCGTTCTGGCGACTCATCAAACAGCAGTTGCCCGACCTCGTCTTGCTCGACCTGGGATTGGGCGGTTCCACAACCGTCGGTGTGGAGATCTGTCGCCATACGAAAGAACTGTACCCCGCCGTGAAGGTGCTCATCTTCACAGGCGAGATCCTGAACGAGAAGCTGTGGGTCGACGTGCTTGACGCAGGTGCTGACGGCATCATTCTGAAGACGGGAGAACTGCTCACCCGCCACGATGTGAACGCCGTGATGGATGGCAAGCAACTGGTGTTCAACGAGCCGATATTGAAAAAGATCGTCGAGCGGTTCAAGCGGAGCGTCGGTTCGCAACTGGCGAAACAAGAGGCACTCATCAATTACGAGATAGATGAATACGACGAGCGCTTCCTGCGCCATCTGGCTTTAGGATACACGAAAGACCAGATTACACAGCTGCGTGGAATGCCTTTTGGCGTGAAGAGTTTGGAGAAGCGACAAAACGAACTTGTCCAGAAGCTCTTCCCCAATGCTTCGGGTGGCGTCAATGCCACGCGACTGGTGGTGAGGGCGTTGGAGCTGCGCATCATCGACATAGACAATCTGGAACCTGATGAAGAGTAAGGTCGTCGTCTCATTGGCCATTGCGCTGGTGTCGCTACAGGTGCTGCTGGTGTTTGTTTCATGGCTGCTCTCGGCCACGATGGACACGGGTGTGCGCTCGTTTCTGACAAGCGAAGGCATCAGATGGTTCCTGGGCAGTTTCACCACAATGCTTCAGTCGCCCTTGCTCGTATGGATCCTGCTGCTGTCGATGGCTTATGGCGTGGCAGACCGTGCCTTCTTCTCCCCACAGGCCCAGCCAGACAGGCGAAAACTTGGCATACGGCTCTCGGTGCTATTCGTGTTGCTTTATGTCCTGGTGATTCTTTCCTTGACGGTGATTCCTCATGCCGTGCTTCTCTCAGTCAGCGGTCATCTTTTTCCTTCGTCCCCCTTTAGTCGTGCCCTGGTTCCCATCCTGGCTTTCGGCTCCATCGTGGGAGCTGTTGTCTACGGATTCACCACCCGTGTGTTCCGCTATGTCCGTGACATTACCAATGCCCTTGTTTATGGCTTATCGGAGGCAGCACCCGTTCTTTTCCTCTATGTGCTGTTCATGCAGTTCTACGCTTCCCTACGATTCGTGTTTGACTGGTAAATTTGTAACTGAACTTTCCCACCCTTTAAATACGACCACGGATTTCTTGCTACCATCGGGACGCAAGAAATCCGTGGTAAAACAAAGGGAATGGGAAAACTTGAATTAGTGACTTTTCGTTCAAATCCAAAATTCGCGTTCGGCTGTAAGCAAAAAAAGGAGACGGGCCCTGTCAATCACTGATGGGACCCGTCGTTCAAAGAAATGTATGATGACAATTTTCAGGTTAATCCTGACTGTTCTCAGGACGCAGCTGGCGGACAACGGCGCCTGCCTGCCACATTTCCTGATTGCGCATAGCCTCAAGTTCCTTCTCAAGGCCGGCACGATAGTCGGGCTTCGAGTTCGAGTCAATCGAAATCTGAGCCTCGTTACCCGTCTTTACTGAATAATAGAGCCACTCCATCACGGGCTTGATAGCATCGTGGAAGCGGGGTGCCCAGTCGAGTGCACCACGCTGAGCGGTGGTAGAGCAGTTTGCATACATCCAGTCCATGCCGCGCTCGCCAAAGAGCGGGCCAAGGCTCTGGGTGAGCTCCTCAACAGTCTCGTTGAAAGCCTCTGAAGGAGTATGTCCATTCTCGCGGAGCACCTCATACTGAGCCAACAGCAATCCCTGGATAGCACCCATCAGTGAGCCGCGCTCACCGGTCAGGTCGCTAGTAGCCTCACGCTGGAAGGTCGTCTCAAACAGATAGCCGGCACCAATACCGATACCGAAAGCCAGCGTCTTGTCCTTAGCCTTGCCCGAAGCGTCCTGATAGACGGCATACGAGCAGTTCAAGCCACGACCCTCGCAGAACATCGTGCGAAGCGAAGTGCCGCTACCCTTAGGAGCAACCATGATCACGTCAACATCCTTCGGGGGAACAACACCCGTGCGGTCGCTCCAGTTGATGGCGAAGCCGTGAGAGTAGTAGAGGGTCTTGCCCGGAGTGAGATATTTCTTGATGGTGGGCCATACCTGAATCTGACCGGCATCAGAGAGCAGCATGCAGAGAATCGTACCCTTCTGGGCTGCCTCCTCGATAGAGAAGAGCGTCTTGCCAGGTACCCATCCGTCGGCGACAGCCTTGTCATAGGTCTTACCCTGACGCTGACCGACAATCACATTGAAGCCATTGTCACGCAGGTTGCATGCCTGGCCGGGACCCTGGATGCCATAGCCAATGACGGCAATCACTTCGTCCTTCAATACTTCACGTGCCTTCTCGAGTGAGAACTCCTTGCTGGTGACTACAGTTTCGATCACGCCACCAAAATTCATTTGTGCCATAATTAAATAATGTATTAAAGAGTTGTTTAATCATCCCTTTGGAACCATGCCCGCCCTTCACTCGAGAGCAGTCGTCTTATCGGCCCATTCACAGCCTGCCCGAGGCCGTGACGAGGGGGTAACTGTTTCTAATGGGTTGCAAAGTTATCAAATTGTTACGAAACAACCAAACTTTCTTTCAATTTTATTTAAAAGAAAGGCAAAATCTTAACAATTGTCGCTGTTTGTGGGGTGCTTTGCAATTCGGCCTGAATTGCGAGATGATTCGGCCTGAATTGTAGGATAATTCAGCCTGAATTGCGTTATGATTCAGTACGAATTGAAAATCACAAGTGCCGGTTATGTTTATTCACGTCCGAATGACGGTCAGAGAGGCTGTCCCCTATGTATAATCAAAGACGGGATTGTTTTGTTTTTCTTCTTTCTCTGAATCCGTGTTCCTTAAAAAGTTGCAAAAAAAGGCAAAAAACTTTTGCTATTCAGAATAATTGCATTACTTTTGCACGGTTTAAGGCCAACACCTCATTCAAAAATCATGGAACAAGAAATACTTGAAGCGAACATTAACCGTTCAGATTATAAAATCTTAATTGTAGACGATGTCGTGAGTAACGTGTTGCTCTTGAAGATTCTCCTTACCAACGAGAAGTTTCAGGTGTGCACGGCTAACTGTGGAAACATGTGCATTGAACAAGCGAAGGCCGAGAAGCCTGACCTTATTCTATTGGACGTGATGATGCCCGACATTTCCGGTTTTGATACGGCAGTCATTCTCAAGAAAGACCCTCAAACGGCTGATATTCCCATCATCTTCCTGACGGCCTTGAACAATCCGAGCGACTTGGTTCATGGATTCCAGGTAGGAGCCAACGACTTTCTGACCAAGCCTTTCAATAAAGAGGAACTCATCGTGCGCGTGATGCACCAGATTACGCTGGTGGCTGCCAAGCGACTCATCCAGCAACAGAACCAGGAACTGCGCGCCACCATCTCCAACCGCGATAAGATGTACTCGGTGATAGCCCACGACCTGCGTTCGCCAATGGCAAGCATCCGCATGGTGCTCAACCTGATTGTGACGACCATGTCGCCTGATACGATCGGCCAGGAGCTATACGAGCTTTTAGACAAAGCCAACAGGGAATCGGAGGAGTGTCACGACCTGCTCGACAATCTGCTGAAGTGGACGAAAAGCCAGACGGGCCGGCTGAACGTCGTGTTGCAGGACTTAGACCTGAACGACATCATCCCCGGTGTAGTGGACATCTTCGAAATGATTGCCCAGACGAAGAGAATCAAACTCGAATATAAGGGTACGAGCGAACCGATGGTGGTACGTGCTGACAATGACATGCTGAAGACCGTGGTGAGAAACTTCCTTTCGAACGCCATCAAGTTCAGCCCCGAGGAGTCGGTTATTGAAATCATGATGACGAAAGAAGGTAACTTTGCCAAAGTAAGCATCACCGACCACGGTGTCGGCATTGCCCCCGAACGTCTTGACAGCATTTTCCATAAGGGCGAAACCACCTACGGAACCAGTGGCGAAGAGGGATCGGGCTTAGGACTTCAGCTGTGTGCAGACTTCTCCAGAAAGATTGGCGGTGACGTGAAGGTGGAATCCAAACTTGGAGAAGGCTCGACCTTTAGTGTGTTCGTACCTTTGAAGCAAGATTAGCAGAGGACAAAACATCAAAGACAATTATAATCTATTCGCAGAATAGTTACCATCAAAGAACCAAGAGTTAATAAATTTAAACGCAACAGAATTTGTTAATTCTTGGTTCTTTTTTCTTAAAACTATTTAGTAACTTTGCACCCGCATTTTATATCAAGCCGCGTTTTTCCCTTAGGTGAAACGCTTCATCCAACAAAGCAATTCAAACAATTAATCAAATCGTAACATATTTAATATGTACACAAAAGAACAACTGGAACAAATGGAACCGGCTCAGTTGCTTGAGATAGCAGCTGAATTAGGCGTAAAGGTTACACAGGATGACGAATTGGAGAAAGTGGTTTATGCCATTCTTGATCAAGCAGCAATCGACAGCGCTTCCTCCTCATCGACCAAACGCAAACGCACACGAATCACCAAGAAAGATACAGATAAGGTATATACCGTCAATGGTTCTGATGGAGAAAATTTTGACACGAAGAACCAGAAAGCCAAGCCTGTCGAGGCACCAAGCCTGTTTGGCGACCTGCCGGAGAGTCCGTCAGAGGAAGCAGACGAGGCAGAGGCAAAAGCTAATGTCGAGGTGCCTCAATTCCCCAAACACAGAGGGCGCAAGTCGAAGGCCGAGCTGGCTGCCATCGCTGCGGCTGAAGCTGCCAAGCAGCAGGCTGCTGAGGAAACGGTTGAGGAAGAGACGGAGGCCGAACTGCCAGCTGATGAAGAGAACTTCATCCCGGAGGAAGAGCTTGAGGCCGATGAGAGCGAGATGACTCCGGACATGAATATGATCGAACAGCTGCAAGAGCACATGTCGCGCAATACCGCCAACGAGGGAATGGCATATGACGCCAACCCGGACGGCGTATGGGAAGGCGATCCGGGCGACGGAACAGATTTCATCACCGTGGTAGACCTCCCGATAGAAGACCAGGCAGCCATTCCTACGCTCGACATCTTCGACCGTCCGATGGTTCAGCATGCACCAGAACCTGTATTCCAAAGCGCACCTGCCTCAACAGCCAACCGTAAGAACTACGACTTTGAGGACATGATCTCCGGCAATGGCGTGTTGGAAATCTTGCAGGACGGCTATGGCTTCCTCCGCTCAAGCGATTATAACTATCTCTCATCACCCGACGACATCTATGTTGCTCCGCAGCAAATCAAGAAGTACGGCTTGAAGACGGGCGACGTGGTCGAGTGCACCGTCCGTCCGCCGCACGACGGAGAGAAGTATTTCGCACTTTCCACCATCAACATGATCAACGGGCGCAATCCGGCAGAAGTGCGCGACCGTGTCTCCTTCGAACATCTCACACCGTTGTTCCCCGAGGAGAAGTTCAATCTGACGGGTGATCCCTCGACAACCAATCCCTCGACCCGCATCGTCGACCTGTTCTCGCCGATAGGCAAAGGCCAGCGCGCACTGATTGTGGCCCAGCCAAAGACTGGTAAGACCATCCTGATGAAGGATATTGCCAACGCAATTGCCGCCAACCATCCCGAAGCATACATCATGATGCTGCTGATTGACGAACGTCCGGAGGAAGTGACCGACATGAGCCGAACGGTTAATGCAGAAGTCATCGCCTCAACCTTCGATGAGCCGGCCGACCGCCACGTGAAGATTGCCGGTATCGTGCTGGAGAAGGCCAAGCGCATGGTAGAGTGCGGACACGATGTTGTCATCTTCCTGGATTCCATCACACGTCTGGCTCGTGCCTATAACACCGTTTCGCCTGCATCCGGCAAGGTGCTCACCGGTGGTGTCGACGCCAATGCCCTGCAGAAGCCCAAGCGATTCTTCGGTGCTGCCAGAAAGATAGAAGGCGGCGGCTCGCTGACCATCATCGCAACGGCTCTCGTCGATACAGGTTCAAAGATGGACGAGGTGATCTTCGAGGAGTTCAAGGGTACGGGTAACAGTGAGATACAGCTGGCACGTTCGCTGTCTAACAAGCGCATCTTCCCCGCCATCGACCTTGTTCAGTCCAGCACTCGCCGCGACGACCTGCTGCAGGATTCTACTACGCTGAACCGCATGTGGATCATTCGCAAGTTCATCAGCGAGATGAATCCTATCGAAGCCATGAATACGGTTCGCGACCGTCTGGTAGAGGCGCGCAACAACGAGGAGTTCCTCATGTCCATGAACGGCTAAGAAGCAGACTTAGCAAGCTGTCCAAGTGAGAAAAGACCGTGTTCCATCGCGTTTTCGAAGTGTACATAACGCATGTACACGGTGTTCGGAAGTCACGAACACGATGTACGGAAGTCACGAACACAATGCTTGCAAGTCACAAACAGATCACAAAGAAGCCACGTACAAGTTGTACGCGGCTTCTTTGTTTAGAGGAAATGACATCAGAAAAAACGTCCTGTCAACTTGCTGAGTGAAGCTCTATACGTCAGAGCTTCACCTTTCGCTTGACAATCTTACTCTCGTTATGCATACGGTCAAGTGCCGTCACTACATAGACATATTCCTGCCGTTTGTTGTAGTAGGGCAGTTTGTAGCTCGTTTTGCTCGTCACGGCCATAATCTTTTCAGGATTCTCCGTGTCGATCTTCTCGCCTTTCCGGAAGCAATAGACGACGTACTTCTCTGCCTTGTTTGTCCATTTCTTTCCACGTGGAGGTGTCCAGCTCAGGATATGGTCAGGGCCTACCCATACATCCTTCACCTTACGGGGCTTTCTGGGTCTTTTCTTGTCGATGAACGGCATTTTGGGCATCAGCGACGGATGCTGCCAATAGTTCTTACGCAGCATGGTACCGTAGTTGCCGGGATTGTCTACGACCATCTTGGCATACCAAAGCACAACACCCTGCACGTTCTTCGACTGCATGTACAGGTTATGCTTGGCTATCTGCTGATTCTGGCGGCGATTGTTCGGGTCGGCTGCCTTCACGGTGCGCTCGACGTCTTCTCCAATGAACAAGGGACGTCCCCCCGCATAATTGTTCCACCAGCGCATCAGTGTTGCGTAGTCGGCAGTCTTATGTCCGATTTCCCAGTAGAGCTGAGGTGCACAGTAGTCGAGCCATCCTTTCTCTATCCACAGCAGCACATCGGCATAGAGGTCATCATAGTTCTGCAATCCGTAGGTCTTACTTCCGTTGAGATCGTTACTCTGGTTGCGATAGATGCCGAACGGTGAGATACCGACCTTCACCCACGGTTTTGCCTTGTGGACGGTCTCATAGAGCTGCTTGATAAAGAGATTGACATTGTTGCGGCGCCAGTCATTGATGTTGTGGAACTGCTTGCCAGAGACTCTGAATTGCGCCTGGTCAGGAATCGATTCTCCTGCTACGGGATAGGGATAGAAATAGTCGTCGAGGTGCAAGCCGTCCACATCGTATCGGGTTACGATGTCACGCACGACCGAACAGATGTAGTCGGTGTTTTCCTGAATGCCCGGATTCAGAATGAGCTGACCGTCATAGTTGAAGCAGTTTCGTGGTTTTCTGACGGCAATGTGCTTTGTAGACAACTGTGTGGTTGTCTTCGTCTTGGCACGATAGGGATTTATCCAGGCGTGAAGCTCCATGTCACGTGCATGACACTCGTCAATCATCCACTGCAGCGGGTCCCAGTAAGGGTAGGGCACCTTCCCTTGTCGCCCGCTCAGGAATCTGCTCCAGGGTTCCAGCTCACTGTTGTAAAGGGCATCACACTCAGGACGCACTTGGAAGATGATGGCATTGACGCCGTCTTTCCGCAATTCGTCAAGCTGATAGCGCAATGTCTCTTGTATCTGGGCCGTTCCTTTTCCCTCAAATTGTCCGTTGACACATTGAATCCAAGCGCCTCGGAACTCTCGTTTTTTTTGTGCATCAGCTGTGAAAGCAAACAGCAGAGCCAATAGTAATAGTAGTTGTCTCATAACAAGTTTAGTTATTGTTCAATAATAAGTATTTGTATATTTCCTTCGTCCAATCCGCACCGTTCTCAGGACAGAAGGTGCGCATGCCTATCTGGCTGGCAGCGGCCACATTACGCGGGCCGTCATCGACAAACAGGCAATTGGAAGGAGACGTCTGCTCGGCCATGAGCACCCGGTGGAAGAAAGTCCCGTCGGGCTTCATCACGCCTAACTGGTAGCTGGTGTAGATGGCATCCATGTAGTATGCCAGCGAATGACCTTCACCGTCGAATTCATCGGAAAGTATCCACGACATCATGTACGGATTCGTGTTCGACAGCAATACCAGACGGTAGCCTTCAGCTCTCAGCCGCTTCAGTGCTTCCTTATTCCGTTGTGGAAACTCCTTGGCATATCCAAGCCATGCATGGCGACACGCCTTAAACGACAGTTCTTTCCCGACGAGCCTGCTCAGCTGATTACGGAAGATGCCTGCCGTAATCGCTCCCACCTCTAACGCGCCGAAGATGCCGCTTTGCCGGTAAGGGTCAAGTCTTTGGGCTGCATCTTTCAGTCCGAGCGCTTCGAAGCGACAGACAGCTTGGGGTTGGTCGAGCGTGATGATGACGCCCCCAAGGTCGAAGATGATGGTCTTTACTCTTTCCATAAATCCAATTTTTGTTTTCTTGCCTCGTCGAGTGAAAGAATCTGCTGCTGCTCAGCGGCATATTTCTCCCGCAAGTGGGCATATTCCTGATCGAGCTCGTCAGCCATCTGCTGCTCTTCATTCAGCAGGCGAGCCGCTACAAGTGCATTTTGTGAGGCATCCTTCATCCATACTACCGGGCCTCCGTAGACTGGCGCAATCTTCAGAGCGACATGCAATTCACTGGTCGTGGCTCCGCCAATCATGATGGGAATGTTCAGCCCGGCTTTCTTCAGCTCCGCGGCCACGTTGACCATCTCTTCCAGACTTGGGGTGATCAGACCTGAAAGGCCAATCATGTCGACCTGTTCTTCTTTTGCCTTGCGCACAATCTGTTCTGCCGGCACCATGACGCCCATGTCTATCACCTCATAGTTGTTACAAGCCATCACCACACCGACAATGTTCTTGCCAATGTCGTGTACGTCGCCTTTGACCGTAGCCAGCAGTATCTTTCCTGCTTTCGAGGCACCTTCCTGCTGCTCTGCCTCAATATAGGGCTGCAGGATGGCCACAGCCTGTTTCATCGTTCGGGCCGTTTTCACCACCTGCGGCAGAAACATCTTTCCTTGTCCGAACAGCTGACCCACTTCGTTCATGCCTGCCATCAAGGGACCTTCGATAATGTCGACGGCATGCGGGTACTTCTTCAGAGCCTCTTCTAGATCGGTTTCGAGATGGTCGCCTATACCTTTAATCAAGGCTTGCGACAACCGTTCTTCGACAGGAAGGGCTGTTTGCTCTGAAGCGGCTGTATGAACCGAATGGTCTCCTGCGGCGTTAGTCTCAGCCTCTTGACGGGCAGTGAGATCGGCCGCTAACGCGATCAGTCGTTCTGCCGCCCCCTTTTTCCGGTTCAGCACGACGTCTTCAATCACGTCTAACTGCTCTTTCGGAATGTCGCTATAGAGCACCTTTGTGGCCGGATTGACGATGCCAAAATCCATACCTGCCTGAATGGCATGATAGAGAAAGACGGCATGCATCGCCTCCCGGATATAGTTATTGCCCCGGAATGAGAACGACAGGTTGCTCACGCCACCACTGACATGCGCTCCGGGAAGATTTTCCCGAATCCATCGGGCGGCTCGTATGAAGTCTTGTGCATAGGCATCGTGTTCTTCCATACCTGTGGCAATTGCCAGGATGTTCGGGTCGAAGATGATGTCGCACGGATTCATCTTAACTTCTTGGGTTAGAATGCGATATGCCCGTCCGGCAATTTCTATTCTCCGCTCATAGCTGGTAGCCTGTCCCTGTTCGTCGAAGCACATCACCACCACAGCTGCACCATATCGCATCACGTCACGAGCATGCTGAATAAAGAGGTCTTCGCCTTCTTTCAGTGAAATGCTGTTCACGATGCTCTTTCCTTGAACGCACTTCAAACCTGCCAAAATGACCTGCCAGTCGGACGAGTCAATCATCACGGGCACACGGGCAATGTCTGGCTCTGCTGCAATCATATTCAGGAAGGTGACCATCTCCTGACGGGCATCGAGCAAGCCGTCGTCCATATTGATGTCGATGACCAATGCACCGTCGCTCACTTGTTTGCGGGCGATAGAAATGGCCTCGTCATATTTTTTCTCTTTGATGAGTCGAAGGAACTTGCGCGAACCAGCTACGTTGCATCGTTCACCGACATTGACGAAGGGAATTTGCGGAGTAAGTTCCAGCACGTCAAGGCCGCTCAGCCAGAGACGCGCTGGCTTGGGCTGAGGCACGTGCGGCTGTTTCCCTTTGGCTAACGGCCCGTACTTCTCAATGAAGGCTGGTGTCGTGCCGCAGCATCCGCCGACGATGTTCACCAGTCCCTCGTCGATGAAATCGGCTATTTGTGGAGCCATTGTATCAGGTGTCTCGTCGTAAAGTCCCATCTCGTTGGGCAGTC
>Ga0247609_10005164_pt1 | contig 12883 bp, 10 predicted proteins | sample 172DNAGHGlowgp2_FD_193487 | JGI IMG/M metagenome (GOLD analysis project Ga0247609, IMG submission 193487) | Sheep rumen microbial communities from Palmerston North, Manawatu-Wanganui, New Zealand - 1728 DNA GHGlow gp2 | ecosystem: Host-associated > Mammals > Digestive system > Stomach > Rumen ...
CGTGGCAATGTTTATCTATAAGACAAAGCCGCGTATCTATCAGGAATCGGCGCTTATCCTTATACGTGCCGACAATGCGTCGAAAGCCGAGGAGGTATCCACCCTGCTCAACAATGGTGGTGGCGGAGGTGGCGATAGACAAATGTCGTACAAAATTGAAAATGAGATGTATATACTCCGTTCGGTACGACTTATGGAGATGGTTGTAAAACGCCTCGACTTGCAGCCGACCTACAAATATGTGTCGCTGTTCGACAAATACGAGTACTACCACGATTCTCCAGTGCTACTCACTATTCTCGATGCCGACAACCAGATGGCTGAAGATGTGTCGCTGACAATGGATGTCGTTCCCATTTCCCACGATGAATATCAGTACTCCATCGATGGTGGCGAGACAAAAAAAGCGGCTTTCGGTGCCGTTCTTCAGCTCGATGATCACCATACGTTCATAATCAACAGAACCAAAAGCCTGGGTGCGAAATTTTACAACGCCCATCCTATAACAATAAACTACGAGTCGTCTTTCAATCGTGCCAATGAAATAGTTGGTAACCTTTCGGTTAACAGCATAAGTGCCAATTCCAAAGGTGTGGTGCAAGTGTCGCTTACCAGCGAAAACTACGTTAAGTCAAGGGAAATTATCGACACCCTTATAGCTGTTTACAACGAAGATGCAAATGAGGACAAAAAACAGAAGACTCGCAACACCGAGGAATTTATCCTTAGCCGTATAAGTGCAATATATGGCGAGCTGGAGACTGTTGAGTCGAAGATAGACAATATACGTCGCGCCTCGGGTGTGCCATACGCATCAACGACCTCTACTACGGCCTCGGAAATGTATATCGACAAAAGTAATAAATACCAGGACGATGCCTTCTTGCTCGAATCCGAATTGTCGAACCTTAATTTCTTGAAAGCCCAGCTCGACGACCCAAACAAGCGAAACGACTACCTGCCCATTGTCGATGCAGAGAACAACGCCCTGCAGCGTGTTATCGAAAAATACAACGACACCAAGATGCAGTACGACGAATCGCTTTCGATACACGGCGAAAACAACCCCGCTACTAAACGTCTGTCGCAGTCGTTGGAATCTGCCCGCGAAGGGGTGTCGGTGGTTGTGAAAAACCTCCAGCAATCCATAAAAATGAGGATTCAGAACGCCCACCGTCAGGAAAATCTTGCCAAGCAGTATGTAAGCAACATCTACAACAGCGAAAAAGCCGTTACCGATGTTATGCGTCAACAGAAAATCAAAGAGTCGCTGTACCTCTATCTTCTGAACAAACGCGAGGAAGTGGCTCTTGCGTTGGCAGTGTCGGAAGATGTAGCCAAGACCGTTGAGGCCGCCGGTGCCACATCGCGCATCTCGCCGGACAAACGGAAATATATGACAATGGGTATCCTTTGTGGTATTGCCATTCCCCTTGGTGTAATGCTGCTGCTTGTGCTCCTCGACGACCGTCTCAAATCTAAGGCAGATGTGGAGAAAGCCCTTTCGATACCCATCCTTTGCGAAATACCTCAAAAAAGCAAAGAACAGGAAGGTATGGAACTTGTTGTTACCGAAGGAGGTACCGACACCGTTACCGAGGCTTTCCGCATAATGTATTCCAACGTTCAGTTCTTCTTGCGTTCGTCGGACAAGAAAGTGATACAGTTCCTTTCGTCGCTGCCGCATGAAGGTAAGACTTATACCGCAATGAACTTCTCCACCACCATGGCAAATCTCGGCAAAAAGGTGGTTCTTATCGATTTGGACTGCCGTAAACGTTCTCTGTCGAAAATCATCGACAGTTCCAACCGCCATGGTGTCATAGAATATTTGATAAGCAGCGAAAAGAATCTCGACCGTATTATAAACCACAGCTCTTTGTCGCCAAATCTCGACTATATCGTATGTGAAAAAATCGCTCCCAATGTTACGCAACTTCTTTATCTGCCAGACTTCGACAATCTTATCGAATCGTTGAAAGAACGTTACGATTATGTGGTATTCGACTCCGCACCTTCCAACTTGGTTGCTGATGCAGCTATCATCAACCGTTGTGTGGACCTCACCCTTTACGTGATGAGGGTTAAGGTGTTCAACAAACGCCTATTCCCGTTTGTACAACAACTCTACGATGAGAAGAAACTCAGCAACATGGCTATTGTTCTTACCGATGTACCACTGCTTAAACATCGTTATGGCTACGGCTATGGCAGTGGTTACGGCTATGGCTACGGTTATGGTTACGGCTACGGCTATGTTTACGGTGAAGACGGCACTAAGACAAAGGTGAAAAAGCGTATCAAAACCAGATTAGGAAGTAAATCGAACAATTAATGAAAGGTATAGTTTTAGCAGGTGGTTCGGGAACACGCCTGTATCCCATAACCAAGGGCGTTAGCAAACAGCTGTTGCCCATCTACGACAAGCCGATGGTGTATTACCCCATCTCAGCCTTGATGCTGGCGGGGATACGCGACATACTGATAATCTCCACTCCTCAGGACCTGCCCGGATTCCAGCGTCTGCTCGGCGACGGCTCTGACTACGGTGTAAATTTCTCCTACGCCGAACAACCCTCGCCCGACGGTCTTGCACAGGCCTTCATCATTGGTGAGGAGTTTATCGGCAACGACTCTGTATGTCTCGTCCTCGGCGATAATATTTTCCAAGGCAACGGATTTTCGGAGCTGCTCAACGAGGCCGTGAACAATGTGGAGAAAGAAAACAAAGCCACGGTGTTCGGCTACTGGGTGGCCGACCCCGAACGCTACGGCGTGGCCGAATTCGACAAAAACGGCAACTGTCTCTCCATAGAGGAGAAACCGCAGAATCCAAAAAGCAATTACGCTGTGGTGGGACTCTATTTCTATCCCAACAAGGTGGTGGAAGTGGCCAAGAGTATTAAACCCTCGGCACGTGGCGAGCTGGAGATAACCACCGTAAACCAACGTTTTTTGGAAGACAAACAATTGAAAGTCAATATTTTTAAACGTGGTTTTGCTTGGCTCGACACCGGCACGCATGACTCCCTATCCGAAGCTTCTACGTTTATCGAAGTGCTGGAGAAACGTCAAGGACTTAAGGTTGCCTGCCTCGAGAGCATAGCTTTCGAAAAAGGCTGGATAACTGCCGAACGTCTGAAAGAGATTGCCCAGCCGATGATCAAAAACCAATATGGACAGTACCTTATGCGTCTGGCCGAAAAAGGAATCTGACCGATGGAATTGGAAAAAACCGTCATACATGGCGTATTCGTTATAAAACCCCGCATTTTCGGCGACGATCGGGGATATTTCTTTGAGTCGTTCAACGAAAAGGATTTCGCACAAGCCGTAGGTGAGATCAATTTTGTGCAGGACAACGAGTCCAAATCGCGCTACGGCGTGGTGCGCGGACTGCATTTCCAAAAGCCGCCTTTCGCACAGAGCAAACTCGTTCGGGTGGTTGTGGGTAAAGTGCTGGACATTGCTGTTGACATTCGCAAAGGCTCTCCTACTTTCGGCAAACACGTAGCTGTGGAGCTTACAGCCGAAAACCATCTACAGTTTTTTATGCCCAAAGGCATCGCCCACGGCTTTGCTGTGCTTAGCCAAGAGGCTGTGTTCCAGTATAAATGCGACAATTTCTACGCTCCTCAGAGCGAGGGAGCTATAGCATGGAACGACCCCGCTCTGGCTATCGACTGGCACATCCCTGCAAACGAGGTGATTCTCTCCGAAAAGGACAAACATCATCCGCTTTTGTCGGAAATAGCTGATACTTTGGATTTTAACTTTTAATAACCAATGAAAATCCTTGTTACAGGAGCCAACGGACAGCTTGGCAGGTCGATGCGGAAAATAAGCGGCGAATACCCGCAACACGAGTTTCTGTTTACCGACATGCCTGAGATGGACATCACCGAAAAGGCTGGGATTGAGGCTTTTGTACGGGAAAACGGTGTGCAGGCAATTGTCAACTGTGCCGCCTACACTGCCGTGGACCGCGCTGAGACCGAAACCGTGCTGGCAGAAAAGATTAACATTCTTGGAACCAAGGTGTTGGGTGAGGTGGCAAAGATGTTTTCCATCCCTCTGATTCACATCTCCACCGACTATGTTTTCTGTGGTGAAGGCTGTCATCCGTTGAAAGAGACCGACGCAACTGCTCCTACCGGCGTTTACGGCAGGACCAAACTCGAAGGCGAAAAAGCTTTGGAATCAACAGGTTGCGATGCGGCGATAATACGAACAGCGTGGCTCTACTCCGAGTTCGGAGGCAATTTTGTAAAGACAATGTTGCGTCTGGCCAGCGAACGTGACTCGCTGAACGTGGTTTACGACCAAGTGGGCTCGCCTACCTACGCCACCGACCTCGCCCGCGCGCTGATGACGGTGCTCAACAACGGAGTGCAGGGACTCAGCATCTACCATTTCTCCAACGAAGGCGCCATTTCGTGGTACGACTTTGCCAAGGCAATCTTTGAGGAAAGTGGTGATGAAATCACTGTATCGCCCATAGAATCAGATAAATATCCTTCTCCGACAAAGCGTCCCGCTTACAGCGTTTTGTCGAAAGAGAAAATAAAAGCAGCGGGAGTAGATGTTCCTTATTGGAAAGACTCCCTGAAAGAATGTATAAGAATTTTAAAATCAAGTAAATGAAGAATATTTTGATAACAGGCGGCGCCGGATTCATTGGCTCGCACGTGGTTCGTCTTTTTGTTAATAAATATCCTGATTACAAGATAGTTAATCTTGACAAACTGACCTACGCCGGCAATTTGGCTAACCTGAAAGATGTAGAGGACAAACCCAACTATGTTTTTGTAAAAGCCGACATCTGCGACTACGAGCGTATGCTCGAGATTTTCCGTGAACATCAGATAGACGGCGTGATACACCTTGCCGCCGAGAGTCACGTGGACCGCAGCATTAAAGACCCCTTTACCTTCGCACAAACCAATGTGATGGGTACGCTGAGCCTTTTGCAGGCTGCCAAAGTGGTGTGGGACGGCAATTGGGACGGCAAACGTTTCTACCATATCTCCACCGACGAGGTTTACGGTGCTCTTGAGCTTACCAAACCCGAAGGCAATCCGCCCTACGGTGACAAGTTCTTCACAGAAGACACTAAGTATCAGCCACATTCGCCCTACTCGGCAGCCAAGGCCAGCAGCGACCACTTTGTGCGTGCTTTCCACGACACATACGGTATGCCCACGGTGGTTACCAACTGCTCTAACAACTACGGTCCTTATCAGTTCCCCGAAAAGCTGATACCGTTGTTTATCAACAATATACGCAAAGGCCGTCCGCTGCCCGTTTACGGCAAAGGCGAAAATGTTCGCGATTGGTTGTTTGTCGAAGACCACGCACGTGCCATCGACCTGATTTTCCACAAAGGAAAGATTGCCGAAACATACAACATCGGCGGTTTCAACGAATGGAAGAATATCGACCTTATCAAGGTGATAATCAAGACTGTGGACAAGATTTTGGGCAACCCCGAAGGCTATTCAGAAAAGCTGATAACCTACGTCACCGACCGCGCCGGACACGACTTGCGTTACGCTATCGACAGCACCAAGCTGAAAAACGAACTCGGCTGGGAGCCAAGTCTCCAGTTTGAGGAAGGAATCGAAAAGACAGTACGCTGGTATCTCGACAATCAGGATTGGATGGACAACATAACCTCCGGAGAATATGAGCGTTACTACGAAAATATGTACAAAAACAGATAACTGTCGGTAGTTATCTCAAGAAATAAAAGACTAATTACAAAGAAGAAAAATAATTAAAATAAGTATTATGATTAACGTTGGAATTATTGGATGTGGCTTCGTTGGCGGAGCCCTGAAGGATTGGCTGGAGCACAACAACCCCGAGTGCAAACTCTTTATCAGCGATCCTCCAAAAGGATACAACGACGACTTGAGCAATATTGACATCGCTTTTTTGCAGATACACGTGCCCACCGAAGATGACGGTACGCAGGACTTGACACTGATGAAGGAGCTTATTAAAAAGCTCCCCGACGTGCCAGTGTTTGTTCGCACCACCATTCTCCCCGGCACAAGCGACCGCCTTTCGAAGGAAACAGGCCATCAGGTTTGCTATATGCCTGAATTCCTTACAGAGCGCACGCATATCGAGGATTTCAAAAAACAGACAATGGTTTTCACCGGCGCACATGAGCTGCTCACCAAAATTTTTGTGGGCAAAAAGTTCACCGTTATGACCCCGTTAGAGGCCGAGTTAACCAAGTATATGCACAATGTGTTCGGTGCCTACAAAGTAACCTATTTCAACGCTTGTCGCGAATATTGTGAGAAGATGGGTGCCGACTGGCGTAATGTGCATACGGGAGTCCTTCTTTCCGGCTATATCAACGACACTCACACATATGTTCCGGGTCCTGACGGAAAATTCGGCTACGGCGGAAAGTGTTTCCCCAAGGATGTCAACGCTTTTGCAAAGATGACCGAAGGAACCTCACTTGGAACACTGTTGGAGCATCTCCACGAACTGAATGTCCATTTCCGCGGATTCGAGGAACATATATAATACGTTTTCCGCTCATTGCGATTGAAAAATCGAAAATACGTGTTCAAAAGTATTTAAAAGAGTCTTTTAACTATTTGAGCCACTTACAATAATGAAAAATTTTGCAATAATAGGTGTTGGCGGATATATAGCCCCGCGTCACCTGAAAGCAATTAAGGATACGGGCAACAACCTGCTCTCGGCCTACGACCGTTTCGACAGCGTGGGCATAATGGACAGCTATTTTCCCGACGCTTCGTTCTTTACCGAACAAGAGCTTTTCGACCGCCACAACGCCAAGCTGCAGCGCACCGAAAACCGTTTGGATTATGTAACCGTCTGTACCCCCAACTATCTGCACGACTCGCACACCCGTTACGGTCTGCGTCTGGGCTGCGACGTGATTTGCGAAAAACCGATAGTCCTCAACCCGTGGAACATTGACGCCCTCGAGAAAATGGAGCAGGAAACGGGACACAACGTTTACACCATACTCCAGCTGCGTTTGCACGACTCCATTGTAGCCCTGAAAAAGAAAATCGACGAAGGTCCCAAGGACAAGGTTTACGACGTGGACCTTACCTATATCACCTCGCGCGGACTTTGGTACTACACCTCGTGGAAAGGCGACGTGCACAAAAGCGGCGGCGTGGCCACCAATATTGGAGTTCATTTCTACGACATGCTATCGTGGATTTTCGGACCGGTGCAGGAAAATATCGTTCACGTGGCCAGTCACGACCGTGTGGCGGGATTCCTGCGACTGAAAAACGCCCGCGTGCGTTATTTCTTGAGTATCAACGCCGAACACCTGCCCGCCAACGCCGTTCAGGGCGAAAAACGCACCTACCGCACCATAATGATCGACGGCGAGGAGTTCGAGTTCAGTCAAGGGTTCACCGAATTGCACACCAAAAGCTACGAGAAAATCCTTGCCGGCGAAGGCTTCCGCGTTTCCGAGGCCCGCAACTGCATCAACATCGTGCATACCATACGCAACGCCGCTCCGGTGGGACTTAAAGGCGATTACCACCCGATGGCCAAATATCCCTTGTCGAAACACCCGTTCGGTTGGTAGAATTTATCACCATAATAATAAAGATGAAGAAATCTATTTTTTTAGTTTTATCTTTGGCAGTTTTTGTCGCTCTGCAGGCAAAATCCATAGATGTGAACACCGCAAAGACTGTTGCGGAGAAATATTACAATAATTTTGTTGTAAAAACGACAGTCAATAACACCGCTGTTTTGGCGTATGCCCAAAAAGTTACTTTATCGGGCGAAAAAGCTGCAACTCCTTGTTTCTATGTGTTTAACATCGACAAAGGTTTTGTTATCGTAAGTGCCGACGACAGAGTGACTCCTATTTTGGGATATTCCACCGAAAGCAATTTCGACGGACCGAACATCCCCGAAAATGTCAGGTTTTTCCTCAACGGATACAGGCAGGAGATACGCTCAATCCTTGCAATGGAGGACTTGGAAGCCAATCCCGATTGGGAGAAGCTGGAAAACAGCCAATTATCCCGCAACAAGGATGCTACCGTGGTTGTAGGTCCGCTGGTGAGAACCAAATGGCATCAAGAAAATTATTACAACAGCCAATGTCCAGAGGATTCTGCCGGTCCGGCCGGTCATGCCTATGTAGGTTGTGGCGCAATTGTGATGGGACAGCTGATGCGTTATTGGAAATATCCTGTTCATGGAATAGGCAGCAGGTCGTACACTTGCAACAACGCCAGTCACGGCAACGGTTACGGAGATTATGGACGCCTTTCGGCAAATTTTGCCAACACCACTTACGATTACAACAATATGCCGTTGGAATTAACCAGCACATCTTCGCAGGGGCAGATTGATGCAGTGGCCACACTCCTGTACCATTGCGGTGTTGCCGTGAAAATGAATTACGGAAGTAGGGGCAGCTCGGTAAGTCCCACCAACATTGTAACTGGCATAAAAACTTATTTCGGATACCCGAGCACCGTAAGATACATAGAAAGAACAAACTACAACGATGCATCATGGCTTTTCACAATCAAAGCGGAGTTGGACAGTTTTGCCCCGTTTTTCTACGGAGGACAGAGTAGCTCATATGGCGGACACGTGTGGATTTGCGACGGTTACCGCGACGATAACTGTTTCCACATGAACTGGGGATGGGGAGGATTGTACGACGGTTATTTCAACCTAAGTTCGTTGAGCAGATATGCGTTCAACTACAATCAGGCCGCAATCATAGGTCTGCGCGGTCCGCAACTGCCCGACCCTGAGCCCGATGTTGCGTGCCTGGACGCAGAAAAACCCGGTTTCAACATCTATCCCAATCCTTCTGACGGCAAATTCTTTGTAGAGTTCACCGGAACTGATGACCATTTGGTTAAAGTCTTCGACATTTGCGGGAAGGAAATAACAGATATAACTACTGCAGGCACAAACACTATGGTTGATTTGACTGCCCGTCCTGCCGGTATTTATGTAGTTCGCGTTATTTGCAACGGCAACAAAGTCGTTACAAAACGCATCATTAAAAAGTAATTGTAAATGAACAAAATACAGATGGTTGACCTTAAAGGTCAGTACCAGAAGATAAAACCCGAAGTGGATGCCGCAATACAGTCGGTGATAGACAGCACATCGTTTATCAACGGACAGCCTGTTAAGGACTTTGCGGCCAATCTTGAGAAGTATCTCGGTGTGAAACACGTGATACCCTGTGGCAACGGCACCGACGCCCTTCAGATAGCCATGATGGCATTGAAACTGAAGCCCGGCGACGAGGTCATCGTTCCGGCTTTCACCTACGTGGCCACCGCCGAAGTTATCGGTCTGCTTGGACTTACCCCGGTTATGGTGGACGTAAATCCCAAGACCTTCACCGTGGAGCGTCAAAACATAGTGAAAGCCATCACTGCCAACACAAAGGTCATTGTTCCGGTGCATCTGTTCGGACAGAGCTGCGACATGGAGCCGATACTGAAACTGGCCAAGGAGCAAGGCTTGTATGTGATAGAGGACAACGCCCAGGCCATCGGTGCGGAATACACTTTCAGCGACGGGCACAAAGCCAAGACAGGCACCATGGGAACGATAGGCTGCACCTCCTTTTTCCCTTCGAAAAACCTCGGCTGTTACGGCGACGGCGGAGCCCTCTGCACCAACGACGACGCTCTGGCAGAACGGATTCGTATGGTTGCCAACCACGGCCAGAAAAAGAAATACTACCATTCGGTGATAGGCTGCAACTCGCGTCTGGACACCATTCAGGCCGCAATACTTGACATAAAACTCAAACATCTCGACGAATATGGAAAGGCACGACACGACGCAGCCGCCTATTATACGGAGAATCTGAAAGATGTGAAAGGAATAGAGATACCGTTCGAGGCAGAGAATTCGACACATGTTTTCCATCAATATACACTTAAGGTGCTCGACGGCAAGCGCGACGCTTTGAAGAAACACTTGGAAGAAAACGGAATACCCTCGATGATTTACTATCCCCTGCCGTTGCAGGAGCAGGAGGCTTTCCAGTTCATCACCCGTACCGCCGAGAGTCTCGACAATGCCAAAAAACTCTCCGATTCGGTGTTGTCGTTGCCAATGCACACCGAGCTCACCAGCAAGGAGCAGGATTTCATCATCGACAAGATAAAGGATTTTTTCGCATAACGACATGTTGCAAAACAAAAAGCAAAGACTGGTAATTGTCCTTTTGGACTTATTGATGGCGCTTTTGACGTTGTTGATAAGCACTGCTTTTACGGCAAGAGTGCCCTATTGGTTTTGGCCCATAGCTACAGTAATATGGCTTTCTGTAAGTATTCTTTTGCAGAAACTCAACTATACAGGATATAGGCATTCACGTTCTGTAGTTTTTATGACATTTTTTGTCAATGCACTGAATTTCTTACTGATATATTTGGTGGCACGTTGGTTTGGAATAGATATTGTAATGTCGTGGAAATTTATCGTTTTGTACATCATAATGACAGTCTTCGAAATTGTGATGTATGCTGTGTACCGACGTCTGTATATTGTGGAAGTAAACTATTACGAAGAGGAGAAGATAGGGAAGTACACAGCCGACAGTTTCCAACCTGAGAGTGACATAGACAAAGACATAAAAGATGGAGCCCTGCTGCTGTTCAATACTTTGCAGAGCGATTTTCCCGACAATCCTACACAGTGGGCGGAGAGACATGCCAACGATTTTGGAGAACATACAGCAGTTTTAACCACTCCAACAATGGAGGAACTTGAAACACTGTGCGACAAGGGTATTGATAAGGTTCTCAACATAGCAAAATTCAATGACATACGTTACATCAACCGCTATTTTATCCGGTTGAACGAGATACTGCCATACAAGGGAGTATTTGCAATTGGCGGTGTGGTGAGCGATGTGCGCAAACAGACAATCTACGACACTTATCCGCCTGTTATCAGGACAATAGTTTATGTTTTCGATTTTATTTGGAACCGTCTGTTCCCGAAATTAGTTCTTTTCAAAAAGATATATTTTGCCGTCACCAAGGGGAAGCACCGGGTTTTCCCTCGTTCGGAGATTATGGGAAGGCTTTACAGTTGTGGTTTCGAGATAGTGTCGGAGCAGGTGGTTAATGACCATTTCTTTGTGGTGGTGCAGAAAACCAAGCCTCCTTTCGACGACAAGAACCCTTCGTATGGACCGCTGATACGTCTGCGTCGCGTGGGTAAGGGAGGAAAAGCCATAGGTGTGTACAAATTCCGTACCATGCACGCCTATTCCGAGTACCTGCAAGCGTATATCTACAAACACAATGCATTGCAGGAGGGCGGCAAGATAGCCGACGACTACCGGGTGTCCACTTTCGGACATTTCATGCGAAAATACTGGCTCGACGAATTCCCGATGATTCTCAATATTCTGAAAGGCGATATGAAACTCGTTGGCGTGCGACCTTTGAGCAATCACTACTATAGTCTTTACACACCCGAAATGCAGGAGCTTCGTATCAAGGTAAAACCTGGACTGCTGCCGCCTTTCTATGTGGATATGCCCAAGACTTTGGAAGAGGTACAGGAAAGCGAGCGCAAATACTTAGAAGAATATCTGAAACACCCGTTCCGCACTGACTGGCATTATTTTTGGGCAATAATGAAGACAATATTCATCAAGCACAAACATTCAGCATAACAAATAATAATTATTCATGGAAAAAAACATTGCCGAAGAGCAAGAGTTCACCACAGTTATAAAACCACGCACCGGTCTTTTCGAGGTCAACTTGAAAGAGATTTGGGACTACCGCGATCTTATGTCGCTGTTTGTGAAACGTAATATAATAACGCAATACAAACAGACCATCCTCGGACCGCTATGGTACGTCATCCAGCCCGCAATCACGGTTATAATGTATATGGTGGTGTTCGGTGGCATAGCCGGAATCCCCACCGACGGCGTTCCACAGCCGTTGTTCTACCTTGCCGGTATCTGCATGTGGCAGTATTTCGCCGACTGTCTTACCAAGACCTCAAACACTTTTGTCAACAACTCAGGCATTTTCGGCAAGGTCTATTTTCCGCGACTGATAATGCCTATTTCCGATACCCTGAGTAACCTTGTGCGTTTTGGCATTCAGGTCGGGTTGTTTATCATTGTATATATTTACTATGCTTTTGTGGGTTCCGCTGCAATGCCCAACTGGTATCTGCTGCTGTTTCCTGTGCTTGTGTTGCTGATGGCAGGCTTGGCTCTGGGTTTCGGAATTATAATTTCCTCAATGACAACGAAATACCGCGATTTACAGATATTGTTCACTTTCATAGTGCAATTGTGGATGTACGCCACACCTATTGTTTATCCGCTCAGTCAGGTAAGGGGTAAGATAGTGGCTGGTTTCAATTTGGAAACCTTGATGTGCATCAATCCTGTGACGCCCGTGATAGAGACTTTTAAATATGGAGCTCTTGGAGCTGGAGAGTTTATTGGATGGGGATGGCTTGCATATAGTTTCCTCTTCACAGCAGTGTTGCTTGTTTTGGGTATTGTGATTTTCAATAAGGTTCAGAAGAGCTTTATGGACACTGTGTGATATAATTAGAAATTTAGAGTAAGTAATTTGTCAAACAATAATAATTTGAAAAAAGCTATTATAACAGGAGTCACCGGACAGGATGGCTCGTTTTTGGCCGAGTTCCTTTTGGAGAAAGGCTACGAAGTTCACGGCATCATACGTCGTGCCTCTACCGATTATCGCGAGCGCATAGCTCATCTCGAAGGTCGTCCACATTTCCACCTACATTATGGCGATTTGGCCGACTCTATAGGCATTACACAAGTGGTGTTTTCGGTAAAACCCGACGAGATTTACAA
>Ga0247609_10005165_pt1 | contig 12882 bp, 29 predicted proteins | sample 172DNAGHGlowgp2_FD_193487 | JGI IMG/M metagenome (GOLD analysis project Ga0247609, IMG submission 193487) | Sheep rumen microbial communities from Palmerston North, Manawatu-Wanganui, New Zealand - 1728 DNA GHGlow gp2 | ecosystem: Host-associated > Mammals > Digestive system > Stomach > Rumen ...
ATGATACCTCAACCAAATAATCAGTATCTTCGGCAAACAACCAATCATGACCAGCAACTTGATTTTCCCAAACATTATATAAAGAATCCTTTTCAAAATAAGAGCATGATGTAACATGATCCCATCTTGGAACATCTACTTTAATGTTTTTGGCTTCATCTAATGTCTTAATTGATTCTACTCGACAAATATAATGTCTACTTGGTGATGTCTTTCCATCATCCCAAAAATGATAATATTTTCCTACTTCTGGTAAATCTTTCTTATTCATTATTTAAATCATTATATTTTAAAATCTCTTCATATTTATTAGGAAGATCTTCACATTTCTTTATCCATTCATATCGTATAGTGTAGTTTAATCCTAATAAGTTTATTATATATATATTATTTAATATAGAAATAACATAATTCTTTTCTAATTCTGTCAGTCCATATTCATAATTAGTCTCCACAAAATGAAATAATTGCGAATCTAACATATCTGAGTCATCATCTATAATCACATAATTATCTATATAATCATGAGTATTTAACCAATTCTGAATTTCCCCACCTCTTTCACCACCTAATCTTGGAGTTATGCCTATAATTCTCGGTATTATAAATTTAGCAAACATATTATATAATAAAGATTCTGGCCAGAATTTATTAATCAATCTTAGTTTAGTTTCTTCCAAATCATAACTTCGCCATGATGAAGATATGACAATATATGCATCAGTCTCATTTATTATATCAACTAAATGCTTAACACAATTTTCATCAAATGTCCATTTTTTATTTGCAGTTGTCAATACTCCATCTATGTCTAAAAATATTACTTTCATCCTTGATCATGTGTTATCTCATAGATTCTCTTAATCACTTTAGCATCATATAATGCATTATGTTTATCACCAATGATTTCTACATCAATAAGAAGTTCTCTAGTTATATCAAATGCTTCTTTTATAGTACATTTACAAAGATTTGCAATATCTGTATTAATATCGTAACATACCGGTGAAATATTACTTGGTAAATCAAATGCTGTACCAAAGATATCTATAAATAATACCATATCATAATGACAAACATCAGATACAAGTTGCACAGAATCATACTCTTTTAACCATTTTTTAAGCATGGTACAGATAAAATCTTTATCACCTATTACAACCCAATTATCAGATTCATAATCAATTTTATTTGAGTCATTAATAAGGTTATTTATTACATTTTTCTGAATCCAATCATCTACCTGATTTTTATCATAATCTGTGAATTCTGCATAAAAACTTCTTCCGTTCTCATCTACCATTCCTAATGATATCAAATCGGTATTTTTGTGAAGACCAGTAAACTCAGTATCAAAAAATATATTCATAATTATTCCTTCTCAAAATTATAATTATTATTTTCAATATTTTCAGAATGTTCCTCGGCATATTCTCTCATAGCACGATAAACCGTTTCTGGATGAAATGTCATACCCACCATAATAGTACGTATAGCATTCATCATATCTTCACCATTAACATCATTATAAGGTACTTCCCATGTCACTTTAAGATCTGGTTGTTCAACTGTCAATCTAGTAAATGTTTCCATAATCATATAATTTTAAATATTAATAATTATTATATATTATCTAAATCATCAATCATATACTTTTTAAAATTATCTTTATTTTTTTCATCAATAAATTTCAAGGCCCGATTATATGCATCTTCATAACCTTTAACATAACAATCTTCTGCATCACTTAAAGTAACACAATACATTGAATAAAATTTTTCCTTATATCCAAATATTTCATCTTTTAATAACTCATGCACTCTATCTATTGCATAAGCTTCTATAATCATTTCCTGACGAGTTATTTCTAAATCTTCAGGATTTATTTCTTGTATCATTTCTTCAAGTACACTCATAATTAATATTCTGAATTTATCATATCTGATATTTCATTAAGATCACGTTTAGATTCTTCTTCACGTTTCCTTGTAAGAATTTCATTTCTAAGATCTTGTTCTGATACTGCTTCATGTTCAATTGACATCCCAAGCCAATTAATAATTTTTCCTGTTGTAAAATCATAATTAAAATTACAATAAACACCCCCAAATTTATCAGTCATAAACGCTACAGTACCAAACTGATATTCTGAATATGTATGCCATTCCATCATAGTATGAATATTATCAGCATATATCTTACACCAATTAACAAAATCTGAAAATGAGTTAAATAATTGTTTCATAATATTTAATTTTAAAAATTAATAACTTACATATATAATATAGAAATTATTTTAAAAAATTCAAATTTTGTTTTCTATAAAATCCTATATATGTACGTTTTGAATTTTTACATAATTCTATACATTTACAAACATTATTTTTTCTATCAAATAAATCGCAATTATAACAATGGCATTCAAGAGTTTCCATGTTAATCCATTTTAAATCTTTTAACAATAATTCTTTTTCTTCTTGTGTCATATTATTATTTATTTTATTTTTTTTTAAATTATCTTTGCAAATGTTAGTTTATCACCTATATTATACTTTCCAATTTCATCATATATAATAAGTTCCTGATGCTCTACATTATTTTTTCCCTTTAAATAGAAATTCCATAAAACATATTTAGCTATATAAGGTCCTTGATTACTACAACAACACTCATATATTTCCTGAACTTTATATTCAGGATAATCAATTTCCAATTTAGAATATTCATTGGCACGATTATAGTTACTATTACAATACTTGTTTTTTGATAACATATAATTCACTAATGTAATGATAAAGCAACTGATAAATATTATTAATACTGTTACTCCCATAATATATTTTTATTTGTAGTCTATAATTTATATCTTTTGTGTTTTGTTTCTTAACCACTCAATTTCTTTAGTGAGGTCAATCCGATAATCTTTTTCAATCCTTTTAAGGTTAATAATTATTTCCTCAGCCAACCCCCTATCATTTGCTGTAATAGGACAATTTGTTTTTAATCCAAGTTTAAAACCAGCTTTAAACGCATTTTCAATGTCTTTGTGATATTGTATTTCAGCTTTTAAGTCTGCTTGGTGCATTACTTCATTTAGTGGCGATAAATGCTTGTTTAAAAGATAATGTCTTGCTTCTTTGTCTAAATCTATTTTTTTCTCTTCAAGGGTATTGAGAAAATCCACTATTCCTTCTAAGGCCTCCAACTTACCTCTTCCAAATTCCGTAAGAATACCTTCTTTTGCTGCTATACGACAAGCTGTTATTTCGATATTTGCTTGCCCCACTACATCGGCTTTGTTAATGTATTGAATCATAATTACATATTAATTGCTTTAGGTTACTTATTTATAATATTTAATTTTAATATGGGTTATTATTTTCATTAACAGCAATCGCAAGACCCCTTTCAATAAGTCCGCGATAGTCTACATGGATGGAATTAAGATAATCAGATATATCTCCAAGGGTACTTTTTTCATCATAGTACATCTTTGTTAATATATCATCATATATCTTTTTTTCTTCCTCCGTCATCGATGACATTGGACGGAGATATGGCTTAATGTCACATTTATTATCATCAAAGTAGTCTCTCATTGTAGCTTCAATATTCACACCATATTCATTTCCAAATATGGTTTGGTTTATACTACATAGATGTCCATTACCTTTAGGTGTACTACAAATCACCCCATAAGGCAACCGCATACAAAGTTCTTTTAAAAGTAATAATTTATCTTCTTTTTTCATTGTTGTTCCTCCACTATAAGTTATTTCAGGTGTTTCAATAGGAAAATATTTATAAGTTTTTAATTATACATTCCTTCTGGTGCTACAATTGCTAAACCCTTAGGAATTAAACCATTGAAATCAAAATGATGTTTATTAAGCCATTCAAATACCGCTAATAATTCCGCATAACTTAATCGTTTAATAGAAGAAGATAACAGACTCAAAAAATCATCTTGAACTTCAACATCATATATTATCTGTTCTACCTCAAACCTTTCTTCCTCCGTCATCGATGACATTGGACGGAGATATGGTCTTAAAGTTTCATAACGCTTTAAATTTTCATAATTTAATTCCCCATCACACTCTTCATATAAAATTTTGTTTTTATCTTTGTTATAGTTAAGAAATACACCATGAACTTTTACTCCATAAGGCAACCTTGTACAAAGGTCTTTTAAAAGTAATTGTTTTTCTTCTTGTGTCATGATTGAAAGAATTTAAATTAATAATTACAATATAAATATAGAAAAAATCAAGATTTTTTCAAATATTTCCTTCGGAAATTATAGAAAAAATTGTAATAAATTCAATTTTTTTCTAATTTATTTTTAATTTTCAACATAATCTGGATTTGGTAATACTTTTCCTGTCAATCCATTTGCATCTTCATTCAATACATTCACATAATTTTTAGCAATCATTTGAACAGCATCTTCTATGAATTCATTTTTATATTTAGAAGGATCTTCATCAAAATCTTCAGGAACATTTATATAAAGTACACATGATCTATCATACATAATTGTAGGATATAAACATATATTAGGATTTTTATTAGTAATACATAAAAAATCATCATATCCTTCAAATGTACAATCTATTAAAGAGAACATATTATCGCATTCCATACTAAAGGAGCAATATTTTGTTTTCATGAAGTGATTATATACTTCTTCTGCAATCTTGATGAATATATCTATATGCTCATATACTGGATATTTCTCAATCAATTTTTCCTTAGCATTCTCATCTTTATTATTCATATATGATGATAATAGAAAATATTTAGTCTCATAAAAACTAACAAATTTAATTTCTTCCATAATTTTCTTCTAATTTATTTTTAACATATTCTAATAATTCTTTCTGAGCTTTAATAGCTTCTTCATTATTCATACGCAATCCGCCAATTCCTGTAAGATATCCCCATCCACGAACTAATAAGACTGGTAAATCATTAATATATAAATACTCATCATCAATTCTTATGTTATCATATTTCTTATTAATCTTCTTATTATTCATCACATCTAATATATCATAACATAAAAATTCATCTTCAGTAAGAATATTGAAGCATATATAATAATCAGAATTAAATATATACATTCGATACTCATCAATATAAAATGGCGGTTTGAAAATATTTTGTATCATATTTTTATTCTTTTATGAACTTATTCTCAATTATTGGGAAATACTTTTTAATAATTTCTTCTTTAGATAAATTATCGGGAATAATCATTAAATTTTCCCAATTATTTTCATAAAGTATTGGATATATATAATCATTTATATATTGTGTTTGATAATCATTTAAATCTAATAAATTATTTATATAAATATATCCTCTATAAAATTTATCCTTATAATTATGTTTATTTTGTAATATATCGAATTTAACATTTATTTTTGCAAATTCAATATTTAAAAATTCTATTAATTTTTTATTTGATAACTTCATACTAAAACATATTTTTTAATAATTTTACATCATTTTTTACTTTATTATCTGAAGAATGTGTAGTATATATTTTTTTAATATCATGAGTTGGCATATTATCTTCCATCTCCGTTATAATTGTTAATTTAATCCAATCATCTTTTTTAGCATCTTTATTGATATCACATAATATACTTAAATCATTATCTCTTGATTTATCAATAATTTTTATAAAAATTAAACCAAGAAAAATTTTACATCTTTAGTGTAAAATATGAATTGGTTTTTTGTATTCATTAAAAAATAAAAATATATTATTATATAAATAGTTCTTTGAAATATAATGGTATATGGTTGTATATTAAAACTATTATACGTAAAACCGAATTGTATAAAATTATAACCTAAATTTAAAACTTGATAGGCTGGGAACCAACCATACAAGTATAAAAGGGACTGTCTTAGCATTAGGTTAGCAAATTTTAAAATAGTTTGTTGCGAAGCAGGAAAGTACTACATCTTTAGTGTAGTGCTAGTTCATATAGATTACTTTTTTATATATTTTCCATTTTTTAACTCATACCAATCACTGACTTCTTTCCAACAAGTTTGTTGGAAATTAGGTGTAATATCTGTCCACCATTGATGACCATTTTCAGCATAGCAAATCTCAAAAATGATATTTCTATTTGCAAATAAAGGATAATCATAACCGACTCTGATAGCTGTTTTAGTTTCAGGATGTACATAGAACAGATAATTACAATATTCAAATGGCTTATCATTTTTTCTAAAACCGCCATCTCGTATAAATTTATAACCATTCTTTAGGAGACTTTCCTTAACTTTTTCAAGATTTAAAGAATGAAGTTTTTTACGGATGTTTTTAGGATAAATTATAGGCATATTATTTAATGTTTGTAATTATTACTTTCATTAACTTCAATAGCAAATCCTTTTTCTTTGAGGTATTTAATGTAATCTTCATAAGAAGAAAATTCAATTGGGAAATATTTGTAACACATATTTATAAGTTTTAATTATACATTCCTTCAGGTGCTTCAAGAGCAAGACCTTTATCAATTAGATGTCTAAAATCAAAATGATGAGAGAGTAGCCAATCAATGCTTCCTACAGAATCAAAGAAAATGTCGTAATAACTATCACATAACTTATGATACTCTTCTTTTTCTTCTTCTGTCATTGAAGACATTTGACGAAGATATGGTCTGATATAAAAATCCTTATTATTTCTAAAAAATCCTATATGTCTTTCTGAAAGTTCATATTCATAATAAGGGTCTGGATTTCCATCAGTAATTCTGATTGTATCTTCAAATTGACATATTACCCCATAAGACAACCTCGCACTGAGGTCTTTTAAAAGTAGTAATTTATCTTCCCGTTTCATTGCTATTTATTTATATGATTTTTCATTTTCTTTTTGTATAATTTGTCTCCAATCTTAAATGACAAATTCATCAAACATATCATTAATATTGGATATATTACTACACTATCTATCATAACTAAAATTGGTCTTAGTACACCTTCCGTAAGGTGAAAACATAAATAGAATACCACCACATAGATTATGGACGATACAATAGCGCCACAAGCACCAGCCAAACATCCAGTCATTTCCTCATCATCATGTGGAGTTAAATCTGGAATATCATCTGAATGATAACATGCCCAAGGATTGATAAATATCATAATAGAAAGAATTTAAATATTAATAATTACATATATAATATAGAATTTTTCTAGAAAAATTCAATTATTTCCTTTTAATTTTCATCATTTTGTAAATATTCTATATATAATTCTATTATATAATTTGACATATCATCAGGATGATCAAATCCTAATTTCTTGAGTTTAACTTTAAGTTTATTATCTTCTTCATTCCAAAGTCCCCAATTATTACGAATCCATCTTCCTAATGAATGATGAACAGATAATGGTCCATTTTTTAAAAGATATTCTTTATCATTTTGAGAAAGTAATTTATCAAGTTCTTGTATTGCTTGCTGTAAATTATTTGGTATTGTTTCCATTATAATTCATTTTAAATATATTTCATCACAACAATATTTAGGTATATATTCTCTTGTTACAAATGCATTGTAGTTCACAGAAGCTGGATCCACATAAAATCTCAATTTATTCTCATATTTATTCAAATCAATTTTTATAAGATGCAAATTCGTTTTCTTTATTTCTCTTGGTACCTTTTTGAATATATCTTTTAGTCTTATTTCATCTTCATCTGCTATGACAAATATGTATCTTGGATAATATCTATCTTTATCATGTCTTGGTGATAAACCATGATTTTCTAATCTTTTTAATCCATTATCATCCACAAATCTATATACTATACCTTTACAATTATTGTATATATAATCTGTCTTATCTTCTGGTTTATATGGTTCTATGTATACTAAATATTTATCTTTTCTTTTCTCATAAAATGAAACATAGAAATTATAGAAATTCAATAATGATTTGAATTCTTCATTATTGATTATATCTTTGTTGTTTACTTCAAATGTGAAACTTTTTATATTACTATTTGTGTCTGCATAAGTTCCATTTGATACATCAAATTTTTTAATAAGGTCTTGATATAACTTATCTGGATCATATGATTTATTTATATTCTCATATACAACATTATCTAACCATATATCATATTTTGGTCCTCTAAAAGAATTCCACATTATTCTTTCAAAATCATATTGAATATCTTCAGTGATCTCATATATATCATTCAATTCCATCCAATCTTCGATATTTGGATTATCATAATATCTTCCCGGTGACTTATAATGTTTTATATAATTTTTTAACGGTTTTATATTCATTTATTTTCCTATATTGTTTGGCATTGTTTCGCTCATTTTGTTCTTTGTTTAGTTTCTTGATATGTTTCTTTAATTCTCTTATTCTTTCCTCAAGATGCTTCAATATTTGTCCTCTAGATTTTATTTCTTCTATAGTTTGTTTTTCCCAAATGTCTTTGTCAACATTTGGATAATCATAAGGATCCCAAATTTCATTTTTAATAATATCAATACCAACTTGAAAATACCGATATTTTTCTCTTAAACTTTTGAGTTCTTTCAATTTATTACTAAGTTCATATTCTTTCATATCTTAAGATTCATATAACATTACTAATCCCATACATAACATATTACTATAATTAATATGATCCAAAAAATAAGTTCCATAATTCAATCAGTTTTCAATCGTTTATATTCTTTTACGATAGTATCTGTATTTCGTACTTTTATATAAAAATTTCGATTACAGTAGGGACATTTATAATATGCATATCTATAAATGGCAAAACTATCTACATCAAAATCTTCAAATGTATCAGAAATAGATAGAATATTATCAGCTTTCCATATATGTTTAAAGACATCTTTATTGCAGTACGGACAATTTTCATCATACCGTATATCTAAAAATAAATTTGCATTCATAATTCTAAGTTTTATATGGGTTATCTTCTTCAGTTATCTTAATAGCAAGACCCTTAGGAATTAAATCATTGAAATCAAAATGATTAGCTAATAACCAATTAATATATTCATAAATTTTTTCTTTATTAATAACATCTGTCGGAAAACCATAACTATCCTTTTCCATAAATGAGTAAAATCTATTCTTTTCTCCCTTAGTCATTGAAGACATTGGACGAAGATATGGCTTAACATCCCATTTTTCTTCAATTAACATTTTTAATCCACCTATCTTTAACGGCTCAATTATCTCATCCCAAGGTGGTTCCGACAATCTACATATTACCCCATAAGGCAACCGCATGCAAAGATTTTTTAAAAGTAGTTGTTTGTCTTGTTTAGTCATAATTATTCATTTTACATATTATTTTTTAATTCATTCAATATTTTTTCAACTTTATCTGTACCGATAACTTTACATATAGTTTCATATCTATCTGCCAATTCTCTAAAATTTCTAATAAGAGTTCCATATCCAACCATAATCTCATCTGCAAGATCTTCATTAGATTTGCTTTCTGAATGACTTAATATATCAATAATGCAATGTCTATATGTTTGGAATAAAGCACTATTAATTAGTTCTTCATGTATTTTATTGTCCATATTCTTCATATATTTTATTGTCCATATATTAATATAGTATTCATACGGCATCATATTCATAATTACCACAATCTTCTGCTTTATCCAAGAATTCATCTTCCAATATCACATAAGGATCATCTCCATTACAGTCCTTATTTAACCAACAACTTATCTTACAATAATTTTTCTCATTATGATAAAAACTACCACATCTACAATTATAACAACTTCTTACACCATCTTTCATACTATATTCAATTATCTCATCTACTTCAGCTAATCTGAAATAATTTTCTATATCTGACGGAAGAAACCATTTCCAAGCATCTAAAAGTGTTTCTGAACTATTTGCATTAAGCTTATTATCTTCTGGTGATTTATATAATTTCCCAGCCGTATAATATTCTCTTCTATCAAATATAACTGATTTAGTACATATATACCAATTATTCTTTTCAAACTTAAATGGTTTTTTAGTATGATTTGAAAACTGTTTTACTTTCTTATCATTTTTCCTGTCTTCCTCAAATTGGATAATAAATGTATCTTTATTTTCAACATATGCCGTATCAAAATCTGCGATATGATCTAATGTATTATCAACAGATACTAATACATTCGAATCCATATTACCACCTAAAAATCTTTCTATTAAATTTCTTACTTTCATAATTTTTTATTATTTATATAATTGTTTTCCAATAACCATACCACCATTTCATAAGCAGCATCTAATAGATTGTCATTACTTGTTATTTGCCTAAACTTATCTTTAGGCATATTATAAATATTATTAGGCATATAACTACAATGCCATCCTTTACCATTAAGGTCAGGATAAATATTTAAATCAATCCCTCTTTCAAATTCAAATAAATAAGGAGGCATTAAATTTAATAAAGCTGAAAGACTCCATGCAGGAATATGTCCTTCTGCTTCATTAAAATCACCATCATCCATTGCTTCTATATAATACCTTAAACTCGTTGCCCACCAATACATATCAGCGGTTTTAACATCAAGTCCTAATTCTATAAGTTTCCTGGATTGTTTTATATCTGTACAAATTTTATTTTTCATATCTTTTATCTCTTGTTAATTCTAATCCAAATTTTGTCCCAGTGTCAATAGCCCATTCTATAACTTACTTTTCTTTTAACTTCTTTAAATCATTAAACAATGAATTAAGATGTTCAAAAGAATCATGTGAAACTTGACTATATTGAAGCGTCGAGTCTAATGCATTCATTTGCTTATCACTTGGCTTCCAAGTATATCGTTCTTTTAGAGATTTAAGCCACGTAACAAGTTCTTCTTGTCCACAACCTTTGGTGTAACATTCTTTTACTACTTCAATCGCATCATCTATAAAGATTTTAAAGAGTTCATCCTCTTCACTCCAAGCAGACTTATATTCAATTTTCTTCGGCTCCCTCTTTTCTGGATCCCATTCATAACCTTCTTCTTTCATCTTTTGAAATAAGAGGTCACGCTGTTCTTTAGTTGCTGGATAAATGATGTTTTTACTTTCTTCAATAATTCCTATACCAGTATTAGGTTTTCCTATATGATAAGGCAAAACATCTTTACCATCATTACTAATGATAAAAGAATAAAGTATTGCATTGTCAGGATTAACTCCATTATAAATAAATGTTTTACCACTCATGAAATCTAAAAACAATACATCACCATCCTTTGCGTCAGAAATACTCCAAATCCTTCCACTTTTTTCGCATTCTTCAATACCAATATGATATTCATGATTATTTACATTATCACGGATAACGTATATACCTCGCTTAACTTCTATCACTTGATATATTGACTTTTTATTATTACTAATAATCCAATCCCTTACCTTAAACTTTGGTGTAACCTTATCATCGCCTTTTACGCAATTCTGATTATCAACTTTTTCTTCTTTGATTGCTTTAAATACTGATTTACCTTGCGGTTTCTGCTTGTCCTGCTTTTCAAACCAGCTTTTTCTTTCAAGCTCAATTCCCTTGTCATACCATGCATGACACATGTTCTTGATGGCATCTTTAGAATATTTCTCTAATGGAGCAGTCAATTCTTCACAATCTGCCGTTTCCCACACATCGTCAAAATCTGCTGAGACAAACTCTTTTTGCTTTTCAAGCCAAGCAATAATTTTTTCAGTAGGAATATTTCTCCAATCTTTTTTACCGACATTGCTAAACATTTCAATTAATGCTTTTCTTATTTTTTCGTCTTCTGATTCTTTAATCTCAGGAAAATACTTTTCTGCAACATCCTGTGAGATTTGCCCATCAGCAACCATTTGTTTTACAACATCAATGGCTTCTCTTTTTCCTACAGTTAATTCTTTCATAATTATTTTATACTATTATAGGGTTTATAATTGCATATCTCTTCTTCCTGTATGTCAAAAATAACTTCATTGCAATCCTTTTGGGGTTTTCCCTCACTGCCGCCACTATAGCATATATTAGACAATGATACGGCTGTCGGAATTCCATCTGCATTAATATAGATCAAAGCATCCATATTATAATCTAATAATTTAGTAATTAACTCTTTAACTGTTAAAATTTTTCTCATAGTTTTATTTATTTTACAACTTTTGGAACATTACTAATATTATAACTTAATTATCATCTCTTGATAACTACAAGCAGTCTTTCAACTCCTTATTTTTAGTATCCCACATATAACCTACTTCATGCATTACTTTGAACAAAGTATCACGTTGTTCTTTGGTCGCTGGAACAGTATTATAAGGATAATCAATGTTTACATTAATGGCATAGTTTTCTGCACCGTCAGAAGTTTTTGTCAATATAAAGAAAGCGTTGTCAAGATTATCAAACAAGCATATTTTTTCAAATTTAACTCCACTCGAATATTTAATATTTCCTTTACAAACAACCACATCACCAGGCTTGGTATCTTCTATAGTCCAAAGATGATACTCATTATCTACATCAATAATTTTCAAATATCCCTTTACTTCATCATAAAGAGGCCAAAGGCAATATTCATCATCTTTAATTTCAGTAACTTGACAAACAACTCCATTATAGTTATTTACAATGAAATCACCTTCATGAAACTTTGGCTCAACAACCTTATATCCATCAGTTTCAGAATATGTAATTACTTCACCATTTTCTGTTTCATAAACTTGAGGCTCTTCTTTCTTTCCTTGCTTTTCAAGCCAATCTATACATTCTACTGCATTTTCATAACCTTTATCTGCGAAATCTTTGAGAAAAGCAATAGTAGTCTTTCTCAACTTCTCACTCTCCTT
>Ga0247609_10005166_pt1 | contig 12881 bp, 19 predicted proteins | sample 172DNAGHGlowgp2_FD_193487 | JGI IMG/M metagenome (GOLD analysis project Ga0247609, IMG submission 193487) | Sheep rumen microbial communities from Palmerston North, Manawatu-Wanganui, New Zealand - 1728 DNA GHGlow gp2 | ecosystem: Host-associated > Mammals > Digestive system > Stomach > Rumen ...
AAACTGGTAAAAAAATCCCGCTTCATATTACAAGATTCTTTCCGGCCTTCAAACTTACAGATCGAGGTCCAACCCCTGTGAACACAATCATGCGTTTGGTAGAAGTTGCAAAAGAAAATCTGGACTATGTTTTTCCGGGGAATATTTAATCCACATGTTCACAATATGTAAAAAATCTTTCCACCCATTCTCAACATATACAACGGCCACAAAATCAGCTATTCTAAAATCACAAAGCGCTTTGAACCCGTGGTGGTTGAGCTTGTCGAAACCACCCCACAAAATTAATGAGGACTTTATGAATTACAGAAATGCACAGGACATTTTTCCCGAGAATCTTTTGAAGCAGATTCAGCGGTATGTGAGCGGCGAGACCATTTACATTCCGGCCAAAAATGAAAAAAAGGCCTGGGGTGAATCTTCGGGCTACAGGGCATATCTTGCAAAAAGAAATCAGAGCATGAAAGAAGATTTTGCTGACGGCCAGACCATTGAGCAGCTTTCGGAAAAGTATTGTCTTTCGGTTGATTCTGTAAAGCATATTGTTTACTCAAAACAGGAGCGCACTATGCCAGAATATAACAAGACACTTTCTTCGGCGCAGACTTTTGCCCGGGAAAATAAAATTGACGAATGGATTCATACCTATCTTCATGATGCGGGAAAAAATATTCCTTTTTCTGATGGGCTTAAACTTTTCGAGCGATATTACATCGGCCCAATAAAAATGCCGACCGATTTGTTCGAACGCAATACCGGTCCCGAAGAAGGCATGAAATATAAAATCGACAAAGACTGGTGGCCAATCCATGTGGTAGCTCTGGAGGACTCAATAAAAAAAGATCCCGATATGCCGCCACTAATTGCTCACTATGTTGATCACGGCTTTGAAATGAACGATGGAAACACCCGTCTGCAGGCTTATAAAAATCTCGGCGTTCAGGAAGTGAATATCATCATCTGGATTACCGAGCAGGAAGAGTACGAGGAGTTTATGTCACGCTACGGAAATTATGCAGAAGGGGCACCAGTTGTAAGAAGGTAAAGCTAAAAATTGCTTTCGCAATTTTTTTAACGCTTTGCTATAGAACACCGGCCGCCAGCGGCCTTACACAGGAGATAAAAAAATGAAAACACTAATAATCTTATGCGCACCATGTGGCGTTGGAAAATCTACAATGAAAGACGTTTTGACCGAGCGCAATCAGCTGCCGGATTTTGTCTGCCTCGACACTGACAAAATTGGCGTTGGCTGGTATAACTATAGCGGCACCGAAAAAGAAAATCAGTATTACACCGACTGCCTTGCCAGGACCGTTGAAATCGCAGGTGACAAAAATATTTTCTTTGTGAGTGCCGGCATGAATCCGCAGAACTTTTATAACCTCGTGGATTTGCCGCAGGCTATAGACCGCACCTTTTTTATAGGCATGACCTGCTCAGATGAAGAAATTACAAAACGGCTCAAAGCCCGTCCCGCCGAACGCAAGACCGACAGCGACGACTTTATCAAAAGTCAGCACGAGTACAGCGCCTGGTTCAAAAGAAATAAGGGAAAGTTTCAGTGCTTTATTGATAACACAAATCAGACGCTGGAAGAAACTGCAGAGGTGATTGAAGAGTTTGTGAAGAAGCATGTATAATTCACTGCAAAGGAATCTGAAGCTTTTGACTAACGAAATTTCTTACCGCAAAAAAAATTATGATATAGAATGTGTTCATTATAAAAACTGGACAAAGGCTTATCCTCCTCACACGCATGCCGAACATCTTACTCTTGGAATTGTTGAAGAGGGAAAGGTTTGCATTGTGATGGAGGGTGCATCAAAAATCTATAAGGCGGGAGATGAGTTTCAGATTTCGCCGGATGTCCTGCATGAAATAAAGCCGGTTGATGATAAAGGATATTCTATGCTGGTGACTTGTGTTCGCGTACCGGTGCAGGAACTTTCTGAAGTGGACAAGGAGTTGGTGGACGGTCCGCTCGTAGAACTCAAAGATTCAATCCTCGACCAGCCGGAAAATCTTTATCTTATTGAAGAAATGGCGCAGGACACAAATATCAGTCCATTTCATTTGATTCGAAAGTTTAAAAAAATGTACGGACTTACACCGCATCAGTTTCAGATTCAGTGTAAAGTTCGAAAGGCGCAGAAGCTGCTTGAAGAAGAAAAAAGCGTCTGCGAGGTGACTTATGATGCAGGTTTTTGCGACCAGAGTCATCTGGACAGATGCTTTCAAAAAATTGTGGGACTCACTCCAAAGGAGTACAAGGAAGCCTCGGTCCCATCAGAGCCTGGCTCCAAATCCTAACACAAGGCCGGGAAAAACTTTGCAAAAAGATAAAGACCTTCCGGCCCGGCAATAACTTCGTGCGGAACTTTTGCTGGCATAATTGAAATTACACCCGGCTCATAATTAAGGCACTTACCGTCGTTGATGCACTTTCCGCTGCCGGCAATTACCTCGTGAGTTTCAAGCTGAGTTTCGTGAATGTGATTTTTGATGCTTTTGTCTGGAGCGATTCTAACCAGATGATAGCTGAAGTTTCCGCCTGTTTCTTTTGAAGTGATGATGTGCTTAAGCTCAACGCCTTCAAAAGTGGGATGCGGGTTCCACTTGAGTTTGCCAAAGTCAATCTGACCTTGCGGCAGACGCAGACTTCCATTGTTAAATTTTTCAAAAAGTTCTTTATTCATATTGTTACCTCTTGAAGAAAGATTAGTAAAAATATGAATTAAAAAATTGGATAAAATTGCGGTTTTGAGAAGGTTTTTTTGTAAAAAGTCATATAATTTAGTTAAATATGGTAAATTATATGACTTTTTTAGATTTGGGGGCTAGCTTTTCGGAGGAAAAAGCATATAATTTGAAGGTTTTTCCAAATTTATATGCTTTTTTATGAGAAAATGGTTGAGTTTCCGGTAAAATCCTCTCTTTTTTGGTATAGAAGTCATATAATTTAGAGAATTTACCCAATTTATATGACTTTTTCCTTAAAAAAAGGCCTGTTTTTATGTATTAGTACATATATTTTCATGAATTTTACCAAAATATATGTAATTTTCAAAGAAAGGCCGCCCCCTCCTTATCCTTCAACCAGCAGTTGAGTAAAACTAAAAACCGCGTCGATTGTCAGTAAATGGGAAAACGGCGGCTCCCCGGATTTGGAGATGCTTCCGATTCTTGCAAATTATTTTGGAGTTACGATTGATGAACTGATGGGCTTTAAGCTTGCGGCCTACACTAACAAAGAAAAGTTTGTTCGTCTTATGGCAGATGCGGGTGTGCTTAAACGTGGCAAGTTTCAGATTAAGGGCAAGGAGTCGGAATACTATGTGGACTCTGAAAATTTTACCACAAATATTCATCTTGCAAAGCTTGGGGAATTTTTTGCCGACCTGATTATGGAAGCTCATCTTGATTTTGACTGTATCGTTGGTATGGCTTATCATGGCATAAGCTTTGCAGCTGCTACGGTAACTATCCTTGCAAATAAATATGGACTTACTGTGAACTACTGCAGCGACCTAAAAGTTCCTGACTCGCGGGGCAGGCAGATTTGTGGTCACACGCTTGAAGACGGAGAGCGCATTGTAATTGTTGATGATTTAATCAACAGCGGAAAAACTGTTGCGGGCAGAATTCAAAAACTTAAGGAAATTGCTGACGTCAAAGTAGTAGCTCTGGTTACAATTGTAGACAGAGGAGACGGCGCTGCCTTTATGAAAAAGGAATACGGTGCCCAGACGCTGACTGTGATTTCCGGTGAAGACATCGACAGTGCAATCAAGCGCGGGATTGTGTGACGAGAAGGCATTGCAAACTTTATCAAGAATCAAAATGACAGCGGTGGTAAAATTATCGTATAATTTTGGAGGAGTCAGATATGGATGATTTTAAACCGCTGTTTGAATATGTTGAAAAAAACATTGAAAACAAAATGGGACTAAAGGAACTTGCAGATTTTATGGGCTACAGTCCTTTTTACATCAGCAGAAAATTTATGGATTTTTACGGCATTCCGATTACGGCTTATGTGCGAATCAGGAAGCTGCAATATTCTATAAAAGATTTGCTTGCTGATATGAAAGTGATTGATGTTGCCATGAAATATTCCTTTGAATCTCACGAAGGTTTTTCAAGATCGTTCAAAAGTCTTTTTGGTTCTTCTCCAAAAGATATTAAAAAACATTTGCAGAAGTACGACATTCCGGATGTTGAACTTTTTGCAAACTGTAAAGTCAAATCTATGGAGGAAGAAAAAATGAGTTTGAGCGATGACATGCACAAAATGATTTTCACGATTCTTGGTAATTCGTTTGAAGAAATGGCGGCAGGCTTTTGTTCTAAAATAGAGCTTAGTCTGCTGCCGGACAATTGCCTTAAGATTTTTGATGATGGCCGCGGAATCAAACTGGATGATGGCGGAGTACTTCACGAAGAAGTTCTGCAGAATCTTTTGTCAGGTAAACCGATTACAAAGCTTGAGTATGCCCAGATGGGAGACCTGCCCTTTGATGACCTTAAGCTTGTAAACTCCCTTTGCGAAAAACTTACAATCACAGTCTGGCGGAATGAAAAAATCTACGAACAGGATTACATCCGCGGAGTTCCTCAGCATTCTGTTATAAGCAAAATTAATGATTCTACGATCCCGCACGGGACTCAGATAGTTCTTAGGCCGGATACTTCGATTTTTGGAGACACCTTGTTTAGCAGGGAAAAGCTTCTGGGGTGGATCAGCGAAAATTATTCGGGGTTGATGGGGAAGGTGAGGATAGGCTAGAATTAGAAAAAGATCCCGAATCAATTTCGGGATGACTGGACAAGGAGAATAAGATGTTTACCCAATTACCTGAAGAAAAGAAAGATTTAATAAAGCCGCTCTTTTTGAAAAGGCAGCCCAACAATTCTGCGCTCTGGTGTTATTTTGATGGGAAGATGCCAGGCAAGACTTTTGTAGATGACATGAATGCGCCCACAAAAGCAATTTGCCGGCTGGATATGAGCTGGACTTATATCAGCGATGAGGCGGATTTGCCCTGGATTGAAGAGGCTTTGAGCGAAATTATTAAAAAGGACTGGCTTCAGGTAATTTGGGTTCCGGAACGGCGGGGTACATATCCTCTAAAAGAGTTTTCGAAGATTATTCCGCGCTTTGAATTTATAGAAAGAAAAGAAGTTTTAGAAAAACCATGCGATTTGGAAATTACTCCTTTTACAAGTGACCTGTTTGACAAGTTGCCGGAAGATTATAAAAACTGGCATTTGCAGAATTATGGCACAAAAGAAGCCTTCCTGCAGAAAGCCTTTGGATTTTATGCCGTAGAAAATGGTGAGGTCTGCTGCGAAAGTGAGGCTGCTTTTACTTGCAGGGGATTTACAGAAATGGGCATTTATACTTTTGAGCCATACCGTAAGCGGGGTTTTGCTTTTGCAACATGTCTCAGGACACTGGAAGAACTTGAAAAGATGGGACTTAAAGCAATCTGGGCTTGTGATGAAGAAAACCCGGAATCTGTCAGGCTTGCCAAACGGCTGGGGTTTGTGAATCCTGTGGAGTATGATTTTTTGTATTTTCCATGTCGTGGATGATGGGATGCGGTGCGCTAAAAAAGGAATTATTAAATGAATCTTACGGATTGTTACATCGAAGAAGATCTCTTCCCAAAAATCTTTACGAACTTTGAAGAGCGGGATTATGGGATTTTGTTTTATAACACAGAGAATAAAGATTCTTTTGACTCAAACCATGCGGTGATTTACAAGGAGAGGATTCAAAATCTGCAGGCGGTGCTTTTGGATATTGCTGACTTTTACAAAGCAAAGGGAAGCCGGCCGATAATTTATCAGTCGATGCTGGATGACAATTGGTTTGCTGAGATAAAAGATGAGCTTGCGGCGGGCGGTTACAAAAGTTGGATTGAAAATCAGGAGTTTATGTTTCTTAAAGAAAAGAATGCGATTGTTCCTAACCCCCAGATAGAAATCCGCAAGATTGAAAAGTGGACTGAAGAAATTGAAAATGTTTTGGTCGAAGCGGAAGAGCCCTGGGAAATTATGGTTGCAAAAAAGACTCTGGAATATCCCGGGGCCTGGATGTTTGCAGCACTTTTGGAGGGGAAGCCTGTTGGTCTCTTGTATGGTCATATTTCTGAAAGAGCCTGCCGGGTTGACTATCTGATTGTTTCTAAGAAGTACAGAAAGCTGGGAACCGGGAGTGCGCTTTTTTACAAGTATGTGGAATGGTGCAAGGAGCGGGGAATAGAAAACTGTTACATCTGGCCGGACGGAGAAACTCCAAAAAAGATTTATGAAGAAGGCGGCTATAGGCTTGTAGAAATCTGCAGGGCGGGTCGCGCGGTGATGGAGTGATGGGGCGGCGGAATGTTGGTAAGCGTTGTGAAGTCGAGAAGTAGCGGAGTACCGAAGCGAAGGTGTGATTTATGAAAATAGATTTTAGGGAAGCGGTTGCCGTAGACGCGGAGCTACTTATAGAAATTTACAATTCCGCTTTTTACAAGGATTTTATCAGATACGGCGAGTGCCCGGCTTATGGAAGAAGTCTTGAAGAGATGCAGCGGTCTATTCTTGAGTTTCCAAAGTTTGTGATTTTGTGTGATGACGAGCCGGTTGGCTGCATTTCATGTAAGACTGTTGAAAGCGGGGTGTATGAAATTGGCTGCCTGTGTGTCCGGCCGGACTATCAGGGGAAAGGGATTGGGACTGCGGCTGTGGCATTTGCAAAATCGCATTATGTGGATTGGAAAAAGTTTACACTGATAACTCCTGTGGATAAAGAAGAAAATGTCCGCTTTTATACGGAAAAGTGCGGCTTTAAGATTGCAGCGACCGAGATGGATGGAAGCGTAAAGGTTGTGCGTTTTGTTCTGGAGAGGTAGAAATGGGAATCGTCATATAAAATGCCTGTTTTCTTTAAAATATATGATGTTTTTGTAATGCAAGCGAGGGATTTTCCTGGATAAGTCATATAAAATAGTAAAACCACTGAAATTATATGACAATTTACTGAAGTAAGTTTATAAAATTTTTAAAAAAGTCATATAATTTGATCAATTTATTGAAATTATATGACTTTCACTGGTTAAATTACAGATTTTAGAAACGATGAATCTTGATTCGATCATTTTTTGAAATCAAAATGTCATATAAATTTGCAAATATTGTGAAATTATATGAAATGTAAAAAGAAAGACTGAGTTTATTATGAAGAGAAATCATATAATTTTGCAATTTTTTATGATTTATATGATTTTACGTGAGAATTAAGTCGAAAACTAAGATTTTCATCAAATTTCATGTTAATATGTTTATTAGAAAAAATGAGTAAATTAATAATGATTCGCGGAAACTCCGGGAGTGGAAAATCTTCTCTTGCAAAAGAACTCCAGCAGCGATTTGGGACTAGTGCTCTTCTCATCTCTCAAGACCTAGTGCGGCGGCAAATGCTGAATGTCAGGGACGGGCCTGATTGTCCTGCAATTCCGCTTTTGATGAATCTTGTGAAATATGGCCACAAAAATTATGAGATTACAATTCTCGAAGGCATTTTGTACACGGGTTTTTACAAGTCGTTTTTCGAAGAAATTGCACGTTTGTTTGACGATAATATCTTTGCTTATTATTACGACATCCTATTTGAAGAAACTTTAAAGCGGCATCAGACAAGAAGCAATAAGTATGATTTTGGTGAGGTTGAAATGCGCGACTGGTGGATTGTAAAAGATTACATTGGATTTATTACAGAAAAGCCAATTTACATAGGTGAATCGCTGGAGGCTGTGGCTGATAAGATTTTTTCGGAAGTTTTTTTAGTAAATGATAAATAGAAATCTTATGATATAATAAATAAATGGAAAACATAATTCTGAATGCCTGGATTTTGAAGATGCTTATTCAATCACAGCAGATTACGGCAAGCTGATGATTACAAAGCAATTTATAAAAAGCTGGTTTTAGGAAAGTAAAAATGGATAAAGAATGGTCGGAAAAAAACAAAAAAATGCAAATCCTCATTTCTAAGGAAATGACTTTCGCAGAAGGGATAAAACTTCTTCTTGAGTTGCGAGCTGAACTTTTTGAACAGATAACTTCTATTGTAAAAACTTTTCCATCTGTAGCTTTTTATCAGATGCCTTTTAGTGTGGGGGAGGGCAATCAACATTCAACACTTGCCTGGTCGCTTTGGCATATTTTTCGTATTGAAGATATCGTTGTGCATACACTAATTTTGAAAGATGAACAGGTCCTTTTGCGAGATGATTGGTTAGATAAAACTAACAGTTCGATTATCACAACTGGTAACGAGCTTGACGGTAACGCGATGATTGAGTTTTCTAAGGCGTTGAATATTAAAGCAAGTTATGAATATTGCAAAGCCGTGATGGAGTCCTCAAATGAAATGCTGGCGGGATTGCAGTTTGCAGATTTGAAAAAAACATTTTCACCCGAAGACAAAAAACGGCTCACTGCCAGCAAGTGTGTAAGCAGCGATGAAAGTTCTATCTGGCTGATTGATTACTGGTGCGGTAAAAATATCAAAGGATTAATTCAAATGCCTCTGTCCCGCCACTGGATTATGCATGTAGAAGCCATGCGACGTATCAAAAATAAATTGTGTCAGCAGGCAAAAAAAGGTGTAGACCAAATTGCCTATTGCGGGCTTTCCTGCGGCCACTGCTTTCTGACTGCCTGGTGCGGTTCCTGCAGGACAATATACAACACCTGTTCTTTTGCAACTTGCTCGCCGAATGGAGTCTGCCCTAACACAGCCTGCTGTAAAGAAAAAGGCCTGGACGGCTGTTACGAATGTAGTGATCTTTATGATTGTAAGAAAGGCTTTTACTCGCTCGGGAAGGATACGAATGCAATAAGGGCAATGGCTTTGTTTATCCAAAAGCATGGTAAAAAAGAATTGCTTCGAGTTATGGACACAATGCATTCCAAAAAGAAGTTTGAAAAAATTCAGGAAGTTCTGGGCGAGGAAATTGACCAGGGGCTAAAGATTCTGGAAGAATGGAGAAAAAATGACAAGAGTAGAATACGTAACATCAAAGGATAAAGCCTTCTGGTATAGTCTGGACAAGCATCTGCCGGAAAAAGAGTTTGAAAACAAGGTCACTAGCAAACAAGGTTACGTGATTTTTGCAGATGACAGGCCTGTTGGACTTTTGCGTTATAATTTGTTTTGGGACAATACTCCTTTTTGCACAATGCTTTTTATAGAATGGCAGGAACAACACAAAGGCTACGGAAAACAATTGCTGAAGCATTGGGAGGAGGATATGAAAGCTCAGGGCTATGGTATGGTTTTGACTTCAACTCAAGTTGATGAAATAGCCCAGCACTTTTATAGGAAAAACGGCTACAAAGATTGCGGCAGTCTTGTAATGAATATCCCGGGCTATGAACAACCAATGGAAATGTTTTTGAGTAAAGGATTATAAAATATGAACATGAAATTGAGACCTTATAAACCAGAAGATTCTAAAATTATCTGCAGCTGGGTAAAGGATGAAAAAACTTTGTTTCAGTGGTCGGCAGATAGAATCGGGAAGTTTCCTTTGCAGGGAAATGAGTTGAATGAAAATTACGCAGAGAGAAAAGCCGGTCTGGATTTTTTCCCGCTCACTGCTGTTGATGAAAATGAAAATGTGATGGGGCACCTCTTTGTTTTAATTCCTGATGTGAATGTAAAAACTACTGTGCGGTTTGGTTTTGTGATTGTTTCACCGGAAGTTCGGGGAAAAGGCTACGGCAAGAAAATGCTTGAACTTGCAATTGAATATGCTAAGAAAGAATTGAAGGCTACAAAAGTAACGCTTGGAGTTTTTGCAAATAATCCAAAGGCGCGGGTTTGTTATGAGGCTGTGGGCTTTAAGCCTTTTAGTAAAAGAGTGATAACTATTCTTGGTGCTGACTGGGAATGTATTGATATGGAATTAAATTTGCAGTAGGAAGACCCGCCCGGGAGAAAAAAATGATTATAAAGGAACTAGACTACAAGAAATTCAAAGGTCAAAAATATCAGGCGGAGATTCTTTCGGATAGATTTCTTTCTATTGAACCTGTGGGCGAAGGATTTGACCTTAAGTGGGTGATGAGTGAAGAGCCTCTTAGAATGATGCTTGATGAAGATTTGTTATCAGACTGGCTGGAGGATCCTGTTGCCTACGGTGCTTTTGAGGGCGATGAGCTTATTGGCATGGTAGAAGGATTTTTAGAAAAATGGAACAACCGGTTCAGAATTGCGAATATCTGCGTGTTTGACGAGACTAACAGAAGAAGCGGCGTTGGCACAAAGCTTATGGAGACTATTTTGGAGGCAGCTGAAAAAAGTGGTGCCCGGATGGTGGTGCTCGAAACTCAAACCTTTAACTTTAAGGCAATTTCATTTTATAAAAAACACGGATTTGAGATTATTGGCTTTGACAGGTATGCCTACTCCAATTGCGGGCCGGAAGAACATAACATGCGCTTGGAAATGGGGAAGATGCTATGAAGGGAAGCTTATGGAAATAAAACAAATAAATCAAAAAGACATTCCGACACTCGCCGTGGCCATGGCAGCGGCTTACTCTGAAGGACCGTGGAATGAAAATTGGACGCAGGAAAAAGCCGAAAGAAGAATACGTGCGGTTTTGGGGAACTTTGAAGCGATGGGACTTGCAGCTTGAACCGCGACGCCTGCTCTGTTCAGTACAAAAGGATTTGAAGAATGAACAATAACATAACAATTATGGATGAGCGAATCAGTGCGGAAGAATATATTGATTTTCTCAAACGCACGGACTTAGGTTCACAGTATCCCAAGGAAAGATTTTATGAGCGTATTCCAAAGCTTGTGAAAAAGGTTTCCATTAGTCTTGTGGCACGAAATGAAGACGGACTTGCTGTTGGCTGTTTGTTCGGGCTAACTGATTTCTGCTACTGGCTTTATGTTACAGATTTGGGTGTGGACAGAAATTATGAAAGACAGGGAATTGGTCGTGCTCTTATGAAAAAGGCTCACGAGCTTGCCGGTGGCGAAAAGGATATTGCGGTCTATCTGATTGCAAACGAAAATGCGATTCCTTTTTACGAGAAACTCGGCATGAAAAAATCTGACGATGTGATGCAGTATAATCATATTGAATGGACAGAGTGGACTGTTAAATAAGGCTCATAGAAGCTTTGTGGAGTGCATCATAGAGCAGCACTAAGTCCAGAGACTCATCTCCAAAATCCTGCAGGTTATGAACTTCTTTATTGATTAAGGTGATGTTTTTAATCCCGCGCGCTGCAAGCTTTTCGCCCACTTCTTTCTGGCATACTGGGCTGCATCTGGCCAAACAAATCCCTGCCGTAAGTTTTTTCCCAAAGGGCAATGTCGTCGTATAATTTTTTATTTGTGTTTGAATAGTTCATTCTGTATCCCGCTGTTTTTCATAATAAACAAAATCTCCATCACGTCTAACTTCCACATAACCAAGCTTCTGATAAAAGGCATTTGTTCTGATATTCCAGATTGGTGTATCAAGCGAAAAAGTTTTTACTTGGGGAAACATTGCTTCTATCTGTTGCATCATAAAAATACCATAGCCCTTACGAAAATGTTCCGGGTTAATAAAGATTCGGCCAATATTGAGTACATCATCTTTAAAAAATAAAAGAGCTCCGCCAACAATTTTGTAATCATCGACCAGTTTATAAAGACAATTCATCCTGGCCATTTTTGTGTGAAAGGAAAGTGTTGCATATCCAGGTGGACCGCCAACACTAGAAGCGCCAACTTCAACATCGCTGTCAAAGGCTTTTTTCGAGATACACATCAGACTTACGGCATCAGCTGTACTGGCCCTAAAAAACTGTAAACACATAGGCACCCTCTACCTGCAAGCTATATAAATATCCATACTCTCGCCATCGGTTTCAAAGCAAGGAATAACGCCCTCTGCTGACTGAACAAGGCCATTGGTCCTCATAAAATCTCCCAGTGTCTGATAGGCACCAGGAATTGTCACGAAAGGATTTTCAAAGGGGCGGTCAACGTGAATTGCAGCATATTTATGAGCAGGCTGTTCTTTAATGTGGCAGCCTTCTGGTGAAACTCCATCAGGCAGAATCAAAGCCGCTGTATATCCGTGCATGTTAAAGACGTTGATTTGTTCCTGTGAAAGATTTGGAAAATCCCAGCCGATAACGCGGGGAGTTTCTATTCCATTTTCTTTTGCAAGCCTGTACATTTTACCAATCGCATCGCTTTCGGGCTCTGTGCTTATTACCGTGTGCTCCACATAACGAAAGCCGGGAACTTCTTCAAGCCGAAGGTTTGAATATGCATTGCTCTGCTTATCCATTTCATCCCTGAAAAGATTATCCAGAGAACAGTTAAAGATTTTGCAGATTTCAAGCGTCTTTTCCATCTCTGGATTTGCCGCATCTATTTCCCATTTTGAAACTGTTTGGCGACTTACGTTCAGTTTTTCCGCCAGTGCTTCCTGCGTCATATTCCCGCTAAGCTTTCTAAAATATTGAAGGTTCTTTCCAAAACTCATAATTTACCACGCCTCCTTGTAATCCATATTTGCAATTCGTATTTTGTCCCGGGTTACAAGTTTAGATTAACAAAGATGCGCTGTAAGTTCCACCAATCGTCAGGCGCTTTTTAGAGAACTTGTGCAACTTCAGGTTGCGGAGTATGTTTAGGAGCATTGTGATATTTTATCACTCCACTTTTTTTGTTATTGACATGTGGCTTATTTCTAAGCATTCGCCATAATTCTTGTCATTTCAAGGACAGCTTTTTTTTCTGAAGCTTTGAGTTTAGTAAAATCACGGGCTAGCTGCTTAAGCATTGCTTCATCTTCGGCTATATC
>Ga0247609_10005167_pt1 | contig 12880 bp, 9 predicted proteins | sample 172DNAGHGlowgp2_FD_193487 | JGI IMG/M metagenome (GOLD analysis project Ga0247609, IMG submission 193487) | Sheep rumen microbial communities from Palmerston North, Manawatu-Wanganui, New Zealand - 1728 DNA GHGlow gp2 | ecosystem: Host-associated > Mammals > Digestive system > Stomach > Rumen ...
GTCCCAAGCCAGCAGCGTCACCTGGTCGCTGTTCAGCTCAGCCATCGTCTCGGCCGTCAGTTCGCCGCCGATAGCCTCCTTCGTCGCCCGCACGAAACAGCCCACGAACGCGTCCATTCCCTCGCCCGCCGCCTCGCGCAAATCACTTTCCTTTATTCTCACTTCTATCATAATGCCTGCAAAGGTACGAATAAGCGAATGAAAAACCAAATTAATTTGAGTTTTTCTGAGCGAAAGTACCTTCGGCGAAGCCAAAGGTAGTGCAAATCGAGCAAAATACAAAATAAATCGCGATTTATTTTCGTTTGCGAGCGGTCAGGGTAGGACGAAGCGGAGCGATTCGAGGAACTGGACGAGGAGGATGTAGACGGGCAGCAGCGGCGCACACTGGCGCAGACCGTAGACCAGCGCGCCGTAGATGTCGGCCAGCGACTGGAACGAGCCGGCGACAATGCCGTAAAGAATGGCGGCCATGAGGACACCGAAGGCAGCAAGGGGCACTAGGCTGGCGGAGAACGGCGAGGGCCAGAGCAGTCCGCTGGCGGAGAGCAGCACGGCATGAGGCACGGCGGTGAGCAGCACGACGATGCCGACGTAGACGACGAGGAACGCCGCGGCAATGATGCGAGCACGGCTGGCGCGATAGGTGTTCTCGGTCAGCGCGGCGTGTGGTGAGGCGGTATCGCGCGGACCGCGGCAACGGACGACGGCCCCGTAGGCCATAGCCAGCAGCAGCAGCCAGACGAGCACGGGACTGGCGACGCTCTCGGCGAAATGGCCCAGGAAACAGCGGATACCCTCCTCGGACAACATGCTGCGTACGCCGCTCAACGGCAGCGCGGCGCTCCACAGCCACGAGCCCAGCATGAGCAGCAGCTGGGCTAGCACCAGCGCAAGGGCAATATGTGGGAGTTTAGTCCGCATCGGGCACAAGATTGTCAATATCGAGGATGCGCAGTTCGAGGGCGCGGACGACGAGGCGCGTGGCATTGACGCTCTCGCCGCCGGGGAACAGTTTCTTCACCAGTTCGTTCTGGCGCTTCTCCAGACTCTTCACGCCGAAGGGCATGCCACGCAGCGTGGTAATCTGCTCCTTGGTATAGCCCAGCGCGAGGTGGCGCAGGAACCGCTCGTCGTACTCGTCGATTTCGTAGTCGATGAGCGCCTCCTGGCTGGCCAGCTGCGATGACACGGCCTGCTTGAAGCGGTCGACGATGCGTTCGAGGATGGGTTCATTGAACACCAGCGCCTTGCCCTCCATGACGGAGCGCACGTCGTGGCGCGTCAGCAGTTCGCCGCTCTTCAGTATGATGCCGTCAGCACCCGCATCGAGCACGTCGACCCACAGTTTCTCGTTAAGTATTTCGCCAGTGAAGATGAGCACCTTCACCTGCGGGTACATCTCCTTGGTCTGGCGACATATCTCGACGCCGACGGTCGTGGAGCCGCCCAACCCGAGGTCGAGCAGCACGAGGTCGGGCTGCTGTTTCTTGATGAGTCGCCAGAACGACAGCTCGTCGTCGGCAGTACCGATGACTTCTGCCTCAGGAATCTCGTTACGAACGATACCTTCCGTGCCTTTGAGTTCGAGGGGCACATCCTCGACGATAATAAGTTTAAACTTGTCCATTGTTGTATGTTGGTAGTGTGATTGTTATTTCTTGCGGTGTGACCGTAATGCCACAGGCACGACGATGGGTAGCGTCGCCGTGGTCGCGAATAATCTGACGGCAACGCAGGTAGTCGATGTCCGACAGCGGCTTTTCGCATGTGACGGTGAAGACGACATAACGGTCGTCCTGCCGCGTCACCTCGACATGCTGCGGACGGAGGATTTCGGCCAGGTAGCGCAACAGGTTTTCGTTGCCCAGCACAGGCGTATTCCACAGCGTCGTGTGGCTGACGTGAAGCTTGACCTGCTCCACCTGTCGGACGGCCTGCGTGCTGAGCAGCCCGTACAGCTCGCGGTAGTATTGTGTCACCTCGTCCAGCGAGCCGACATCGCCCTTGTCGACGAGCTGTCGAATACGTGAAGGGTAGTACATCGTCTCATGCTTCAGCGCGGAGAGACAGTTGTCGAGTACGTTGTTGGCCACATGGAGCTTGTTGTCCTCCAGCTCGGCACAGCGCAGCTCGTCGTCGGCCAGTTCGATGTTGTCCAACTGCATGCGTTCGCGGCGGTGGCGGTCGTAGAGACGGTGACGGTAGTACATCATATAGTAGGCTGGCACGATGAGCAACAGGATGACGATGAGCAGTATCATGGCAATGCGTTTGTTGGACTGCGACTGCTGCATGACGCGGCAATAGTCGGCCAGCGTGTTGTCGGCAGAGAGCTCTTTAAAGAGCTGGGTGTACACCTTATTATTATATATATATAGCGGCCACTCGTGGAGCGCCAATGCGGCGACGGCACTCTCGTTGCGGATATCGAGGATAATCTGGTAATTGACGTCGACGCTGTCGTGGAGCCACTCAATCTCGGCAGGCAGGGACGAGGCATCGGTACCGTCGGCAGTCATGAGCAACAGGCTGTGGGGATGGTGTTGCAAATAGTGGCGGTTCAGTGCCGCGCGGCAGGAGTCGGCAAACAGCAATGTGCGCTCGTACTGTCCGTTGACGTTGCAGAAGTAGGCGGAGTCGGCAAAGACGTGGGCGCTGTCTATGGCTGTTGGTTGTTGGTTGTTAGCTGTTAGCTGTTGGCTGTTAGCTAATTGCGAATAGCCAAAAGCCAATAGCCAAATGCCAATAGCCAGAAGCTTTCCCTTCGGCAGGCGGAAGAAGAAACGCGACCCCCTACCCTGCTCGCTCTCGGCGGACAGCTGGCAGACACTGAAGAGCTGGCTCATCTTGCGGTATTTCTCGATGATACCCTTGCAATTCATCAGTCCGAAGCCGTGTTCGCCAGTCACCTTATGGTCGAAAGCGTGAGCCAGCTGTTCGTCGGTCATGCCACAGCCAGTATCAGCCACGGACAGCTCCACGTAGTCAGCCTGTTCGGTGGCCGAGACGGTGACGCTGCCACCCTTGTCGGTGAACTTGCGGGCGTTGTCGGCCAGCGTGTTGAGCATGAAGAGCGTCAGCACGCGATCAGCCTTGACAATGGCATCGGTGGGTTCGACGCTGAGCGATACGCCTTTCATGTCGAATGCCGAGCGGCTGCGACCCACAATGTCGAACAGCGGTTGCAAGGGGAAGCTCTCGATGTGGAGGTTCAGTTCGCCGCGACGCAGCTGAATCCACGTCGTCAGCAGGTCGTTTTGCTCGTTGATTTTGTCGGTGACCTCACGGATATAGTCGAGGCGTTCGTGGTTTTCTGGATTGTCAGGATTTTCTATAGGTTCTTGAGATTCTAGATGTTTCACTTCGTGGCGGATGCGGTCGATGAGCGGCAGGATGCCCACAACCACCGACACCTTGGCACGCTGATCGAGATTGCGACGCTCGGACTGTTCGACACTCAGCTGTCGCATACGAACTTCTTCGGACTTCTGTTCGAGCACGTCGTCGAGCTCATTACCATCCTTGCTGCGGTGATTGAGGTAGTTGAACAACCAAAGCAGGAACAGTAGTAACACAATAGCGCAAACGACGGCAATGAGCATCCAGTTGAGCTGCTCGGAGGCTTTGTCGTAATGGGCGGCACGCGATTCAAGCTCACGATCCTGACGAGTTTGTTCCTGCAGGTCGAGGTAGAGGTTGCGGTTGTAGTCGCTGGCAGCCTTGTCGTTCAGGGCGGCATAGGCCACACTGAGCTGCTCGCGGATAGAGGCCACAAGGTCAGGGGCTTGATTGATGGTGGTGTCGGAGAGTGCCTTGTTCAGATGTTCAAGCGCCATCTCGTCGTCGCCGATGGCATGATAGCAGGAGGCCAGCGTACGATGGGCACCGGCAATCTGGTAGATGTCGCCATAGTCCTCAAACAACTGCAACGCCTCCTCTGCCAGTTCCAGATCGCCAGTATGGTCGGCCAGTGCCTCCTTGGCCTGCGCCTCGAAATAAGGATAGTCGTGACGCTGGGCAATGGTCAGACAGCGCGTCAGACAATCCATTTCCTCCAGATAGATGTCCTCCTGGCTGCCCTCGGTGATGATGCCACCAGCGCCCATGTTGTATAGGTAATTGAGGAACTGTGCCGTGTCGCGGCGCACCTCATTAGGGTCAATCGCCATCAGGGCGTCGATGGACTGACGTTCGAGGCCTACATAATAATAGTAGGTGGAATTGACGATGCCGAACTCTGTCTCGGCATAGCGCAAGCGTTGTTGCTGGCGAGCGTCGAGTTGGTTGCGTTCTTCGTCGATTCGCTTCATGCAAGTGACCGACCGTTCACGGAAATCGTGGAAGTCCTTGTTACGCGAGCGACGCTGACACAAGCGCATCTGTTGTACATAACACACAAGAAGTTCTATCTGATTATCAGTCAGTTGCGGTATTTCATTCAATATTTGCTCAGCCTGTTGATAATCCATTCTGACCATCTTGACAAAGGCCAGGTTATTCAGTCCTTCGGCAGTACCTTTCGCTGCTGAAGCATAATACTCAACGGAGTCAATATTGCGATAGTGATAGGCATAGGAAAGAGAATTCAGCCTTTCCATCGCCTGCCTATCCGGCGATGAACAAGCTGAAAAAAGGAAAAGACCCAGTACGGCCAGAAGCCATACTGAGTCCTTAAAAGTCATCGTTTTATGCGCGAGCCTTTGCCACATAACCAAGTGCCTCCTTGCACTTGTCGGTTACATACTGCCAGTCGCCAGCCTTCACCTTGTCACTGGGGAACAGCTTCGAGCCCATGCCAACGCAGAACACACCTGCCTTGAACCAGCCCTTCAGGTTCTCCTCCTCGGGAGCAACGCCGCCAGTCACCATGATCTTCGACCAAGGCATGGGAGCTTTCAGACCCTTCACCATGTTCGGACCAACGACATCGCCAGGGAATACCTTCGTCAGGTCGCAACCCAGCTCCTGAGCCTTACCAATCTCAGAAACGGTCATACAGCCAGGGCAGTAAGGAACGAGGCGACGGTTGCAAACGGGAGCAATCTCGGGATTGAACAGCGGACCAACGACGAAGTTGGCACCCAGCTGCAGATAAAGTGCTGCCGTGGGAGCATCAACGACGGAGCCGATACCCAAAGCCAGTTCAGGGCATTCCTTGTCGGCCCACTTGACAAGCTCACCAAAAATCTCGTGAGCGAAATCGCCACGGTTTGTAAACTCGAAAGCACGGACGCCACCCTCATAGCAGGCCTTCACAACGTTCTTGCAAACTTCCAAATCCTTGTGATAGAAAACGGGCACCATACCGGTATCGCCGATTTTCTTCAATACTGCAATCTTATCAAACTTTGCCATAATTACTCTTTATATTCACGCTTCAAATACAGGCGACAATCAAATACTGCAACAAGTTCCCAGCCTTCATAGCCCAGCTTGTTTAACTTCTTCTCGGTTCCTACAATTGAGGAAATCACCTTATATTCAAACTGTTTCATAATCAATTATTAATTGTCAATTAGTTTTAACGCTGAACGCGACCGCTGGCATTACCACCGGCAAGAGATTCAACTTCGTCAACACCTACCAGGTTGAAGTCACCATTGATGGTGTGCTTCAAGGCAGAAGCAGCCACAGCAAACTCAAGAGCCTCGCCCTGAGTCGGCTTGGTGAGCAGACCGTGGATCAGACCACCAGAGAACGAGTCGCCACCACCGACGCGGTCGATGATAGGATTGATCTCGTAACGCTTTGACTGATAGAACTCCTTGCCGTCATAGATCAGCGCCTTCCAGCCGTTGAAGGTTGCGCTGTAGCTCTCACGAAGTGTAGAGACGACATACTTGAAGCCGAACTCAGCCATCATCTGCTTGAAGATGCCCTCGTAACCGGCAGCATCAGTCTTACCACCCTCCACGTCAGCATCGGGCTTGAAGCCGAGGCAGAGCTCAGCATCCTCCTCGTTACCAATGCAAACGTCCACATACTTCATCAGCGGACGCATGATAGAGATAGCCTTTTCGCTGGTCCACAGCTTCTTACGGAAATTCAGGTCGACAGATACCGTCACGCCATGACGCTTGGCAGCCTCACAAGCGAGCTTAGTCAATTCAGCAGCCTTGTCAGAGATAGCTGGCGTGATACCGCTCCAATGGAACCAAGCAGCACCCTCCATGACCTTATCGAAATCGAAATCAGAAGGATTAGCCTCTGCGATAGCACTGTGAGCACGGTCGTAGATCACCTTTGAAGGACGCATCGAGGCACCAGTCTCAGCATAGTACAAACCAACACGCTCGCCACCACGGGCAATGAACTTCGTATTAACGCCATAACGGCGGAGTGCATTGACTGCAATCTGACCAATCTCGTGCTTGGGCAGCTTTGACACAAAGTAAGCCTCATGACCATAGTTTGCCACGCTGACAGCTACGTTAGCCTCACCACCACCAGGGATGATACGGAATGACTCACTCTGAATGAAACGGTCGTTGCCCATGGGCGACAGGCGGAGCATAATCTCACCTAAAGTTACAATTTTTGCCATTTGTTTTAGTATTACGTTTAATAAATATTTGAAATATTGGTTGCAAATTTACTACATTTTTTCGGAACTTCCAAAATTATAAGCTAAATATTCACTAAAATTCTACGTAAACGTTTTTTATGATACTTTTCTTTTGCCATTTGGCAACAATTTTGTAACTTTGTGCCTCGAATATGCATATTTTTGAATTCACTCAACAGGAAAAAGAAGAAACGCTGGTGCTTTACAATAAAGTGCGCGAGCTTTTGGACGACTCCTTGCAAGAAGGCGACGAGCAGCGTATGCGCCATCATCTGATGCGTGCTATCGAGGAACAGCAGATGCATCGCAACGTTTTCGGGCTGAACCCTGTACTACTCGGTTTCCAGACCGCCCAGCTTGTTGTCGAAGAGATTGGTTTGCGTCGCGATGCCGTCATTGCCATTCTGCTCAGGCCAAGTGTAGAGGAAGGCTATCTGACCATTGACGACGTGCAAGCCGACTTTGGCGAGTCCGTTGCCCGCATCCTACGCGGTCTGCAACGCATCCAGCAGCTCTACAAGAAGAATCCCGTCATCGAAACCGAGAACTTCCGTAACTTGCTACTCTCGTTTGCTGAAGACATGCGCGTCATTCTAATTATGATTGCCGATCGCGTGAACCTCATGCGACAGATTCGTGACACCGAACAGTTAGAGGCCAAGAATAAGGTCAGCGAGGAGGCGGCTTACCTATACGCTCCCCTCGCCCACAAATTAGGTCTCTACAAATTGAAGTCGGAACTGGAGGACCTGTCGCTGAAATATATGGAGCACGACGCTTACTACCATATCAAGGATAAGTTAAGCGAGACGAAGAAAAGTCGTGATGCCTATATCGAGCGGTTTATCCAACCTATCGAACAACGACTGACGGAGGCTGGACTAACCTTTCACATCAAAGGACGAACGAAGTCGATACACTCTATTTGGCAGAAGATGCAGAAGCAAAAGTGTCCCTTCGAGGGTGTCTACGACCTCTTCGCCATCCGCATCATATTGGATACGCCCGTCGAGAAAGAAAAGATGCAATGTTGGCAGACGTTTGCCATTATTACCTCCATGTACCAACCTAATCCAAAACGTTTGCGAGATTGGATAAGTGTTCCGAAATCAAATGGTTACGAAAGTCTGCATATCACCGTATTAGGTCCTGAGCAGAAATGGGTGGAGGTGCAGATCCGTACCGAACGCATGGACGAAGTGGCTGAACGCGGTGTTGCTGCTCACTGGCGATATAAAGGTGTCAGAAGCGAGTCCGGTCTGGACGAATGGCTCACCAATATCCGTTCGATGTTGGAGACCAGCGACGGCATGGAGGCGATGGATCAGTTCAAGATGGACCTCTACGAAGACGAGGTATTTGTGTTCACCCCCAAGGGCGACCTCTATAAGTTCCCCAAGGGCGCTACTGTACTCGACTTCGCCTACCACATCCATTCGAAAATAGGTAATTCCTGCACGGGCGCACGCATCAATGGAAAAGTAGTATCTCTCCGCCAGCAACTGCAAAGCGGTGATCAGGTGGAAATCATGACGTCGTCTAACCAGAAGCCCAAGCAGGACTGGCTGAATATCGTCAAGACATCGAGAGCGAAATCGAAAATCCGTCTTGCCCTGAAAGAAACGCAAGTCAAAGAGGGACTTTTTGCCAAGGAAACACTTGAGCGGAAGTTCAAGAATCGCAAGATAGAACTGGACGAGAGCATTATGCAGCTTCTCATCCGTAAGTTGGGATTCAAAGAGGTCAGTGACTTCTACCGTCAGGTTGCCAATGGTGAACTGGATGTCAATCACGTTATCGACCGTTATGTCGAACTACAGCAAGGCGAGCAGCCCGTCACAGGCAATAATGTTGCTGAGAGTGCTGCCAATTTCGTACTCGACGAGTCGCGCCTCGGACATAGCCACACACAGGACGACGTGCTGGTTATCGACAAGGACCTGAAGGGACTTGACTACCAACTGGCACGCTGTTGCCAACCTATATACGGCGATTCTGTGTTCGGTTTCGTTACCATCAACGGAGGCATCAAGATTCATCGCACCGATTGTCCGAACGCCCCCGAATTGCGCAAGCGTTTCGGCTATCGCATCGTCAAAGCGAAATGGAGCGGCAAAGGTTCGTCGCAATACACAATCACCCTGCGTGTAATCGGCAACGACGACATCGGTATCGTGAACAATCTGACCAGCATCATCTCGAAAGAAGAAAAGCTGGTACTGCGTTCCATCAACATCGACTCACACGACGGTCTGTTCAGCGGCAACCTTACGCTCATGATTGATGACAATACGCAATTGGAAGCTCTCTTGAAAAAGCTCCGCACGGTGAAAGGCGTCAAACAGATCAACAGAATATAATAAAAGCATGAAGAGATATATAATAATAGGTATAACGCTGTGCTGTTGCATATTGCTCTCCGCCCAGGACCGAAAGCCCTGGCCACTCAGGGTACTGAACAGCGTCAAAACCTATATTGACTCTTCAGCTGTCAGAGGCATTGACCACAACTACATCCAAATTCCCAAGAAGCCTTGGGCCGTGATGCTGAAATACAGAGCCAACGACATGGATTTGCGTTCGACATCGACAATAAGCCACGAAATGCTGGCAGAGAAAAACATCGACGGAGAATTTAACTGGGAGACAGCGTTCAAGCCACGTAGCGAGTCGTATTTAGGAGGTTGGATTGGTTATCGAGGATACGGCCTGGGATATAGTTTTTCGCTACACCGAACGAACGGACGAAACTTTTCCATCGGTGCCACAGGTGCCAACTATGGCGTCAACCTGCGCATGCGTCGTTTTTTTACCAGAAACCTCGAGGCCCATATGTGGGGATATGAAAATGGCGTCACCTTCGACATTCCGTTCGATGATACTGAGACTTGGGATGATATCAAGGTGAAAACATTTATCTTCGACGGGTTCTATATGTTCAATGGCAAGCGATTCTCCTATGCTGCTGCCTACGACCAGTCGAGCATTCAGCTACGTTCCGCAGGGTCGTTCATGCTGGGACTGATGTGGTTCCAGACATCCATTGACTATGCACGTCCGCTAAACGCACTGCTCATTCAATTGTTAGGTGGCGTAGGACGCATCAAACTGCACGAGGGCAGCATCGGCGTGGGTTATTCCTACAACTGGGTGCCAGCGAAAAACCTGCTCATCAACATCACGGCTATGCCCATGCTGGTAGTCTATACCCGCACGAAGGTCCATCTCTACGATTCAAACTACGACATATTCTTGGATGAGGGCGAAGTATCGCCAACGGGCAAGTATCCTGTTCCCGACGACCTCAGATGGCAGGACGATATCACGTTGGAAGAAGTTTCATCCGTTACAAAGTATGGCAAGCCATCCCTTAATATCGATGCCCGCGCATCGATTACCTACAATTTCAATCGTTATTTCATAAATGTCTTCGGCCAGGTGAACCACTGGAACAACAAGATTGAATATAACAAAATAAAACTGACTGACTGGTATGTCAATGCCTCGCTGGGATTCAGATTCTAAACAACATAATCACAAAAACGTTAAAGCAATGAAAAAAGTATTCTCTATTATCGCTCTTTCGCTGATGATGTCCACGACAGTCAGCGCAGAAAATGTGTCTGCAACTATTCATGCCGACCAAGGTAAGTACAAAATCAACAAAGAAATCTACGGACAGTTCTCCGAACATCTCGGCTCGTGTATCTATGGAGGACTCTGGGTTGGTGAAAACTCTCAGATTCCCAACATCAACGGCTACCGCAAGGATGTCTTTGAAGCGCTGAAAGCTCTGAAGATTCCCGTGCTTCGTTGGCCGGGAGGCTGTTTTGCCGATGACTATCACTGGATGGATGGTATCGGTCCCAAGAGCCAGCGCCCCTCACTGCGTAACAACAACTGGGGCGGAACTATTGAGGACAACTCGTTCGGTACACACGAATTCCTGAACCTCTGCGAAATGCTCGATTGCGAACCGTATATCAGCGGCAACGTAGGTTCCGGCACTGTCAAGGAGATGGCTCAGTGGGTGGAATATATGACCAGCGACGGTGATACGCCGATGGCACGTCTGCGTCGTCAGAACGGGCGCGACAAGGCCTGGCACGTAAAGTATTTCGGCATTGGCAACGAGGCCTGGGGCTGTGGTGGCAACATGCGTCCCGACTACTACTCCAACGAATATCGTAAGTTTAACACCTATCTTCGTGACCAGGGCGACAACAAGCTCTACCGCATCGCCAGTGGCGCCTCTGACTACGACTACGAATGGACGGAGGTCTTGATGGACAAAATTGGTCGTCAGATGCACGGAATTTCCCTGCATTATTATACCTGCACAGGTTGGAACGGTCCTAAAGGTTCAGCCACACAGTTCGACACCGACCAATACTACTGGGCACTGGGCAAGTGCTTGGAAATCGAGGAGGTCATCAAAAAGCATAAAGCCATCATGGACGAGAAAGACCCGCAGAACCGCATCGGACTGCTCGTAGATGAATGGGGTACTTGGTGGGACGAAGAGCCTGGCACCATCGCTGGCCACCTGTACCAGCAGAACGCCCTGCGTGACGCCTTCGTTGCTTCGCTGTCACTCAACGTGTTCCATAAGTACACCGATCGCGTAAAAATGGCAAATATCGCTCAGGTTGTGAATGTACTCCAGTCGATGATTCTTACCGACCAAGAAGGAACGGGTCACATGGTATTGACACCGACCTACCACGTCTTCGAGATGTACACTCCGTTCCAGGAGGCCACCTGGCTGCCCGTTGATCTTGAGAGCGAGGTGGTACAGTGTAGCAAGGAGTATTTCAAGGAAAAGGCTAAGACTGCCGACAACTCGACACGCCCCTGCCCGCTCATCTCTGCCTCGGCAGCTAAGACACAGGACGGCAGCATCGTACTGGCCATCACCAATGTCAGCCTCGACAAGGCTCAGACCATCGACTTCACCATCGACGGCGGCTTCAAAGCCAAGAGTGTCAGCGGTCGTATCCTCACTTCAAAGAATGCTGCCGACTTCAACGATTTCCAGCATCCTAACGTCGTCGCTCCTCAGAAGTTCAAGGACGCCAAACTGAAGAAAGACGTGCTCACTGTAAAGATGCCCGCTAAGTCGATTGTTGTATTGACCATCAAGTAAGTTTCCATGACTATGTCCAGAATGCGATATATTGCTGCAGCAATGCTACTCGCAGGGGCAGTTACGGTATATGCAGACTCTTTCCTGCTGGGAAAATGGCAGGTACAGTCATCGGCAAAGACCAGTACAACTGGTAACATTCTCTCCACGTCTGCCGCCAATACCGACGGATGGATTTCAGCCACGGTACCCTCGACGCTGATGGGCGTTCTGACAGCTAACGGCATCGAACCCGAGGCACTGACCGCGGAGGACTATGCCCGCATCGACAAACAGCAGTTCGAGAATAGCTGGTGGTATCGTACCACCTTTGAGTTGCCTGCATTAAGACAAGGCGAACACGTCCTGCTGGCCTTCGACGGCATCTGTTATCGTGCCAACGTATGGCTTAACGGACTGCTCATCATGGGTTGCAACAAGATGCAGGGAACGTTCCGTCAGTTTGAGTTCGATGTCACCAAGGTTATTCAAACAAAGAATGTCCTCGCTGTTGAGGTGTTCCGCGCACAGCCTGGCGAACCGAACATCGGTTTTGTCGACTGGAACCCGCGCCCAGCTGACGAGAGCATGGGTATCTTCCGCGAAGTGCGGGTGAAGACCTGTGGCAGTGTGGCTCTCTCCCACTCTGCCGTGCGTTCGAAAGTAAATACCGAGACCCTCGACGAGGCTTGGCTCACCATTGCCACCGAATTACGTAACCTTACGGACAAGCCTGTCGAAGGTGTCGTTCAGGGTACGGCCGACGGGCATCCGTTCCGCTGTCCCATCCGTCTTGATGCCGGTGAAGCGCGCCGTGTGACGCTCCCTTCAGTCATCCATGTCGATCATCCGCGCCTTTGGTGGTGTCATCATCTGGGCAAGCCCGAACTTTGCGACCTGCATCTGGAGTTTGTAGAGAACGACCATGTTGCTGATGCCGAGGATGTTCGTTTCGGCATTCGCGAGGTTCACAGCTATCTGACGGATGAAGGCTATCGCGGCTTCGTGCTGAACGGCAAGAAGGTACTTCTGAGAGGTGCAGGTTGGACGGACGACATTTATCTGCGAGATACGCCTGAGACCAACCGCCTGCAATTAGAATATGTTCGCGACATGAACCTGAATACCGTGCGTCTGGAAGGATTCTGGGGTACGTCGCAAAACCTCTACGACCTCTGCGACGAACT
>Ga0247609_10005169_pt1 | contig 12879 bp, 5 predicted proteins | sample 172DNAGHGlowgp2_FD_193487 | JGI IMG/M metagenome (GOLD analysis project Ga0247609, IMG submission 193487) | Sheep rumen microbial communities from Palmerston North, Manawatu-Wanganui, New Zealand - 1728 DNA GHGlow gp2 | ecosystem: Host-associated > Mammals > Digestive system > Stomach > Rumen ...
CTGGTTGGTTCTGGAATTTTTGATAAATGACTTTTACAATTTCAGCCAAGAATGTACCAGTTCCTGTGGCGGGGTCAAGAATCTGTACGCGGTGGAACTCTCTTTGTCTTCGTGCGAAACCATCGGGAGTGTTGGGGTCCGTATGTTTCGTGTCTACCACTTGATGGCTAATTTTGCTGTAATCACCTAAACCTAAAGGAAGTTCAAAATGGCTTTTCAGAATGTCATCCACACTGTTCACAATGAAGTCTACGACTTGCTCAGGTGTATAATACACACCACATATGTCCTTTTTCTTAGGGTCATACGCATGGAGGAAATCTTCATAGAAACGAATCATTGGATCGTTTCTGCGTGTGTTGTTATAATAGCTTTCAAGGAGTTTTTTTACATCCGTAACTCGGAACAGTGATACGAGGTCATCGATAATCCAAGCAAAACTATCGTCAACATATGATGATGCCAACGACTGGAAGATTTGCTTGAGTAAGGGATATGTCTTAGGAATGAAAAGACCTGCGGACATTCGTGAGAACTCTTTGTATTCTCCGTTATCTTGCAATCGGGCGGCAAATAAACCATAAGTGACTGTTTGGGCATATAAGTCAGCGAATACCTTTGTGTCAAGGCTGTCAATCAACACGCTCTTGAATGCTTCATAAAGGTCGACGAGGTCTTCATATTGTTCAAATTCTTCATCCTCATCGCCATCTATGGTGTCATCTTTACGTTGTTTGAAAGCGTGTTCAATAGATTGATAAATAACATGTTCCAATAGTCGTGCTTTGGCTGCCATGCGTTCTGCCAACACCGCTGCCGAGCGTATAGGGGCGGGAGTGGCTGTGGCAAAGGAGCTAATAATTGACTCGAAGCGTGCAGCGTTCTCCTCGTTCAGAACAATCTCATCTCCTTTTTTTTCAGCAAGAATGACGGTGTCACAGAGTTCTCCATCCTTATATAAGTGAAATTTCAGATAGTCAGTAAAAATGATGAGGTTAAGGGATTTCTTGTAACGGTCAAATTGCTTTTTGTTTTGTTTTGCCCCCTTGAGGTCGTTATCACCAATTTGTTTGGTTTCCACGTAAAAAACAGGGAGTCTGTTGGCTTTCTCTATAATTTGAAAATCAGGAGCTCCACATTCAATTCTTGCTCCATCATTGATGACAATCATGTTGGGCAGCAGGGTGGTGATTAGTTGCTGCAGAGCCAAACGATAACTATGCTCCTTGGCTTGCCCTGTTTGGTATAAGGTGTTAATTTCGAAGATGTATTGTTCTATAGTCATATATCTGATAGGGAATGAAATTGAGAATAAAAGATTTATTTTCCCGTTTTTTTAGTTGATACAACTTGGTGATTATACGAGCGGTAGCCATCGACTGGGATTTCTATGTCAGGCTCTTCGAGGGTACCTGCTTGAGGCAGACGGAACTGGAGGTATTTGATGGGAATGCCACGTTCTAGCCACATGCTTTCGTAGTAGGTGCGAATTTCGGTGAGAGAGTCAAGCGTTGACAGTTGACAGTTGGCAGTTGACAGTTTGTGGAGGTCTTCCGTGAAGAAAATCATCGGCAGCCCGTTCTTTTCCACCATATATTTAGTATAGGTGGCGAGGAAGTTGGAGTCGGTCTTCACGTGAATGAGTCCACCATCCACCAAGAACTTGCGGTAACGCTCCATAAAATAAGTGGAGGTAAGACGCTTGGTGGCTTTCTTCATCTGTGGGTCGGAGAAGGTGAGCCAAAGTTCTGATACCTCGTCGGGAGCAAAAAAGGCATCGATGATTTCGATGTTAGTGCGCAGGAATGCCACGTTCTGAAGACCTTCTTCCATGGCTGTCTTTGCCCCATGCCACATACGTGCTCCTTTGATGTCAATGCCAATGAAGTTCTTGTCGGGAAAACGACGAGCCAATCCAATCGTGTATTCTCCGCGTCCGCACCCCAATTCAAGTACGATGGGGTTGGGGTTCTTGAAGAATTCCTTATGCCATTTCCCATTCAAAGCAAAACCTTCTTGTTGCAGTTGCCAGAAAGGGCATTCCACCACCAGTGGATTCACCGCCATCTCTGCAAATTTCGCTAATTTTCCTTTTCCCATTTATGCGAGTTCCAATTCAAATTCTTCTGTTAGTTTCCGTAGCGCCTCACTCTGTTCAAGCATCATGTTGAATATTTCCCGACGGCTGAAGAAATGCTGTTTTTCTGTTGCTTCACGTTGTCGGGTGATCAGATGTAGCATGTTGTTTTGGAGCCGTTGGCGCAGGTATGCTTCGATGCGTGGTTGCATCTTTTGGAGTTCTCCCTGCACGGAAGGGTTCTCCACAATTACGAGGATAGTGTGTCCATCTTCCTGCAGGAGAGGCTCCATGTTGTCCATCTGGAATGACATGGCTCTGTCTTCCTGAGGCAGGTTTTGGGCAAACTCTCTCCATGCCACCGTCAAGTTCATCGGATTGACGGGCTGGTTCTCATACGTGGGCTTTTCCACAGCAGCCTGTATGGTTGCCTCCTGCTGTTTCTGATTGCTCTCCTGTAGGTGTCGGATGGAGAAACCTCTCAGCCCCCCACCTCCCAAAGAGGGAATGGTGGCACTGTGGGGAGTATTGACGCGTTTGGGTTGTGCAGCAACCTCTGTTGGTGTGTTTGTTGAAGCCGTTTGGTCACTTGCTGCTTTCTCTTGAATGACATGAGGAGCACTAACCTTTTTGGGAGCCTGTTGTGCCCGCAATGCCTGGAATATGGGTTTAAGAATCTTCGTAGGGCAAAGCCCGGAAGACTCCCCGTCATCGGAGGAGAGTTGCGCCATCTCGATGAGGGTTAGTTCCACCAGCAACCGTTTGTTCGGACTCTGCTTGTAGTTCAGGTCGCAGGTGTTTGCCAGTTTCATGGCACGGAAAAGGAACTTGGGTTGGCAACGCTGTGCCTGTTCCTTATAACGGGCACGCACCTCGTCGCTTGTCTCAATCAGTTCCACCGTCTGTGCATCCTGGCTTACCAATAGGTTGCGTAAGTGACTTGAAAGACCTGTGATGAAATACTGCCCTTCGAAACCTTTGGCAAGGATTTCATTCAAGGTCAGCATGCATTCTGTAATTTTCCCTTCAAGGAAATAGTCTGTCAGACGGAAATAGTAGTCGTAGTCGAGCACGTTCAAGTTCTCGATGGTCTGCTGGTAAGTGATGTTACCGCCACAGAATGATGCCACCTGATCGAAAATGCTAAGTGCATCGCGCATGCCTCCATCTGCCTTCTGTGCAATGATGTTGAGGGCGGCATCTTCAGCTTTGATGTTCTCCTGCTCAGCCACATGCTTCAGATGTCCCACGATGTCGTTCACACCCATCCGCTTGAAGTCGTAAATCTGGCACCGGCTCATGATGGTAGGCAGAATCTTGTGCTTCTCAGTAGTAGCAAGGATGAAGATGGCGTGCTGGGGTGGCTCTTCCAGTGTCTTCAGGAAGGCGTTGAAAGCTGCCTGCGAGAGCATGTGTACCTCGTCGATGATGAAGACCTTGTACTTGCCAATCTGAGGTGGAATCCTCACTTGCTCGATAAGTACACGGATGTCTTCCACCGAGTTGTTCGATGCTGCATCCAGTTCGTGGATGTTGTATGAGCGTCCTTCGTTGAAAGCGGCACACGACTCGCATTCTCCACATGCCTCACCATCCTGACGGGGATTCAAGCAATTGATGGTCTTTGCAAAGATGCGGGCACATGTGGTCTTGCCCACGCCGCGTGGACCGCAGAACAGGTAGGCGTGTGCTAAACGTCCGCTCTGGATGGCATTCTTCAGTGTGGTGGTCAGAGCTCCCTGTCCCACCACGGTGTCGAACGTCACCGGACGGTATTTCCGTGCAGAAACAATATAGTTTTCCATGTTGCTACTAATTATTTTTGCAAAGTTAATAAAAAAATTCTTACCTTTGTACATAAAATAGAAAAAACTATGACGGAGGAGTACCAAATAAGGGTGCAGCCCCAACAGGCGGCAAGTGAAGAAGGCATCAGGCAGTTCTTGCACGAAGAAAAGGGACTGGCATTGGAGAAGGTGACGGCGGTGAGGGTGCTGAAAAGGAGCATTGATGCACGTCAGCGCACCATCTTTGTGAATTTGAAAGTGCGTGTGTATGTGAATGAGGAACCGACAGACGAGGGGTTTGTGCGTGTGGACTATCCCAACGTGGAGGATAAGCCGCAGGCAATTGTGGTAGGTGCTGGGCCTGGTGGGCTGTTTGCCGCATTGCGACTGATAGAATTGGGGGTTCGCCCCATCGTGGTGGAACGGGGGAAAAGTGTGCATGAGCGCCGGAAGGACATTGCACAGATTTCCCGTACACAGCAGGTTGACCCCGAATCGAACTTCTCTTTTGGCGAGGGAGGGGCAGGTGCTTTCTCGGATGGAAAACTCTACACGCGCAGCAAGAAACGCGGCAATGTGGAGAAGATACTGAACGTGTTTTGTCAGCACGGGGCGAACACGGGCATTTTGGCAGACGCCCATCCGCATTTGGGAACAGACAAATTGCCAAACATTATCGAGGCGATGCGCAACACGATTATCCGTTGTGGAGGTGAGGTCCATTTTGAAACGAAGATGGATGCGATTTTGGTGGAGAAGGATAGGGCGGAAGGTGTTCGTTGTGGCGAACAAGTGTTCAAGGGACCTGTGATTTTGGCGACAGGACATAGTGCACGTGATGTCTATCGCTATCTGTATGCACAGGGCATTGAAATAGAGGCAAAAGATATTGCGGTGGGAGTGCGTCTGGAACATCCTTCGTCACTGATTGACCAGATTCAGTATCACCGTAAAGAGGGGAGAGGTGATTATCTTCCTGCAGCAGAGTATTCCTTTGTGACTCAGGTGGATGGACGCGGTGTCTATTCCTTTTGCATGTGTCCGGGAGGAACGGTGGTGCCAGCTGCGAGCGGTCCCAAACAATTGGTGGTGAACGGTATGAGCAATTCGCAGCGCAACAGCCCATGGAGCAACTGGGCATGGTGGTGGAACTTCATGTGGAAGATTTGCAGAAAGACCGCTCGTTGATGGAGCTTCCTCCCGTTCCCGATATGGATACGAAAGGTGGGGCATTGGCGATGATGGAGTTTCAGGAACGTCTTGAATATACCGCATGGATACAGGGCAATCGCAAACAGACGGCACCTGCACAACGGATGGCTCATTTTGTGAATGGTAAGGGCAGCTATGACCTGCCGACGTCTTCATACACACCTGGACTTATCAGCACCCCGATTCATTTCTGGATGCCTGACTTTGTATCGAAACGGCTTCAACAGGGTTTTCGCAATTTTGGCAAGATGTGTCACGGCTTCCTGACGAACGAGGCAGTGATGATAGGTGTGGAGACGCGCACGTCAGCCCCTGTGCGCATCTTGCGTGACAGGGAAACTTTACAGCACATCCGCTTGAAGGGATTGTTCCCTTGTGGAGAAGGTGCTGGATATGCAGGAGGCATTGTGAGTGCGGGTGTGGACGGAGAACGGTGCGCTGAGATGCTGGCGGAATATATGAAAGGATGAATTGGCGAGACAAGCAGATATTATTCATCGCCCTGCCGAGCATTGTGTCGAACATCACAGTGCCGTTGTTGGGGCTGGTGGATGTGGCTATCACGGGACATCTGGGTTCTGCTGCATACATCGGTGCCATCGCGGTGGGTGGAATGCTGTTCAACATCATCTACTGGATGTTTGCATTCCTGCGTATGGGTACGAGCGGCATGACAGCACAGGCGTTTGGTGCAAGGAACTTTCCCGAAGTGGTGAGTGTGTTGTTGAGGGCTGTGCTGGTGTCGGTGATGATATCGGGCGTGATGCTGTGTCTGCAAGTGCCAGTGAGGGACTTGTCTCTGTCCATTATCATGCCGTCGGAAGAAGTGGCTGCTTATACGCGTCTTTATTTTAATATATGTATATGGGGTGCACCGGCTGCCTTGGCACTATTTGCTCTGACGGGATGGTACGTGGGTATGCAGAACTCGAAGATCCCGATGGCGGTTGCCATCATTCAGAATGTGGCAAACATCGTGATTAGCTTCGTGCTGGTGTATGGGCTTGGCATGAAGATTGAAGGGGTGGCAATGGGCACGGTGATGGCACAATACATCGGGTTGTTGGTGGCAGTCGTTCTACTTTTCAAGTATTATTCTCGTCTTAGGAAGTATCTGTGCCGCCAGTTCATCTTGACCAGAGAGGCGCTGCTGAAGTTCTTTCTGCTCAATAAAGACATTTTCTTCCGAACTTGTTGCCTTATCCTCGTGCATTTCTTCTTCATCGCGGCAGGAGCCAAGCAGGGTGACAAGGAACTTGCGGTGAATACGATGCTGATGCAGTTGTTCACGCTCTACAGTTACATTATGGATGGCTTTGCCTTTGCAGGTGAGGCCATGGTTGGAAAAGCAATCGGTGGTAACATGCGGGGCATCTATGACGAAACGGTGCGTCGTCTTTTCCGTTGGGGGTGGGGCGTGGCTGCACTTTTCACATTGGCGTATTTGTTCTTTGGCAGAGCATTCCTGTCTCTCTTGACTAATGATGCGGCAGTACTGGATATCGCCCACGTGTATCAGCCTTGGACACTTTTGTTCCCATTGTGTGGCATGGCTGCTTTCATTTGGGACGGCATATATATTGGGGCGACGGCTACAAAGGGAATGCTCATCTCGATGGCATCAGGAATGGTGGTTTTCTTCTTGCTTTATTTCACATTGGTACCTTGGTTGGGTAATCATGGACTGTGGATTGCCTTTGTGGTGTATCTTGCAACGAGAGGAATTTGTCAGACTTTCATGCGGAAGAAAATCTGGGGAAGGTGATAACGTTCTTTTTGTTGCGCTGATTTGACATTTTAAGCCACTCTTTGCGGAAAAAATGAGGTTTCTTTCAAAAAAAAATATCTTTTCATGCTTTTTTTTTGTTTTTTATTTGTGGCGATAGATTTTTTTGTATCTTTGCAAGCATAATCTTAAAGAAGATGAAAAATAATAATATGTCTAAAATATTACCTTTACTGTTTGTTGTCCTCATCACACTGTTCGGTTCGTGCAGTAAGGTGAGCCATATTTCAAAGCCGTCAGGGCCAAGTCATAGCGTGGTGGTCATCCACTCATGGGATAGTATTGGAGAAGAGAAGGAACTCTTTTCCAAAAGTATGGAAAAAGCCTTTAGAGATCATGATATGGCTGTGGAAATACACCATATCTATGCCAACATGATTCATCGTCCCAATGATGTCTTTACGAAATTTGATTGGCCAAAATATTCAAAGCAGATCAAGGATTGGAAACCGGAAGTTATTCTGCTGAATGATGATCCGATTGTGGAATGGCTGTTCGAACGTGAGGAAATCGATTCGGTTTTTTTGAACACGCCTATCGTTTTTGCCGGTGTGAATTCGTTGTTGCGTGACTCGCTGTACCGTTTCCCCAAGATGACGGGCTATGAGGCAAGGATAGATTTGGGACGTAATATTGAGCTGATGATGAAAATTGCCAAGACACAATGTGTGACGATAGAGTTGGACTTCAAAGCAAGCGACAATAGATTGCGTCGACAATTGTATGAAGAACTCCGTGATTCCACGAGATACGTGAACAATTCCGACTTCAAGGTGATGAATTTTGATGAGGCTTATCTGAAGAGAAACTATCCTGGTCTTGCCGTGGTGAATTTTGTGTCTTGTGCCTTCCCTTATAAAAATTGTGTAGAAGGAGAATCCGATTCGGTTGGTAAGGCGACAACAGGTCTTTTTTACCAGAAGGCAAAAAGCATGTGGCAATTGCAGGTGAGGAGCGATGGTATACTCAATAATGCAATCATTGACCATACAGAATTCCCCCAATTCACATGCGTGCGTGAGCAGTTCAATAACCCCAAAAACGTTCGTTTCCTGGGTGGTTATTTCACCAGTACGGAAACGCAGGTCGAAGATCAGGTCGCCTATGCTGTTCGCATATTAAAGGGTGAACAACCGAAATCTTTGCCTATCAGCATGCATTCGAGCGGCTACTATCTCGATTGGAACGCCATGCAGATGATGTTCCCGAAAATGTCGTACGGCAACTACAGCAATGAATTCCAAATAGTTAATGCACCATTCTATTTGGAGGCGCCTCTGCAGTTCGCCATTGAAGTGGGTGTCCTCATCTTGTTGATTGGTCTTATTATTTATGGAATCGTGTATACCATGTTGCGATGGAAATGGAAGGGACAGTTGAACTTGGTGGATGAATTGCAATATGAGGAGAAGGTGCATGAATTGATGTTCTCTGATACGAAAGACACCTACTGGCTTTTCAAGGACAATGCTTTCACGCTGAGCCAGCATTTCTCTGATTATTTCAATGTGCCGAACCGCTTGACCCTTGAGCAAATGGAGTCCATTGTGCATAAGGACAGCAAGGTGTCGTTTGAATTCTTGATGAACTTCCGAAATCAACGGGGAAGAAAGACCGTGCGTCTGCGTCTTTCACCCGACCAGGGAAAAACATGGTATTGGGCTGAAGCAATGTACACAGCGACGGATGAGAGCGCGAAGACGGGTGAGTTGTATGGTCTGCTGCTGAATATTGATACGAAGAAGGAAACGGAGGAAAAGTTGGAGCAGGCACAGATTCTGGCGAGTCAGGTGGCTCTGAAAGAGAATTTCCTTGCCAACATCAGTCACGACCTCCGCACGCCTCTGGGCGCTGTCACAGGTTTCTCCACTATGTTGACCACTCCGGGCATGACTTTTGAAGAGGGTGAACGTGAAATGTATGGCGAGGTGATTCACCAGAACACAGACATGATTCTGAATATGATTGATAGTGTGATGGAGAAGGCGCAAATTGAGACTGGTGATTTGGAAATTATCCAAAAGCCAGTGTCGATTCAGAAGTTGGTGGATGAATGTTACAAGACTAACTCCATCATTGCTCCGACTCATCTTGAGTTTAAGCTGGAGACTGCAGAGCCTGATGCCACTGTCAATATTGATGTCACACGTACGAAGCAGGTGGTGAACAACTTCTTGAGCAACGCCTTCAAGTTTACAGCAGAAGGAAGTGTCACTCTGGGATGGAAGTATATGGAAGACGATCCGGATAAGGTGGAAGTGTATGTGCGGGATACCGGTATCGGTGTCGCACCAGAGAAACAGGCACAGCTGTTTGAACGCTACATCAAGGTCAATGAGACGGATAAGGGTACAGGTCTTGGTTTGAACATCAGTAAGACGATCATGGAGAAGCAAGGCGGTACGATTGGTGTGGAAAGTGAGTTAGGAAAGGGTAGTAAGTTCTTCTTCCGCTTGTCAAAGATAGTCCAGTGCTTGTTGTTGATTGTCACGATGGGTGTAGCACTGCTGTCTTCATCCTCATGCTCTTCCGGTTCTGACAGACAAGAGAAGACAGCAAAAGTGCTGATATACCATAGCTATGATAAGGCTTATGGCGGTTACAGAGACTTTAATGACAAGATATTGCAGACTTTCCGTAGCGATGGCATCAATGCAGAAATCAAGCATGTTTATCTTAATTTGGAGAATCCTTCCAACAATACAAGAAGAATTCATATTAGCATGGAGGATTCCCTTAAAGCTCAGAAGTGGATACCAGATGTTGTGATGACAGAAGGTGACCGTGCTGCCTGTGATTTGATTGCATGGCGTGAGGAAGGTGAGTTGGTGGAGTATGACACCATTCCAATTATTATGGGTGGTTTGCACCATCCTAAATGGGAATACATCAGAAAACACAACAACATGGTGGTTATCAATGACCCCATTGATTATTGTGCGAACATCAATTTGGCTGCTGAGATGTCAGGAAAGAATTGTGTGGAGATAGAGCTTGATTTCTTCCAACAGGACTCGATGATTCGAAATGAGTTGAGACAGGCAATCGCACGTCCTCCATACGTTGACAATTCTGATTTCCATGTGCATATTAATGGTGATGAAGAATTCCATACGATATGGAAAGATAGTGTCGTGGTGCTGGTTTATTCCACTGAGTCACCGGAACGCAATTCGGCAATTGCCCAGAATCATGATGTGGCAAACGAACAGGATCGTGAGGATGGATACCAAGCCTTGAGACGTATCTATGTGCATTCTTGGCAATATCCATCTGTAGCAGTGAAGAGAGACCTCTATAGCTCTGCCATTGCTGATAAGACAGGACGTCCGCAATATACAGCGGTGAAGGCTGGATTTGCTGATGGCAAGGGCAGGTACCTTTGTGGATATTTTGCCAACTACGAGACGGTGGGTGCCGACATGGCAAGGGTTGCTTCCGAGATTTTGAGAGGTGCCGACATGGCTTCCTTCGTGGGGATGACGCACCAGAAGCAATACTACATGGACTATGATGCGATGGAGCAACTGGGCATGGAATACAAGGACTATGAGAGCCGTTTCATCATCGTCGGTGCGCCGATGGAGAAGATATCTCCTATCTACACCTATGCCACATGGATTATCATCGTCACCATCTTCATCGTTGCTATTGCATCCATCATCTTGGTTCTTCAATCATGGAAGAGCAGGACGGCCCAGATACTGCTTGACAGTGTGACGAGACGGGCTGAGATGCGTCAGATGGCATTACATGGTGCTGATAGCCACACGGTGCGTACAGAAGCAAATTTGAGGGAAATCATCTCTCATGTGCATCCTGACAACTCCAGCGAGATTCCGCTCATCATGCAGGCAATTGACATTGCAGGCACGCATAGCTATGAGATTTATGCTGATGTTGACCAGAAAGATAGTTACCGCTGGTGGCAGTTGCGTTTTGTCGTGCAGTTCGATACGAAGACGGGTAAGAAGAATGTGGATGGTATCTTGATTAACATCGATGAAACCAAGCGGTATGAAGAGAATTTGCGTAAGGCGATGCTCTTGGCTGAAGAAGCGAAGCAAAAGGAAGACTTCCTGACAACCATCAGTCATGAAATACGTACACCTCTGAATGCTGTGGTGGGATTCAGTGATGTATTGGTCAGCATGCCTGCCGATTCGTTCACGGAAGAGGAAATGGCCGAGTATGCTAAGATTATCAAGGCGAACAATACGAGCCTCTCTGCCATGATTGAGGACATCCTGATGTTCTCGCGCATTGAGAGTGGACGTATTCAATATGTGAAGAATGAATTTGATGCTGGAGAATTGGTGCGTGAGTTGGTACACGAATGGCATGACATGATGCCAGAAGGGGTGGCGTTTTATGATATTCCTGTTTTGCCAGGCATCATCATCAACAATGACCGTACACGTGTCAAATATATTTTGAGTCAGTTGATGAGCAATGCAGTGAAGTTCACGAAGAGTGGCTCAATTGCCATTGGTGCGGAATATCACTTCAATACTGATGAGTTTGAATTCTTTGTGTGCGATACAGGTTGTGGCATACCGAAAGAAAAACAGCAATTGGCATTTGGCTTGTTCTGGAAAGATGACGGTTTCATTCCAGGTCTGGGTCTTGGATTGCATGTGGCAAAGAAAATGGCAGACGGCATGGATCTGAAATTGGAAGTTGAGAGTAAGGCTGGATATGGTTCCAAATTCTCGCTTTACGGTGAAGCTTATCTGAAGAAACCGACGGAAGAATAAGGGATGTTGGTTCTCATCACAGTGATAGTGTATTTTGCGGTATTGCTGCTTCTCTCCCATCTGGTGGACAAGAGAGGTGGCAATGCCGCTTTTTTTACTGGCAATCGTCAGTCTCCTTGGCCATTGGTTGCATTTGGCATGATTGGTGCCAGCATTTCTGGACTCACCTTCATTGGTGTGCCAGGGTGGGTGATGAGCATTGACATGACCTACCTTCAGATGTGTCTCGGCTTCATCGTTGGCTATCTAATTGTGGCGTTTGTCTTGTTGCCTTTGTATTACAAGTTGAGGCTCACCTCCATCTACACTTATCTGGCGCATCGTTTTGGTTCGGTCAGTTACAAAACAGGCGCTTCCTTTTTCATCCTCAGCAAATTGTTGGGGGCAGCTGCCAAGTTCTATGTGGTGTGCCGCATCCTTCAGATGTGTCTGGGAGATAGTTTTGAGGTGCCTTACATTGTGGTGGTGCTGGTGGCATTGCTGCTGATATGGCTTTACACACGCAGAAGTGGCATCCGTGCGTTGGTGTGGACAGACTTCCTCCAAACGCTCTGCCTCTTGCTGGCGATGATTTTGATACTGGTGAAGGTGACCGACATGCTCCATATGAATTTCTCTGAGGCAATGGCAACGGTGTGGAATGATTCGCATGCCAAGATATTTGAGTTTTCTGACTTTGCCTCTAAGCAGAACTTCTGGAAGCAATTTCTCTCAGGCATCTTCATTGTCATCGTCATGACGGGTCTTGATCAGGACATGATGCAGAAAAACCTCACCTGCAAGAACTTGTGTTCTGCACAAAAAGATATGTGTTCTTATGGTGTGCTTTTTGTTCCAGTCAATTTCCTTTTTCTTGCATTGGGCATCCTCCTTTTGCTGCTCTATCAGCAACAAGGGTTACCGCTTCCTGAGAAAGGGGATGATTTGTTGTCCGGCATTGTTCTCAATGGTACGATGGGTACGGCTTGCCTTATCTTCTTTACCATTGGAGTCATTGCCAGTGCCTTTTCTTCTGCCGACTCAGCCATGACTGCCATGACTACCAGTTTTTGTGTTGACATCTTAGGCAGGGAACAAGATGAGAAGATGCGGAAACGTGTTCATTTCGGCATGTTTTTGGCATTCTTCCTGGTCACGTTGGCATTCAATGCCATTGGCTCAGGCAGTGTGATGGATTTGATTTACACCCTTGTGTCCTACACCTATGGGCCCCTGTTGGGACTCTTTGCATTTGGCATGTTCACAAAGTGTCAGCCACGC
>Ga0247609_10005170_pt1 | contig 12874 bp, 10 predicted proteins | sample 172DNAGHGlowgp2_FD_193487 | JGI IMG/M metagenome (GOLD analysis project Ga0247609, IMG submission 193487) | Sheep rumen microbial communities from Palmerston North, Manawatu-Wanganui, New Zealand - 1728 DNA GHGlow gp2 | ecosystem: Host-associated > Mammals > Digestive system > Stomach > Rumen ...
ATATCCGAGCTGGCACTTGATACAATCATCCAGATGTTCTTTCCCTCCATTGCAGCACCATTATTAAACAAGAATGTCTGCATGGGTGCAGCCATCTGACTCCACCACAATGGTGTGGCTATGATGATGTCATCATATTGAGTTAAATCCACACTCACTGGCTTGATAGCCGGATAACTGGCAGCATCATTCGGAGCCGCTTTGATAGCATTCAGCAGCTGTGTTCCCAGCTCGTAGTTATTCGCAGCATAGTCCAGTCCCTCTTTAGCAGGCTGTATCTCCACCACATCCACATCCTTCTGTGTAGCCAACTCATTCACTATAGTCCTCACATTGTTTGTGTAACTATAATACACTACCAGTGTTTTAGCGCTGATTCCACAGCATATCCCAATCAAAAGGATTGCCAATAGCAATGTTCTTGTTTTATTCATGATTTTTTCTGTATTAGTTTTCGGTTGCAAAGTTACTGCCATTTTTCCATTATGGCATAACACATATCGCAGAAATATCTACCAATTTTACTGAAATCGCATTGTGCATTATTCTTGATTGCAAAATAACACAAACGCAAAAACAGTTAAAATACACGCCCTGTCTGGTTGATTGAAAAAACAAAATTAACCTATTATCTTTAACCTTTGCGCTTCGCTAAATCATGAATGACAAATGATAACGAAGGCACTTCGCGGAATAAATTTCAGTAAAGGTGTCAACGTTTCTAGTAAATTGTCAACTAATTCAGGCAATCGACTGTCAACTAAATTGCAGAAGAACCACCAAAATCAGGAAAAGACAATTTGTGTGGTGTCAATTGGTCATTTCGTCATTTCGTCACTTCTCAACTGGTTTGGGGGATGATTAATAGGGGGAGTACTGTAAAAAATATATTATATATTTATTATATTTATTATTATATATTTATTATAGCACGCGAAGCGAGAGAGACAAAAAATGACGAAATGACAAAATGACAAAATGACCTTTTGGGGATGCAGGTCTTTTTATAGTGAGACTTCCACAAAGACACTTGTGAGACTTCCGTAAAGAAATGCGTAACACGCTCGCAAAGACATCAACGCTTACGAAAGACACCTGACAGAATGGGCGAAAAACGCGACCAGTCGCAAGAAACACAGGTTTGTTGCGACAAACTTGTTACCGCACTTTTTAGGTCGTAACTTTGCAGCAAGAATAATTAAAAAGTAAAAATCTCAATTATCAACTGTTCACTTTCACCTGTCAGTTAAATCAAGTTTTGTACATTTTTTCGTTCATATTTGCTTGTAAGTTCTAAATTTTCTATAAATTTGCAACCATGAAGAGAATAACAGAAAAACAATCACGTAATTCGCTGACCACGCAAGTTGTGATGTGGGTGGTCGGATTTGTGTCTGTGCTCTTCGTCACTGCTCTCTTCGTCATGTTCCACCATGCCCGTGAAGCTATCTATCAGGAGGCTATGGAAAAAGCACGTCAGACGTTGCGCACAACAGAACTGCGCATCGACAACACCTTGAACGAGGTGGAGACGGCTACGCGCAGCTTGCACTGGACCGTAGAGAAGCGTCTGCACAGACCGGAAATCATGGACAGCCTGTGCCGACAGCTGCTGAAGGAGAACCCGCACATTCAGAGCTGTGTCATCGCTTTCGAACCGAGTGTGTATCCCGAATATGGCACCTACTATGAGGTGTATGCTTCACGTAGTCACACTGATTCGACTCAGATAAACGTGACAGTGAATGGTGGAACGAGGCTTTACACCCGTGAGAAATGGTATTTCATCCCCTTGCATCACGGCAAGCCTATTTGGATAGACCCTTATGTGGATGTTGAACATGGTGAGACTTCCATCATCACCTCTTACGGCATGCCACTGCACAATAAGGAGGGCGAACTGGTGGGCGTGCTCTCGACTCAAATCTCGATGAAATGGTTTGCCGACCTGGTGCTCTCGCTGAAACCTTTCCCTAATTCACATGCCTCCATCATGGGTACCGATGGTCACCTGATTGTCCATCCGGACAGCACGCTTGATGCGCATGAGGCTTTCTTTACCGAGGCGTTCAACGAACCGACGAGTCAAGGGCATCTGGCTGCCATATCGATGAAGACTGGACACATCGGACATGGCGAGATTGAGATGGATGGCAAGCAGAACTTCATCTTCTATCATCCTTTTGGGAATGCGGGTTGGAGCGTCGCCATCGTATGTCCGGAGAGTGATATCTTCAGTTCTTACAATTCCTTGTTGCGCGTCACGCTCATCATCAGTTTCGCGGGTTTGTTGCTGCTGGCAGTGTTCTGCTTCTTCATCAGCCACTCGAAGCTGAAGCCGCTGCAGAAACTGGTGGATGCAGCACACCGTATGGCGAATGGTCAGATGGATGTGCCGGTGAAGAAAAGTCGTCGTACGGACGAGGTGGGCTATGTGCAGAACACGTTCCGGCAAATGCAGCTGAGCATCAATCAGCACATTGATGACATCACCCGACTGACCGAAGTGCTGAGACAGCGTAATGAAGACCTGAAACTGGCTTACGAACAGGCGCGTGAGGCTGACCGCATGAAGGACGCTGTCATTCTGAACATGAGTGACCGCATGGAACAGTCTGTCAAGGTCATCCACGCCACAGTGGACGATTTCAGACAACGTGTGACGGATATGGATGCCAAAGAGTGCCGCAGCATGGCTGATAAGATACAGAAGCATACGGAAATCACCACTGAGGTGCTGATCAATTTGCTTGACATCGCCGACAAAAAGAAGGAGGACAGCTTATGAAGGAGATGAGGAAAAACATACGGCAATCGCTTTCCACAAAGCTTTGTCTCGACATCCTGTTTGTCGTGGTGCTGGTGTTCTCGCTGTCGCTCGGATTCCTCTATTGGCAGTCGCGCAACATCATCCGTGAGGAGGCTGTTGATGAGGCATCGCACGTGCTGGACAATACGGCGCTGCGTGTGAAGGGATATATGGTGGAGGCGGAAACAGCCACGCGCAACATCATCTGGCTGGTGAACCTTCACAACGAGAAGGACTCCTTGCTGAAGTACACACATCGAATCGTTGCCAACCACCCCAACACGAATGGTTGCTCCATCACGATGGAACCTGATTTCTATCCTGACGAAAAATATGGCTTCTCTGCCTATTCTGTACGACTTGAAGAGTATTCAACGCCTGAGAATGACTCGGTTGCCACTGTTCGTGAGGCGAATTATAACTATTATGACAAGGTGTGGTATAAGACGCCTCGCCAAAAGAAGACAGCTTGCTGGGTGGACCCCTTCGATGATTATAATGACGGAACGCTGTCAAGCCCGGAGATGATTGCTTCGTACTGCATCCCTCTGAACGACCGGCAGGGTAAGTTCGTGGGTGTCATCTCCACCGACCTGTCGCTGAAGAGACTTACGGAGACCATCACGGCTGAACATCCATATCAAAACTCTTACTTCATGCTGCTGGGTGCCGATGGTCACTATTTCGTGCATCCTGACACCACTAAGCTGCTGAAGCAAACCATCTTCACGGGCACTGACCCCAGAGAGCACACCGACATCGTGGCGCTGGGATATGAGATGACCAATGGACGCACAGGACACATGGATGTCAAAATCGATGGCAAGACGCACATTGTGCTTTACCGACCTCTTGAGGGCACCCAATGGAGCATTGCACTTGTGTGTCCTTCCAACGAACTGCTCCGTGGATACAACAAACTGAACTACATCCTGGTTCCTTTGCTCATTATCGGATTGCTGCTGCTGGGATTGGGCTGCCACCGTATTGTGAAACACTTCACGCAGCCGTTGGGACTGCTGGCTGCCGAATTGCGACAGATTGGTCATGGCGACTATGAGAAGCCTCTGCCACATAGTGAACGCACCGACTTGATTGGTCAGCTGCAGAACAGTTTCTGCCAGATGCGGCGCAGTATCAGCCAGCACATTCGGGAGATAGAGAAGAAGAAGAAGGAAACGGAACAGCGCACCACTGAACTGGAACAAGCCACTTTGCTGGCACGCCAGGCAAGTGAAAAGAAGACGGAGTTCATGCAGGACATCACACACCAGATTCGCACACCTCTCAACATCGTTCACGGGTTCTCGCAAGTGATGCGCGATGACAGTTGTGAGTCAATTTCTGATGAAGAGAAGAAGGAAATGGCTGAGACGATGTATGTGCAGACCAATGCACTCGACTATATGGTGAGCAAATTGCTCATCGCTTCGCTGATTGAGACTCGTCAGGCCATCAGTACGGACGAAACGGTGGTTTGTAATGATTTGGCACGCGAAGCATTTGAAAATGCCAGTGGTCTGATTCCTCACACCATAGAAATGCACCTCGACAGCCAAGTGAGTGATGAACTGACCGTGAAGGTCAACAGGCATCATCTGCTCATAGTCCTTACGGAACTGCTCGTTAATGCACTCCATTTCACTACCGAGGGCAGTTTGACCATGCGCATCGAAGCGACTGAAAATGAGGTGAAATTCACCGTGGAAGATACGGGCCCCGGCATTCCTGCAGACAAGGCAGAATTCATCTTCGAGAAGTTCACGAAAGTGGATATGTTCACAGAAGGTCTTGGTCTTGGCTTGTTCCTTTGCCGACGTGTGGTCATGCTGATGAATGGCACCCTCACGCTCGATTCGGAATACACTGGCGGTAGTCGCTTCGTGGTGAGCCTGCCGGTGGGAAATTGAGAATTAGGAATTAGGAATTAGGAATTGAAACCTTAACGCTAACCCTAACCCTAACGCTAACCCTGTCTTCTAAGAGCAAGGTAACTTGGATTTTTCACGTTTCACTTTCACCTTTCACCTCCCCCCCACAAAAGAAACTCAATTATCCCCTTCTTTCCATTTTGGAGAAGATGCTGATGAGAAGTGAACCGAGTATGCCGGCACTGAGTGAACCGAGCAGAACGGCAATTTTGCCGGATGAACGGAGCATGTCGGTAGTGGTTGCGTCGAGTTCTCCGAAGGAGAGGGTGTCGACGAAGATGGCCATGGTGAAGCCAATGCCTCCAAGACAGGCAACAGCGAAAAGCATCTTCCATGAGGCTCCTTCGGGCATGGCGCCCACTTTGCACTTGATGGCAATGAAGGAGGCGAGGGTGATACCTATTGGCTTGCCTAAGAGCAATCCAAAGAAGATGCCCATGCCGACCATTCCGACTCCCTCGAGTGGAAGTGCCTGGAAGATGTTGAAGAAGCTGATGTCGGGGATGACCACTCCTGCGTTGGCAAGGGCGAAGATGGGCATGATGAGGAAGTTGACCCATGGGTTGAGCGCATGCTCAAGACGATAGGACATGCCGATGGAATTGTTGGTGATGTAGCTCATGCGACGCAAGCAATGGCGCTGTGGCCCATTGGGGAATGGAATGCCTTGTTCAAATTCGTCATCATCGAATTTAGCGATACGTGTGAGGTACTTGCGGTTGCTGCGGTTGAGGTAAGAGCGACTGAAACGGGCATCCATAGGAATCATGAATGCCATGACCACGCCCGACATGGTGGAGTGGATGCCTGAGTAGTAGAACAGGAACCACACGACAATGGCGGGAATGAGGTAGAACATCATGCGTTTCTCACCGAGCTTGTTCATGATGAGTATGCCTGCTATGAGCACGATGGCGATGAGAAGCAGGGGCAGATTGATGTCACCACCATAGAAGAGTGCCACAACGAGGATGGCTCCGAGGTCATCGGCAATGGCAAGGGCGGTGAGGAATATCTTGAGGGAAACAGGCACTTTGTTGCCAAGGATGGACATGATGCCAACGGCAAAGGCGATGTCGGTGGCAGTGGGGATACCCCAACCACCTGCTGTGGTTGTGCCTACGTTGAACAGGGTGTAGAAGAGGGCTGGGATTGCCATTCCACCTGCTGCAGCGATGACGGGCAGGAGTGCTTTCTTCACGCTGGAGAGTTCACCGCATATCACTTCACGCTTGATTTCAAGTCCCACCGTGAAGAAGAATATGACCATGAGAATGTCGTTAATGAATTTCTCAACGGTCATGTCTTGCGGGAAACTGACGGTGAATGCCTCGTTGCTGATGGTCATGGAGAGGCTGGTCTCCAAAAACTCATGATAGAAGTGTGAGGTGGCGGGAAGATTTGCAAGCAGCATCGCGATGATAACGCACACGAGCAATGTCACGCCACTTGCCCAGGGCTGCTTCATGAAGTTCGTCTGAGATATCTTCATGGAGTGTAGCCCCTTGTTCCAAGTGTAGAGGGGAATAAGTCTCATAAAACAATCTTTTTATCCTTTATCAATTAGAATGACTCTGAGTTTGCTATAATGTCTTTGAATTGGCAAAGTCTTTTGGCGTGATGCCTGTGACACGTTTGAAGTATCTGCTGAAACTGCTCACTGTGGGGAAGTGCAACGCCTCGCTGGTTTCTCCGAGTGAGTAGTGGTGCACCAAAATCATAGCCTTCGCTTTCTGTATGACGGCTTCGTCTATCCATGCAGAGGCGTTTTTCTTGCTGTAGCTGGTGCAGACGAAGGATAAGTATTTACTGGAAATGCCTAAACACTCAGCATAATACTGCACGGTTCTCTGCTGAATGGCGTGTTTGTTGAGCAGAGAAAGGAACTTGCAATAGACGTCGTATTGGCGCGAGCTGCTGTCACCTTCAAGGGGCAGCGGGTTATAGTTGTGGATGTTGATGTTCTTGATCATGAGCGCATTGAGCAAGGAACTGATGTACACGTTGCGGAACTCATAGTCAGGAGCTTGCAAATCCCGTTTGATGTCTTTGTAGATTTGGAGGACATCAGCGAGCTGTTGGGAGGAGAGGGAAGAGATGAAATGACGGAGGGAGAGGCGGGCATTGCTGTATGTGATGCCTGTCTCATGATAAATCTGATTGGACACCTTAGGATAGGTGACAAACATGAAGTATTGGATATCGGGATTGTGGAAACGAATTTGGAGCGTGTTCTCTGGCATGATGGTCACGAACGTGTTCTTCCCGATGGTTTCTTCCTGCCCGTTGATGATAAGTTGGCATTCACCGTCCGTTACATAGAGGGAAAGCCTCTGATATATCTTTGTGGATATGGCATTGCTGAGCTGCTCGAGGGGGTTGATGCCGTTGAATGTGTCGAACAGAAGCAGGTCGTCCTTGATGCCTGCTGAAGGAATGATGTCTTCCCGTGAGAATATATCGGTGTATTCGACGTAGTTCATATTGTTGGTCGGATTTTATTGGTTTGATGCAAAATTGATGGATTTGATGTTGTTGTGCTTCACGTAGGCAAGGGGTGACATGCCTGTGATGCGCTTGAAGTAACGTCCAAAGAAACTTTGGCTGGGGAAATTGTATTCCAGACTGATTTTCTTGATGTTGTACTCGTTGTTGTAGAGTGTCTGCTTGATGGCATAGATGATGTATTGGTCTATTGCCTGAGATGCTGTAAGCCCCGTGTATTTGTAGACGATGGTTGTCAGGTATTTGGGGGTAATGTGCAATTGTTCAGCATAGTACTGCACGGAGCGCTCTTCTTTGTGTTTCAAGTTGAGTGTGTTGATGAAGTCGCTGAAGAACTTGTATTGCCGTGAGTCTTTGATGTAATGGATGAATTTCTTCTCATCAATCATGGAGAAGAGTTTTGCGATGTGTGCTGAATAGTATGCGCGCAGCACTATTTCCTTCATGGGATAGTTCTCATGCTGATGTTCACGTTTGATGCGAACATATGATTCCAACAACGTTTCCATTTCTTCTTGAGTGAAATGCAGATGATGGAATTTGAAGGCATTGTAGGTGAACTTGGGATGTATGTGAGTACGCTTATAGATGTCTGCCATAAGGTGACTGCGAGTGAGGTAAGAGAAGAAAATGCAACGGGATTCCTCGACCTCCACGCTCATACAAGGCATGACGGCAAGGTATTCGTTGGCTTTCACTTCAAGTTTGGTGCCTCCAATAATGATGTTGAGGGTGCCTCGCAACACAATGGTGACATAGATGTATTCTGCATTATAGACTTCTTTCCTGGCATGGATGACGGGGTCACCTTTCTCGTCAAGGTTGTCCATGATGGTGTATTTCCCTTCAAAGGAAGAGAAGAATGCATTGGGTGCATCGTCTCGAGTGATAAGATCTCCTTTCAGAATCATAATTCAGCGCAGTGAACCTAATAGGTTCTTAAGTTAAAAATTATCAGTCAGTTATAAAAAAAGTATCTATTATTAGATGAAGTTTTAGTTGTTTGCTGCACGCAGGATGAGCGTGGTGGCTCCGATGGTAATGATGGCTCCATCTTCAAGGTTGATGCGGTCAACATCACGAAGGATGTCATTCATATAGAATGTGCCGGTGTCGCTCGGAGCGTCGCGAAGGATGTATTGCAGTTTTCCTTGCTTGTTCTTTTTGACTGTGATGACACAGTGGAAGGTGTCTATGCTGGGATCGCGTGTCTCGATAGGCTTGTTGATGTTGGTGCCCCGTACGTATCTCCCAAATTCATTTTCGCCCAGGTCTAATGGGATGACTTGCTTGAAGGCAAATCTGTTCTCCACCACTACTATACTGCCATAGTCTTCATTGTAGGCATGCTCGTCGAGGTTTTTCTCTTCATGCCTGTTGGAGAGTTTTGATTTTCCGATACGGATGCCAAACTCCTTTTTGCAATGTTCGCATACAAAGACAAGGGACTGGCCATCTGCGTATTTTGTTTCGTCGAAGACAATGTAGCTGTCGCATTTAGGACATCTGACTCTCTTCATGTCATCCTCCCTTCTTACAGTTCAAGTATCCAAGCCTCGGCAAAAGCAGCATTCTGTTGACGAAGTTTGTTCAGTGCCTGTTGTGCTGCTGACTCGTCTGCATATTCAGAGTAGAGGACACGGCTTACTTTGCCGTTCTTCACGTACCTTCCTTCGCTTAATCCTTCCTTGGCAAGGTCTTTAATGAATTTCTCAGCATTGTCTTGGCTCACATAAGTGGCAAGAACAATGGCAAAACGAGCGTTTTCCACTTGAGCGGGAATTTCTTCGGCTTCGATTGCCTTTGCTGGCTCAGCTTTGGCTGGAACGGGCTTCTCTGCCTCGTTCTTTGCAGGAGTGGCGACCTGCTGCACGGTAGCAGGTTTTGCTGGCTTGATGGCTACTTTGTCCATCGTGGGGAAGGCGGCAACAATCGTGTCGGAATTGCCGTTCGTCTGGTTCATGACCAGATAGGAGAAGCAGAAAAAGAGCAATACTGCTGCAGCGGCAGCAATGCCCACATCCAACCAACGGCGATTGTAGTGGATGGTTACATCTCCCCGTTTGGTCTCCTGCTCGGCTGCCTTTTTGGAGGTTTCTTTTTCCTGCTGGGCGATATGCATGGAAGCGGCTGCCTGTAAGTTCCGCTCTATGTCTTTTTCCTTAATGACGCGCTGGAGAGATTTCATCTCATAAGAATACAATCCGTAGAGGGATGGAGTGAGTGCTCCTGTTTCTGGTGAGATGAAAGAAATGTTTTGGTTGAGCCCTTTCTTGATGATACCGATGTTTTCCAACTCATATTCACCCTTCATCTCCAATTCGTTCATCATCTTCTCCAGGTCTTTTTCCATCTGGAGATTGGCAGCAGGGTAGGATGTGTCGTAGGCAGCCATATAGGACTGCACCAACAAGCCATCGTTCACTTGCAGCTGCTGGTTGAACCCAATTGTTCGATAGGGTGGGAGGAAAAGGCCCTCTTCTTCCCCTGTGTATCTGGCATCGGCATGGTTGGTGATGAAGCCACCCAAACCCGGCACAATCACACAGTCATGCTCGAGCAGCAATAATTCAATATGTCTTGCTATAGAAATCATGCCACAAAGATACAATGTATTTTTATAATAAAAGCAACATTTACATTTTTATTTTGGGGAAATTGTACGTTTTGTCCACAAACCCCGACATTATGACCATAAAAAAGAGCCACATGATTTTCATGTGACTCCCTTTTTTTGTTATGTGTTCTTTATTTTGCAGGAGTCTGTGTGCCGGTGGCAGGGAAAGTTGGAACATTCTCTGCGTCGGTTGACTGAGCTGGAGCTGTGATGTTGATAGGTGCTTCTTCCACTGTGTTTTTGGTCACGAATGCTGCAGAAACAATGCTGAGCACAACCATAGCAACAGCCAAACCCCATGTGGCTTTCTCAAGAAAGTCAGTTGTCTTGCGGACACCCATGATCTGGTTTGAAGAGGCGAAGCTGGATGCAAGACCACCGCCCTTGGATTCCTGAATAAGAACAATTCCGCACATCAAAAGTGATGCGAGAATGATAAGTACAATGATTAGTGGGTACATTTTTGTTATTTGATTTTTTGTTTATTTATCTTGTTTTTGCTTCAATATCTGAGGGGAAAATCACTTGTTTTCTTTCAAGAGCACCTCCAGCAGATAAATTTGCGCTGCAAAGTTAGAACTTTTTTTTGGATTATTCAAAGAAATCTTGCGTAATATTTCCAAAGCCTGTTGATATCTGCCTTGTTTTATGTAGATATTGACCATGCTTTCGGTATAAATCTCTTCATCTTCAGCTGATAATTCTGGAGATTCGAATTCTTCGTCATCGATGTCGGCGATGTCCATGCGCTGTTTCCCTTTTGTCTCCTCAATGAAACTGTCAATGAGGTCAGCACCTTTGAGTTTGGGAGCCTCGCTGCTGGCATCGTCTGATGTGCCAAGCGTCTGTGAATCTTGTTGCATGAGGTAGGAGGCGTAATCATTGGTCAGGTCAATCAATGACGGGGTTTCACGTTGTGGCCCATGGTCATCATCTGTCTCAATGCCCCCTTCCTGCAAGAAGCGGTCAATTAGCGATATGGTTCTTTCGCTCTCGCCTTCTGTCTCAATGCTGAGAGTGTCGCTGTGGGTGGGAAGGGTGTAGTTGATGCCTTCCGTCAAAGTGAATAGGGCTGTGCGGTCTGGAACGAATGAGCTTGCTTTTCTCAATTCTGCACCAAAATCTTGTGAGTGGAGCCTGTACAGATTGGATATATAGAGCAGTCGTGCCGCCTGAAAGAATGGGTATCGTTCAACCAAGGCTTTCAGTTCTGGCAGTGTTTCGACATTTAATTTTGAGGGGTCTTCCAATAACTCTCTTATGTTCATTGTATTCTTTAAGTAAATAGGTTTTAGTAGATGATTACCAATCGGCTACGGTGGCATTAAATATTTGGTCTACGATATCGTCTATCATCTCCTGAACTAATTCTTCCTGCACTGCCGACAATTGTTTGGATGAGTCGTATTCTGTGGTTGCGCTGAATCGTTGTTCGAAATCCTTTTCGTGTTTCTTGGTGTTGACAAAGCGCACATTTACCACAATCTTTAACTGCACCTGCGTGGAGTATCCATCTGAACCCACACTCTTGTTCGTCTGACTGTATTCGACGATTTCGCCTGACAGTTGCAGGTCACCGTCACGCTTCAGGACTTTCAGCTTGGTCTTTTGGGCATATACGTCACTGATGCTGTTGTAGAACATCGACTCCATCGGGCTCCACACATAGTTGGCACGAATGGGGAACTTGTCAAGGCTGATGCTCTTGGTTTTGGTGTAGTCAATGCTTGTGCCTGTAAACTTGTAGCTTACGCTGCAAGCTACCAACACACTCACAAGTAACAGTGTCAAACTTGATATGGTGACGTATTTTCTCATCTCTTCTGATTTTTCATCTTTGCACTATTCAATGTCTCATTCTCTAAATTTCCAATCCGTAGTCTTTTATTTTTCTATATAATGTGCGTTCGGAGATATCAAGTTCCTGAGCAGTTTTCTTGCGGTTGCCGTTGTTGCGTTTCAGTGAGTCGATGATGTTTTTCTTCATGAGCTCCTTGTTCGACATGGGGGCTTCCTCAATCGTTTCAATGTCTTCCACTTCTTGTATGTTGTGGTTGGAGTAGGGCATATTGCCTTGCGGTTGATACCTCTGCTTGTTGACGATGTAGGGTTGCAGTTCCTCTGCCTCCTCGTTGTAAAGCCCATAATGCCCTTGTGGCACATTCTGCATGCTGTCCATGTTGTTGTGTACCAATTCTTTCAAATCCTTCACCTCTTTGCCAATGCTTGATAGCAGTTGGAACAGCAAGTCACGTTCTTTCTCGTAGCTGTGTGTTTCAGGGGTGTGCATTTCTCTGTTAGCACCATGCAACACCAAACTGGTTTCTCCCAATGAGTCGTCTGTCACACCATAGCTCATCAGAATTTGAGGGGTGATTTCACGTTCCTGGCTGATAATGCTGATTTGTTCCACCAAATTGCGCAACTGACGAATGTTGCCAGGCCATTTGTATTTCAAAAGAAGCATGCGCGCTTCTTCTGTCAAACGCACTGGTTCTATGCGATATTTCTCGGAGATGTCGTAGGCGAATTTCCTGAACAGCAGTTCGATGTCTCGTCCTCTTTCTCTCAATGGTGGCATGCTGATAGGAATCGTGTTCAGACGATAATACAAATCCTCGCGGAATTTTCCCTCCCGGATGGCTTTCTGCATGTTCACATTCGTTGCTGCCACAATTCTCACGTTGGTCTTTCTCACTTCGCTTTCACCCACACGGATGTATTCACCTGTCTCAAGCACACGCAGCAGACGTGCTTGTGTGGCAAGTGGAAGTTCACCCACTTCATCCAAGAAGAGTGTTCCGTTGTTTGCCACGCTAAAATAGCCCTCACGGTCATCCAAAGCTCCTGTGAAGGAGCCTTTCTTGTGTCCAAACAGCTCAGAATCTATGGTGCCTTCCGGAAGCGAACCGCAGTTGATGGCGAAATACTTGTTGTGCTTTCGCGTGGAATTATCGTGAATCACCCTTGGCAACACTTCCTTACCAACACCGCTTTCGCCATATATCAGTA
>Ga0247609_10005171_pt1 | contig 12872 bp, 13 predicted proteins | sample 172DNAGHGlowgp2_FD_193487 | JGI IMG/M metagenome (GOLD analysis project Ga0247609, IMG submission 193487) | Sheep rumen microbial communities from Palmerston North, Manawatu-Wanganui, New Zealand - 1728 DNA GHGlow gp2 | ecosystem: Host-associated > Mammals > Digestive system > Stomach > Rumen ...
CAAGACGGTATCTCTAGTTGAGATTTGGTCGATTCGAACTAGGCCACGTTTAGTTAATACCAACGTGTCACCGGTAAGGCAAGGGAAACCTCCCACGACCATATCGGCTTCCGGAATCTGGTCTACGCCGACCGTGCAGACGTTCTCGTTGGAATGACCGTCAGAGCCGAAACGCTTTACGTAGATTTCAGATGCGTCTTGCTTCTTGGTAGCCGGTTCCCACTGGCTGCTCCATACAGTCTTGAACTGGTCAGAAGCACGTTCAAGACCGATGCGGAATCCACCCACACCAGCGAACAACTCGATGACTTTAATTTCCTGGTTCAGCACTACAGAGTACTGTTCTTGCTCATTGATATACTTGTCGACAGCTTTGCAATAGGAAGACATAGAGTTCCTTGTTTTTGTCTCAATATAGCAGATCGGACTTTTAAACTCAAATCATGCGAAGACCGACACGGTGAACCCTTTTCCCGCACCATTGCAGCCAAGCGCCAAACAAGAACTCACTGAGGTAACCACAAATGCGTGGCTGTAGCGGACGGTGAGCCTTGGCTTCGGACGCGATGTATAGTTGCATAGCCTTGAAAAGATAGTCGCAGTATGCGTCTGCGAGAGGTTTCTTGGCTATGAACATGTTGCCTAGTACGTGCGTGTCGCCGTTGATGTAGTTGAGGCAGTGGTCTGAATAAGCCTTGCCGTGGATTGCGCCGAGAACGGTTATGAACCTCAGCGTCGGTTCCGACTTGCCGTTGGCAATCAGGTATTTCTTTACCGGAGTGCGGTAAGGGTATGTCACCGTCGTACACAGCACGTCGGAACTTTCTAGAAGCTGTCTTGCAGTCGCTTCCGGAATAGGGTTATGACCGTCGGCGGAAAGATAGCGTCTGTAATGCTCCAGACCGACTATGTCGTCCGTACAGTGTTTCCACATGTAGTACAAGCCGGTCAGCTCGCACATGAATCCGTTGAGGAAGTCTAGGTTTTCACCCTCGTGCTTCTGGTCTACAAGGAACTTGGTCCGGTAGCTGTCGAGGGGGAGGAAGTTATTCTTGGATGAACCAACTACGTAAATGCTCATAGTCGCAGTTTATGGTTTGTGTGAACCGGAAACTTCCATGAAGTGCATCTCGACCTTTATGGCGTCATACACCTTGAGCTTCTGCTGTCTTACCCAGAGACCGAAGATGTGTTCGGCGAGGTAGCCGTCGATTCTTAGGTTCCGCTCGTCGATGCCGATGTACTTGTCGAACAGGGCGAGCTTCGGGAACAGCCATTCGCAATAGTTGCACATGATTTCGCGTCTCGCGATGAACATGTTGCACTGTCGCAAAGACCGTTCGCACGTGTAAGCCTTGAACTGGGTTCCGAGAGGGAAGAACTTCTCGTCGAGAAGGTCTATGAACTGGTCGAGGTCGTCAATCTTCCCGGCACGCTGGAAGTACTTGTAAGCACAGAAGTCCGGCTCGTGACGGTAGTTGCAGAGGATGATGTCGTGGTCTTGGAGAATTTCCTCGGCTTCCTTGATTGTCATTCGAGACTTGTTCTTCTTGGGAGAAGCGAAGAACCGTCTGTAGTGTTCTAGACCGACGTATTTCGCGGTCGAGTGTTTCCACATGTAGTAAAGACCGGTGAGCTCGCAGTACCACGGGTTGAGATTGTCGATGTTGTCGCCGCTGTGCGGCACGTCTACGAGAAACTTCTCTCTGCCCTCGTCAAGTTCCGGGAATATGTTCTTGGTCGAGCCAATAACGTAAATGCTCATAGTGCTCCTATCTGAAATTCTGCTGTAGTTTTCCCGCAATCCAGTTTATGTCCAGCATGAGCGACGCGAAATCCACAGTCGTCGGGTCGCTGAACCAGAGCGGTTCGATGTGTTTCTTGAGTGATGTCGTCGTGCGGTTGTCCATGTAGTAGATAGTGCTGTAGTACATGAGGAGTACTCGTACGAGAGGAATCGACTCCGAGTCGGTATTCAGAACCAGAACTCGGTTTGTCAGTGCCGACTTGTTGTTCAGCACGCTGCATGAGTGTGCTCCACGGAATATCTGGTGGTAGTCGGTCGTCGGTATGCACTGGGCTCCGCCGAAAAGGCATTCCATGTCGGCTCCGTGGAGTTCGTTGCCGGTGAATAGCGACTTGCAACTGATTATGCACGGCTTGCCCGCCGTGTAGTAGGAAAGGTCGTGCTTACCGTCTTGGCTGTGGTAGTCGACGCGTCTGAAGTGTTCCGAAGACCATCTCATACCCATCGTGGTGAGCATCAGCGGTGCGGCTTGTGTACATGCGAACCGTGTCGTCCAGTGATGCTCGTTCTGCGGATAGTCGTTATAGAGCGGTGCTCCCTCGAATACGTAGAAATGACTTCCGTCGGTAGGACGCTTCAGTTCGGGCTTGTTGAATACGTTTACGACAAAATTGTATATCATATCCCAGAAATTACTTTTTGTCGGAAAAATGTTGCACGCAAACTAAAAAATGCTATAATTTACAATGTGGGTGGCAATGTTGCCTACCCCTTTGCAAAGGAAACACTAACATGGGTATTTGGAAACTCATTAAAAAGATTTTCCACCTCGGCGCAATCAAGGTGGAAAACGGTCTCAACCAGTTGCTTGACGCTGAAAGCAGACTTCAGATTCTCGAGCACGACACCAAGGCTGACTTGGAAAAGCAGAAGGACATCGCTGAAAAGCTCAAAGTGTCCAAGAAGAAGTTCGATGAACAGCTTGAAAAGGCTAAGAACGAACTGACCAGCTGCAAGACTCGTTGCCAAGTTGCCAAGAACAAGCTTGTTGAAGCTGGTAAGGACCCGAAGACGGACGACGACTTCCGTTTCAAGGTTCTCGCCCTCAGCGAACAGCAGAAGCTTGTCGACGAAATGCAGAAGCAGAAGGACGAAAACGACAAGATGATGGAAAAGGTTGACAAGAATCTCAAGCATCTCAACCTCAACATCAAGACTATCGAACTCCGCGCCAACATGCTCCGCCAGAAGATTCAGCTCTATCAGAGCCGCGTGTCCATCGACGAAGCCGGTATGGTCGATATCAACGCTACATTCAGCGAAGTCGACGAAATGGTTCGCAACATGCAGTACGAGCAGGAAGCACACCAGGAAGTCAATGATATCGTCAACGGACGCGAAGACGCTGTCACTGTCAAGTCTATGGAAGTCGACAACCTCATCGACAGCCTTTAATAGGCATTGGGTAAGGATTGGGGAAACTGGCACGGTCATTCGACCGTGCCTTTTTTAATAAATTCAAAAATTTTTGTGACGATGTATTGACAAGTCCGTTGCACATTGCTATAATTCGTTACAGCGACCGCGTTGGTCACTAAAACTATATGGAAACAAAAACTATGAACAAAACTGGTTTAACTTCCCAAGCAGTCGTGGCGTCTCGCCAGACGCACGGCTCCAACGTTATCCCCGATACTGAACCGACCACATTCTGGGCGGAATTCAAGGAGTCCTTCAGCGACCCCATGATTCGTATCCTCCTTGCAATCGCAGGGCTTATGATTGCACTCTGGGGTGCAAGCATCATCTTCCCGCAGTCCAACATCGAAGCTACCATCTATGAACCGGTGGGTACGCTCGTGGCTGTGTTCCTCGTCGCAACGATTACCGCTAAGACCGCTGTGTCCTCCGACGGTAAATATCGCGACCTCAAGTCTCGCACGGAAAAGGACAAGGCTAAGGTATTCCGTGACGGCTCCGTACAGACTATTGATTTTGACGATGTCGTCGTCGGCGACTACATCCACCTCCAGTCCGGTGACAAGATTCCGGCTGACGGCGTGCTCGTAGAAGGTTCCCTCCGCGTCGACAACTCCGCTCTCAACGGCGAAGCCGAGGAATGCCACAAGGAAGCAGACCCGAACGCAGTTCTTCCTACTGAAATTACCGGCGACACGTTCGTCGACAAGTCTTCCCTCTTCCGTGGTGCAATCGTGTATGACGGCGACGGCATCATGGTTGTCGGTCGCGTCGGTCTCAAGACGATGATGGGCAAGATGGCTGAAGAAATGGCTGGCGACGAACCGGATTCTCCGCTCAAGGTGAAGCTCTCCAAGCTCGCCAACCAGATCTCTACGTTTGGATACGCGTCCGCCGCGTTGATTGTATTGTTGTACCTCGTCACCGGCATCATCAACGCTGGCGGACCTTCCGAATTTCTCGCACTTGGCTGGCAGCACGTCCTCAACACCGTGATCAAGGCTGCCGACCTCGCCATCCTTATCGTGGTGTGTGCCGTTCCGGAAGGCTTGCCTCTCATGATTTCCCTCGTTCTCATGCAGAATACCTCCAAGTTGCTTGACCACAACGTGCTCGTACGCAAGGCTCAAGGTATCGAAACCGCCGGTGCAGTGAACATCCAGTTCTCCGATAAGACCGGTACGATTACTAAGGGCAACCTCGAAGTTGTCGAACTGTTTGACGGCAAGGGCGAAGATACTTCCACGTCCGAAAAACTCGTCAACTGCATCGCTCGTAATACCCAGTCCACTTTCGGTAGCAACGGAGCCGTTATCGGCGGTAACGCTACTGAACACGCCTTGATGAAGTTCATCGGCAAGGAAAGCTTCGAAAACTGCAAGCCGACCGTAGTCGCGATGCAAGGCTTCAACTCCGCAAATAAGTTCAGCCAAGCAAAGCTCTCCGACGGTACTCTCGTCTACAAGGGTGCACCGGAAAAGATTCTCGCAAAGTGCAAGAAGTTCATCGATGCTAACGGCAACGTCGGCGATGTCGACATGAACGCTCTTAACGCAAAGATTGACGAAATGGCTAACAAGGCTATGCGTATGCTCGCATTCGCATACTGCGACGCCGAACTCGAAGAAAATGTCATCCATGACGACCTGACCCTCATCGCAGTCGCCGCAATCCGTGACGATGTTCGTCCGGAAGCCAAGACCGCTATCGAAGCCATGCAGAAGGCTGGCATCCAGGTCGTGATGATTACTGGCGACCGTCTCGAAACGGCTCGTGCAATCGCAAAGGACGCCGGTCTCGTTCGTAGCGACTCCGACAAGGTTCTCTCTTCTGCCGAACTCGCAACGATGTCCGACGATGAAATCAAGGCTATCCTCAAGGATATTCGCGTCATCGCCCGTGCATTGCCGACTGACAAGTCTCGCATGGTTCGCATTTCCCAGGAAATGGGTCTCGTGTGCGGTATGACCGGTGATGGCGTCAACGATAGCCCTGCCCTCAAGCGTGCCGACGTCGGTTTTGCAATGGGTTCTGGCACCGAAGCCGCTAAGGAAGCCGGTGACTTGATTATCTTGGACGACAACTTCAACTCCATCAAGGATGCAGTCTGGTTTGGTCGTACCATCTTCCACAATATCTTGAAGTTCGTGAAGTTCCAGTTGACTATTAACGTCGCCGCCGTCGGCGTGACCCTCTTGGCTCCGTTGTTCGGTTGCGAACCGCCGCTTACCGTTGTCCACCTCTTGTTCGTGAACCTCGTTATGGACGGTCTCGGATCCATGATGCTCGGCTCTGAACCGGCTCTCCCGAACTACATGACTGAAAAACCGCGTAACCGCGAAGACTCCATCATCGACAATTCCATGATTGGCTCAGTGATTATCCCGGCTCTCTGGATTATCGCTCTCGGCTTCGTGTTCCTCAAGGTTCCGTTCTTCGCTGACCGCTTCAGCTCTGTTACTCAGATGAACACCGCATTCTTCGCATTCTTCATCTGGTCTGCACTCTGGAATGGCTTCAACGTACGTTCCGACAAGTTCGCTATCTTCTCCCGTCTCTCCGAAAATCCGGGCTTCTTGAAGGTCTTGACCATCATCGCCGTCGTACAGGCTGTCATCATCAACATCGGGTCGTTCAACAACTCTGTTTGCCAGGCAATTTCCAAGATGTTCAGCTGTGTTCCGTTCGGTCTCGCTGAATGGGGTATCGTAGCACTTCTCTCGTTCACTATCATCCCAGTGGCATCCGTTGCCAAGCTGGTTATCAAGGGGAAATAACATGCTCAATCTCAGCAAAGGCAAGTCGCTCAACCTCTCCAAGACTTCTGACAACCTTTCCCATATCCTTGTCGGTATGGGTTGGGAAATGGCTAGCGGCGACCGCACCGTTGAAACCCAGGTTCCCGTCAAGAGCATCGGCAACTTCTTCCGTTCCTTGTTCGGTCGCCCTCTCGTGACAGAGACGAAGACCGAAGTCGTCAAGCACAATACCGAAAATTACGACCTTGACGCATCTTGTGCCGTAGTCAACAACAAGTGCCGTCTCATTAATGGTGACAGCCTTGTCTACTACGGTCACACGGAAACCTGTGGAATCAAGCACAGCGGCGACAACCTTGTCGGCGGTTCTGGAAAGAATGACGACGAGCAGATTAATATCTGGCTTGATAAAGTCAATTCGAACGCAAAGGCTATCGTCGTGTTCATGAACATCTATTCCGCATCGAGACGCAAGCAGAACTTCGGTGCGCTCACGAACGCATACGTCCGTATCGTGAACATGAGCAACAAAGAAGAGCTCTGCCGTTATGACCTCACTTCCTTGAAGCAGGACGATACAGCAATCGTTCTCGGCATTATCAGCAAGGTCAACGGCGAATGGATCTTCAAGGCTGTCGGCGAAACATGCAAGGCAGACCGTCCGGATTATGTCGTCGACCAGTTCGGCACACTTAAAATTCACGAATTAATCTAACAAAGAGGTACAACAATGATTAATCTTTCTAAAGGCGAAAACCACGTTATCGACAAGAACACCCAGACCGCAATCGTAGGTCTCGGCTGGGATGTCCAGAAGGGCAACGGTCAGGCATTTGACCTTGACGCTTCCGTATTCCTCCTCGGTGCAGACGGCAAGATGCACGACGACAAGGACTTCGTATTCTACAAGAACCTTTCGCATCCGTCCGGCGCAGTAGTACATACTGGCGACAACCGTACCGGCGCTGGCGACGGCGATGACGAACAGATCAAGATTGACTTCTCCAAGATGCCGGCAAACATCGAAAAGATTTCTGTCGTGGTCAACATCTACGAAGCTGAATCTCGTCACCAGAACTTCGGTCAGGTGAACAACGCCTACGTCCGTCTCGTGAACACCACCGGTGGCAAGAACGAAGAAGAACTCCGCTTCGACTTGACTGAAGACTACTCCGGCTCTACCGGCATCCACGTTGTTGATATCTACCGTCGCAACGGCGAATGGAAGATGAAGGCGGTCGGCGAAGGCGCAAAGAAAGACCTCGGTGGCTACCTCGCTCAGTTCAAGGGATAAGGAGTCGTCATGGCACTCAATCTGAAGAAGGGTCAAGCCCTTAGCCTTGCTAAAGGCGTGAAGTTCGCTCTTATCGGTTTGGGCTGGAACTGCGGACGCGAAAACGTCGACCTCGACGCTTCCGCGTTCCTTCTCTGTGCCAACGGAAAGTGCGACAGTGACAACGATGTCGTTTTCTACGGAATGGATGAATCGCTTGACCATTGCCATCCGAGTGGCGGTGTCCGCTATGGCGGAGACAGCCTTACTGGCGGTAACGGATCTACGGACGACGAACAGCTTTTTGTCGACTTTGACAAAATCCCGTCCTACATCACCGAAATCGACATTACCATTACCATCTACCACTGGAAGTCCAGACAGCAGACTTTCGGCAAGGTCAAGAACGCATACTGCCGTATCGTTTCTACGGACAGTGCTTGGAAACCGGACGGCAACCAGGAACTCCGTTTTGACCTCAAGGAAGACAATCCGCAAGCTACGTCAATGCTTATCGCGAAGCTCATCCGTAGCGGAAACGTCTGGTCGTTCAAGGCTGTGGGCGAAGGCTACAAGAACAGCGGTTTCCGCGAACTTGCAGTCGAACGCGGTCTGGAATGCCAACCCGGCGGAGACGACTAATGAGCCGTAAGGTATGGGTCATAATTGGTTTGTTCGTTTACCTTGTCATGGCGGTTCCGGCTGCTTATGGGCTCGTGAGGTACTTCACGAGCGACGTGACCGGTGGCAAGTGCGTAAACGAGTTTACCGTAGACCGCTTCCATAAGACCAGTGGCGTGGTGCACATTCCGTCATCCGTCATCGAGGTCGATGGGACGCAAGTCGTCATCCAGAACATGACTTGCGACAAGTTTAAGGCGGAAACGAAGCGTGTCAACGTATTCCGCTATGAACACCCCTATTTCTCGCTCTATGCCATCCTTGTACTCGTGGGAACCCTCACCGCGATCGTGGCATGGCCGATAGCCGGATTCTTCAACTGGCTTATCACATGGCGTGAAAAGAGGCAAAAACAAGAATCTGTTTAGACAGAATGTTCCATATAGAAAGTTCCGCTCCGGAGTCAATCTGGGGCGGAACTTTTTCTATTGACTTTCTAATTCATTTTATTTATATTTGGTCTATGCCAACGAAAAAAGATTCAACCAAAGCTACGTTCAAGCATATCGACCAAGTTTTTGAGAATTTGTCGTTCTTTTCTACCGAACTTTTGTCTCGCGGACACATGCACGACAGATCGAAGCTTCTTCCTCCGGAAAAGGAAGGGTTCGACCAGAATACGTGCCAGCTCAAGACGATGGTGTACGGCTCGCCCGAATACAAGGCGTCGAGAGAGCGAATGAAGCCGACCCTTGACCATCACTACGCAAACAATGACCACCATCCGGAACACTATGCAAAGGTGGACGAGATGAACCTCTTCGCCCTGGTGGAGATGTTCTGCGACTGGTGTGCGTCTGTTAAGCGTAACAAGGACGGTGACATATTCAAGTCGCTTGAAATAAACAAGAAGCGGTTCAAGCTGTCCAAGCAATTGTACAGCATCTTGAAGAATACGGCGGTAATGTACCGCAAAAAGAAACTAACAAAATAGGGAAGGCATGACCCTTCCCGAGGAATGTATATGGATAGAAACTATATAATGGGAGTCGACTCGCTCGGCTTTGGGGAGGGAATCATGTTCGACCGTGCCAGACGCCAGGAATCTGACGTCGGATTCGAAACAATCCGTGCGGAATACTACGAGTACACCCGCGATGAAAATTCTTCTCGCAATTCCTTCTAAAAACCAGTCGCAGTACATCGGCGACATTATAGACCACATCGGAAAGATGTCGGTCAAGCCGGACCACGTGCTCTATTTCCAGGACCGTCCTTCGGCGAAGGAACTGGTGGAAGGTAAGCGTCTGCTTCCTACACGTGACGGACTGATTGAGCTTGTCGTATCGAGAAGCGAACCGGAAATAATCGGTCATCCGCAGATGGCATACGGCGAGTCCCAGTTCCTCACCGGATATATCAGAGAACAGGCTATCGACTACATGCTCCAGAACGGCTACGATGCGGTCGTTTTCATTGATGGCGACTGTTTACCCGAACCGGAACTAATCGAGGCTCACAAGGCGATTCTGTGCAAGGAAACACCGGTAGTGACTGTTGGTCAGCGTAAGGAGTTCATGCACGAGTGGACTGACCAGCGTCTTGCACCGGACAGCAAGCTGGACATCTTTTCCGACGAGCCTAGAGAGGTCGAGAACGAGGGCTACTTTGTCGATTCCGGTGTTGTCTGGACGTGTAACTTCGGCATGAACCGTGCCGCCGTGATGAAACTCCGTGAGCTTAACAAGCTTCTGTACGGCCGCGAGGAAACATTCAGTTCTGACTTTGTCGGCACCTGGGGTGGCGAGGACGGTTTCATCGGACTGGAATGCTTCTATACGCTCACCCCGGTTATTGCGTTGCCGAAGGGCGAGAACGGCATCAAGCACCAGTTCCACTTGAGGGAGTCTGCCAAGTACCAGCACGTCGCCTTCATCCAGTATCTCGAACAGCACAGAGAACAGCTACTTTATCTTCTCGACTGCTACGACTTCAATTACAGAAACATAAGGTATGTCCCTAGAGAGGACATTTTGGTGCGTGACCACTTGGTCTGATGCAGATTTATATAAACTGCAAACAGCAAAGCGGAAACGTATATGTTTGTAAATCCTAAGCAAGTAATAGTTAAACTCGCCTACAAGTTGCTGGGCGACCCTATGTGCGACCAGAACGGCATCCAGATCGATGACGACAGTCTATCGCTCGACGGCTATCCATATGTGGTTAAGTTCAATTGGCCGGGAAACGGCGGAATGGCGTTCAGACTTGTTTTCAACAAGAAGGGTGAGTTCCTTGGATTTACTGAAGGTAACGCAAGCAGCCGAAAGCTTACTTTGCGAGAAGATGGTACGCTCGACCCCGATGGACATGATATAGAGTGGTTCCACCGTGAAATGGAAAAGCGTTCGGTAAACCTTTACCAAGTCGTCACCAAGCTGATGTCGTCCGAAAAGGCTATGGAATCCAACCGTGGTGCAAACTATTACGAACAATTTCCCAAAGCTACGCTCCGAGATATCCCGAACGAGCAGCAAACCTTTGGTAATCCAATTCGTAATTACCTAATTGCTCATGACATGCCGATCACTGACGAGAACGTCAGCGATGTGATTTCTAAAAACCGTGCTGAATTGTTGAACTTGACCAGAAAAGGCTATGCTCCAGACGAGGCAATAAAATACATCTTCAGTAAGTCTGGCGATTCTATGCTACTTGATACGGATGACATCTTTGTACAAGTTTCTCGCCAGCCTGAACTAAAATGTACGCTTGGAAGCATGACGCCGGAAATGGCTAAGCTGCTTATGCAACCGCTTACCAACCGAAGCGGAATAGTTGTCGATGTCGGCTATATGCAAGACGATACGCCGGTCAAATTTTACCGTCTTGCTATCAATGATGGTAATGTATCTATAATTCGATTTGCCAAACCCGACGCTGAAGGACGCCAGAGACTAAGTCAAGTAGTTTCATCTGAAAAACTTGAAGATTTTTCTAAAATCGGAGACTGGATTTCTAATACGGTATCTAACACGTATGAAGTCGACCCGAGTCTGGACAATAATCCGGAAAACTACAAGCTTGATAACGGCTTTGTTTATACAAATAACGAGGTCGGCAAGTTTATTGACAAGCAATTGCAAGCGATTGAAACCCAGCGGCAAAAGAAAAACATAAAATCTGATGATGGATTGCCTTTCTTGTCGGTAGGAACGAACGAATTTAAGTCTGATGCACGCTATCGCAGCTCTATTATATCTAACATCGTATCAAATGATGGTTCTGATAGAGAACGCCGGATTGTTTTCTCTATAAGCGATAGACCGGAAAGACCAGTTGCTATCGTCCATGCTTATGTAAACGATTCGTATAGCAAGAGCAATTATTTGAACCTTGATTTATCAAAGCCAGCGTATGTACGCTATTTACAGACATATGGTATAACAGAACCAACTTATGGGTCGGCGTCATTTTCTTCATTTATGGAAGCACTGGCGTTTGCACAAAAGGTTTCTGTTCTGAATGCCATCGCAAACGATTTTATTGATGGTATACACCATGTAATCGAGTTGCTCAATAATAGCGAAAATACGTACATTCAAGAAGATTGTATTCAAGGTGCATTTGATATTAAGGTTCAGAATAATGGTCTTATTGTTTGTACCCTTAGTGCAAACTCTGACCAAAATACTCAATACTTTGGTATTATTGTACAGATTGCCGGAAATCCGGGTTCATACACGGTCGACGCCGGTTTTCGTGTCAAACTAAAGACAGTAAGGCTTGATATTAAAAATCTAGATATGTATGATATGTGGGACAAGGTCGCTAAAGCCGACCAGTCGGAAAATACCGTATATTCTTATATCAAGCGAGTTACGATTCCTCTTATGAGTACATCTGATTATGGTTCGGCAATTAAGGGTAAAGACCTGGAAGACGAAGAATTGATGGATAAGGCTGACGCTAATCGAAAAGCCGATATGGAACGCCGCAAGCTAAGTTCAGTCAATCTTGGTCCGGAAATCGACGACAATACCTACATTGAACAACTCGATTACTGCCGTAAGGTGTTCGAGCACACGTTCATGAAATACAGCGCATATTTTGAGTTGTCTGGAAACCATGTAATTCGCAACCCCAAGAATTATTCAATTGTAGAAGCTTGGTTTACGGTAGATCCGCCGAAATCTAGTACTAAGGGACAGTCAGGTACCTTTGAAGCCATGCCGGTTGTTGAAAAACGAGATGGCAAGACCGTCAAAACAAAAACGGCACGCATTTATTGCACTCTAGGCGACGAAGGGTCTAAAGAAGTTACTTATGACCGTAATTCTGGTAACGCCGATGAAGTATTCTTTAGTAATGACTTTATTGGCTGGTATGTAGACAGACAATATTGCCCGTTAGCGTCAACGATACGTCGAATTGAGCTTGGTGAACCAGAACAAAAGAAATCAGTTGATCCAATAGATGAGATGCCAGACGAAATGTATGGCGATATGCCGGAGATGACTATCAATAAAAAATGGAATGAGCATGATGAAGATTATGCACACGAACACATCCCATTCGATAAAGTCTAACTAGTGAAAACGCCGCTGAAAAGCGGCGTTTCTTATTACCAGGTGAATGCCTTGCGGTGTACTTCCGACGTGTCTAGCTGTCGCTGTACCCAGCTGGAATCCTTGCCGGATTTTCCCTTGCTGGAACCGCCCTCGCCGTCTTTCGTTTTCGGATCCTTATACCACACCATGTCATCGCCTTCGCCCTCGTCATCGGGTTGTTTCTTGCCGTTGTTGTACTGGGTACCGTTCTGAGCGTTGGCATAGCGTAGGTACTTGTATATGTCGGCCTTGATGTACTTAATCATCTTGTCTTGAGTCTGACCATCTGCGGTCGGATAGTTACGGCATATCTGACCATAATAGTTCTGGGCAAGCTCGCCGACCTCATCCTGGGACATGTTCAAGTTGTCTTCGCAGTCAGC
>Ga0247609_10005172_pt1 | contig 12870 bp, 8 predicted proteins | sample 172DNAGHGlowgp2_FD_193487 | JGI IMG/M metagenome (GOLD analysis project Ga0247609, IMG submission 193487) | Sheep rumen microbial communities from Palmerston North, Manawatu-Wanganui, New Zealand - 1728 DNA GHGlow gp2 | ecosystem: Host-associated > Mammals > Digestive system > Stomach > Rumen ...
AAACGACCAAGGCTGTAGTCCTCCTCAGCTTGATCGTAGATGTCGCGGAACCGTGCTTCATTGTTCTGCGCCTGCAGGGCCGTAAGACAGCAGCACAGGCATATGATGATGTATAGTCTTCTCATTATTTTTTCTCGGGAATAGTAATGGTGAATGTAGTGCCGTTGCCCAGCGTGGAGTCGAAAGTGAGTTTGCCTCCGTGTTTCTGCTCGACAATATCCCGGACGATGGCCATGCCCAGTCCGGTACCCTTTCCAACAGGCTTGGTGGTGAAGAAGTTTTCGTAAAGCCGCTGCTTTACCTCATCGCTCATACCCTCACCATTGTCGGCAATGGTAATGGTCAGCATACCGTCGGCCAGCGATGTCTTGACGTTGATGGTGGGGCTGTAGTCATCACCCTCGTTCTCAGCCCTCATGCGCACTGCATAGCAGGCATTGTTCATCAGATTGAGAACGGCACGGCTGAGGTCCTGCGGGATGACCATAAGTTTGGGCATACCCTCCTGATAGTCCTCATGGATGCTGATGTTGAAACTCTTGTCGTTGGCGCGCATGGCATGGTAGGACAACCAGACGTACTCCTTGACAATGTGGTTGACGTCCGAGGGCAGGAACTCGTTTTCCTTGCCTCGCGAAACCAGCAGGATGCCCTGAATGATGCTGATGGCACGTTCGCCATGCTCCACAATCTTGGACATATTCTCCTTCAAGTCGGCAACAATGTCCTCCACCTCCTCGCGATCATCTTCTGGCAGCTTGTCCTCGTTGTCTTCTATGATTTCGGTGAGGTTGCGAAGCAGCTTGTCAGACATTTTACTGAAGTTGATGACAAAATTCAGCGGATTCTGTATTTCGTGTGCAATGCCGGCACTGAGCATTCCGAGCGATGCCAACTTCTCTTGTTTCTTCAGTTGTTGCTGTAGGATTTCAACGTCGTGTTCCATATTCTTCTGATTTTACAAGGTGGGTAATGTAATCGTAAACTCTGTAAAGACATCTTTCTGCGACTGCACGCTGATGTCACCTCCATGGTTCTGGACGATTTCACGGCTCAGGTATAGTCCGATGCCCGAAGCCTCACCAGTAGTCTTGGTGGTGAAGAAGGGGTCGAAAATCTTTTCAAGGATCGTTGCCTCAATGCCGATACCATTATCACGGAAGTGCAGGGCAACAAAATGATCCTTCACATTTACTTTCATGCTGATTTCAGGGTTGTAGGCCTGCTGGCGGTACTTCTTGCAGACGGCATAGACGGAGTTGCCCAGCAGGCTCATAAAGGTCTTGCTCAGTTGCTCGGCATTGCCGTTGATACGTATCTCATGCTCAGGTATATCAAAGACAGTCTTGATGTGGTACTCGCCAATCTCCTTCTCAAAATACTTCTGCAGCATATCGTAGTCTTGTTGGAGCAGGGCAGTAAGGCTCATCTCGACAATACCGCCTGAACGGTCTTTCAGCATTTCCTCCATAGCTTTCAGCGTACGCGAGGTGCTGGCACCGTGCTCGCCCACCTTCTGCAGGTTGCCTTTCAGCATGTCGAGCACATCGGCTGTGTCCTCGTAGTTGTCAGGGTCCATGTGTTCCTTCTCGTCCTCTATGTTGGCGGCAACGTCATTAACCAACCCCTCAGAGAGCTTAGCAAAGTTGTTAATATAGTTCAAGGGGTTCAGAATACGGTCAATAAGTCCTTGGGTGAGTTTTGCAACGGAGGCGACCTTCTCCAGACGTACCACCTCGGCAGTACGTTTCTGTACAATATCCTCCAGACGGGTTTTCTCCTTCTCCAGTCGCTTGACACGCCAGCGCATGATTTGATAAATGCCAGCAAGGATGAGTAACAGATAGAGCAGCAACATATACCAACGCAGGTAGAAAGGTGCATTGATAGAGAAGCGTACGGCCACCACATCAGATACCCGACCAAAGGCATCGCGCGCCTGTACCTCAAAAATATAACTGCCAGGATTCAGACTACCAAACTCCTCCGTATTTTCTATATCCCATGCACTCCATTTACCGCCGTTCATGCGACTGCGGTACTGAGGTTTAAGCAATAGGGAGGGATTGACGACAGAGAAGGTAAAGGTAATATTGTTCTCGTCGCTGGACAGCGTCGGTAATGTCTCCAAATGTTTACCATAACCGCCCCAGAGCACGCTGTCACCGCGCAGTAACACAGAGCGTATCAGCAGACGGGGCTTACCGACGGCTGCTGTCGGATCTACCCTCGAATAGTCCACAACGTTGATTCCCTTGTCACCACCCATCCACAGCGTTTTGTCGTTGTGCAGCATGGCATGTACAGAGTAGTCCATCAGCGGGTAGACGAAGTTGGACATTTCCTGGTTCTTGCTGCCATTCTGGAAGGCATAGATGTTGCGTCCCTTGTTGTCGGTGAGCCACAACACGCCTTTGTCATCCGGATACGAGAACATAGGATAGGCAAAGGGAGTGGTGGCATAGGTGTACACTGGCAAGACATCGTCGTTATACATCACCAGCGTGGCTATGGCGTTCTCGTCTTTAGTGTCAGGATCGACATAGGGGCTGAACGAATGCCATATCTCTCCGTAAAGATTTTGGAACCAGATGGAGCCGTTTTTGTCGTACATCAGCTTGACCACTTTCTCGACATCGCTCACTTTCTTTCCTCCTACATTGCTATAAAAGCTTATGCCGTCAGTCTCTCCGGCATAGAAAGCGTCTTCATGGGCTCTATCTACCAGCAAAGACAAGGTGTTGGCGGTAGTAAGTTGCCGAATGTCGCCGCTGCCATTGATGCGATAGACACCATTGGCAGTGGCTGCTAATAGTGATGAGCCCTGACGAACCAATTGCCAGCAGGCATGAGTGATGACTGGCGACTGCTTGAACTCCATGCCGTCCAGCATATATAGTCCGCTGAGCGTTCCTGCGTATAGCTGATTGTTCATCATGGCCAGCGAGAGCACCTCGCCGCGAAGTCCCTCATGCTCAGTAAAATGGGTATAGATGGAGGGATAACTGATGGCGAAGATGCCATTGTCGGTGGCTCCCCAAATGAATCCGTGACTATTGTAGGTAATGTGGCTGACATTGTTGGAGCACAAGCCATTGTCTTCGGTGACGCGGAATATCTCCTTGTCATGTTCGTCAACAAAGATAACACCGTGGCCGTTGGTAGCGAGTGCCTTGACGCCACCTTCCAGTCGCTGAACCTGATTGATGTGCGATTGGTTCATGAATACAGAGAAGCCTGTCTCGGGCAACTTTTCTCCAGCTGCCCATTGCACATAATCGTTCATGACGCTGTATATCTTGTCGTCACTGACCTTGAAAAAGATATGCCCTTCTTTCTCCCATATCCACTGCACCTCACCCAAAAAGGCCCGTTGACAATCGATGCTGTGCAGACCCAGACGTCCCCGTTCATCGGTCTTGATGTAGCCTATATAGTTGTAACCGCCCGTCCAGATGGTGCCATGGCTGTCACGGAAGACAGAAGTGATGCGCGTTACTCCCGGTGTGTGTATGATTCGCCACTGCGCGTTGTCGTAATAAAGCAACCCCTCGAAGTTGGCTACATAGACCGTTCCGTCTGCCCCTGTAATGATGTCGAAGTTCTGGTTGTGAGCATGATAGTCGGTTGCGCTGAAATTATGGATGAAGGGGATTCCCTGTGCCCATGAACGGACAGACAAGAAGGCAAGAAGACAGAGGGGTAACAGCGTCTTTACCCACTTGTCGACTGTTATTGTGATAGTTTGTCGTGTCATTGCTCCTTCTGCTTTTTACCGTTTAAGAAATTGTTCGTAGGGTATATTCCTACCTACATAATAGTCCCATTCATCGCGCGTAAAGTTGCGTTTCAGCTTGTTACGCAGTTTGTCTATCATCTTGGGCATCGAGATGAAGGCTTCGGTGATATTACCCTTCTGGTCGACAGCCCAGATATACTCCTTCTTGTTATCAAAGTTGAAGTCCATAATCCAACTCTGAGTGGTAAAGAGGGTGATGGGTTCTATCTTCTCCTGGTCGGCAGCCCACAGCATCAAGTTTCCGTCGTAGCCTGACGAGTAAATGCGATTGCCGTTAATCTTGATTTTAGTAACTTGCGAGCGGTGACCCACCAACTTGACACTCTTGCCGTTAGGGCGCACCAAATAGATGGTGCCGTCCCGCATACCATAGGCTTTCAGCCCTTTGCTCTTGGAACTGGCAAAGGCTGTCACCTGACCTTTGAAGGGGACCTGGCTGCTTTCCAGGCGGTTAAGTGCCCTGACGACGTGCATGTGCCCCTGATTGTCAAAGACCACAGGACTATAATCATAACGATTAAAGGATACGATGCGGAAGTTGAGTTTCCTTGTGTCGCTGATGATGTACTGCTGGGGATCGATGACGCTTAGCGTACATTCGCCCACTACCAGCAGTTGGTTGCCGATGGATGTAATTCCCAGCAACTTGTCGGGATTACTGAGCGACAACATTTTCTGCTGTCCGTCGTGGGTGATGATCAATACGCGACCGTTTCGGTCAACTGCGTAGATGTCTTTGTTTTCCCCTGTGTAGACAGCGCGGAAGTCAAACTGTTTATCGCTGAAGAGCATCTTGGAGTTCAACTGGTTGTTCGACAGGAAGTGCTCCATCACTTCCCCATAGGTACTGGTGGTAAGGAAATGGTTGCCGTTGGGACGGAACGCTACGCATCGGGCTGTACCCTTATGCTTGTTCCAGGAACTCTTACTTTGGCTGGTCATCACCAGTGACTGATAAACGGCAGGGTTGTAGAAATCGCCATGATAGCGGTCGGTGAATGTGAAAGCAGCAAAGGACAGCAGGTCGGCCAGTTCAGCGTTGCCCGCCTGCAATTGGTTCAGCGACACGGTACCCAGCGAGCGGCCTAATGTGATGTAGCTCAAGGTATCGGTAACGCGTTTGGAGTGCTCGGCTTCAGCACGTTGCTGTTCGGCCACGGCACGTGCGTGCTGTGCCACCTTGGACGCCTCCACGGCTTTGCTCTCGGCTATCAGTGCGTTCTGGCGCTCCTGTTCGGCCTCACGCCGCTGTTGCTCGGCATTTCTCCGTTCCTGTTCGGCCAGTTTGGTTTGCTCGACGGCTGCCTCACGCTGCTCTTCACTGATGCGTCGCTCTTCATTGGCAATCTCTTCCATCTGGGCGTTCACGCGCTGCATGACTGCTGACTGTTTCTCCTGCTTGCTCAGTACGGCCAGCTGCTCCTTCAGTTCCTTGTTCTCCTCTGCTTCATTGCTGTACAACACATACGAGACAATACCTCCTACTAAACATAGCAGGAAGGCAGCGACGGCTGCCGATGCGACTATCTTCCCAGGCTGTTTCATGCCAAGCGTTTCAAGGCCATGATGGTAATATCGTCACTCTGTTCTGCTCCAGCGGCATAGCGTCTGATGTCTTCCAGTTGTCCGTCTATCACTTCACGGCAGGTCTTGCCGTTCAACTCAGCAAGGATTTTCTCCATACGGGCCTCGCCATATTCCTCGAACTCGGTGTTGAAGGCTTCATTCACACCGTCGGTATACATGACGATGGTGTCGCCAACTCCAAGATGGCCATGGGCACTGTTGAAGGTGAAATCATCGAAGACTCCCACCAGACAGTTGGTACTCATGGGCATCTGCTCGACGGTTCCGTTGGAGCGTAGGATGTAGGGGGAGTTGTGCCCGCCGTTGCAGTATTCCAAGTCGCCGGTGGTGATGTTGTAGATGGCGTAGAACACAGTAACGAACATGGAGTCTACAGACTCGCGGCACAGCAATTGGTTGGCCTTGGTGACACAGACATCGGGGCTATAGCCTTGTAGCCCGATGGCCCGGATAAGGGTTCGGCTGACGGCCATGAAAATGGCTGCAGGAACACCCTTGCCGCTAACGTCGGCCATGACAATGCCGATGTGTTCGTCATCAATGCGGAAGAAGTCGTAGAAGTCGCCTCCCACGTCTTTTGCAGGTGTCATCAGTGCTGCCAGGTCAAGCTCGTGCTCATTCTCGGGGAATGGCGGAAAGACGCTTGGCAGTATGGCCTGCTGTATCTCGCTGGCCACAGCGAGGTCGGTCTTCAGGGACTCGAGCTGGCTGTGCTCTTTCTGTGAGTTCTTGATGTAAGCAATCTGCTCGATGGCCTTCTCGATGGTAACGCTCAGATCATCCAAGTCGATGGGCTTGGTGGCAAAGTCGAAGGCGCCGTTGTTCATCGCCTGTCGGATGTTGCCCATATCTCCATAGGCTGACACCATGATGCACTTCAATGCCGGATTCTGCATTTCGTTTACCTTGGTCAGCAGGGTGAGACCATCCATCTCGGGCATATTGATATCCGAAAGGATGATGTCGATATCCTTGACCTTCAGCAGCATGGTGAGTGCCTCCAAGCCGTTATGGGCGAAATAGAACTCGTATTCACCCTTGCGTATCTTACGACGGAAGTACTGGGTCAGTAGGAGTTCAAGATCCATTTCGTCGTCCACGCTCAATATTTTTACCGGAGCTTTTTCTAATTCTTTATCCATCTTTCGTTTTAAATTAGTTTTTGCCTGCAAAGATACAACATTTCTATCGAAGAAACGAAAAATTTTGGATTTTTCTTCTATATAAGGTGAAAGGATGGTGCCAGGGGGTTGTCATTGACAGAAAAGGACAGGGACTCAGAATACGCTTCCGAGCCCCTGTCTCAGCTAAGGTTTACGTTGCTTTATCTGATGAACAATAGTTCACGGTACTTAGGCAAAGGCCAGAGGCCGTCGTCGACAATCAGTTCCAGCTTGTCTATCTGGTAGCGGATCTCGTCGAGTTTTGGCTCCACCTGGTCGTGGTAGGCGATGGCCTTCTGGTGCTCATCGTCTATCTTGTTGGCTTGCTTGCGGGCATTGACCAGATCCTCTACGCCCTTTTCGATGGCGCTGGTGCGCTCAGCTATTTCCTCAATAATCTTCTTGTTACGGGCAGAGAGCTTGTCTGCAGTTTCTATGGGGAAGACAACAGCCATATTGCTGATGTTCTGCAGCAGTTGTGTCTGGTAGCGGGTGGCAACGGGAATGATGTGGTTCATCGAAAGGTCACCGAGTACACGGGCTTCTATCTGGATCTTCTTCGTGTAGGTCTCCCACTTCACTTCATTGCGGGCCTCCAGCTCCTTCTTGGTCATCACGCCAAGGCTCTCGAACATCCGAACGCTGGAATCGTCCAGATAGCGTTCAAAGATTTTCGGGCAAGACTTCTCTACGTCCAGTCCGCGCTTGGCAGCCTCTTCCACCCACTCGTCTGAATAGCCATTGCCATCGAAGCGGATAGGCTTGCAGGTCTTGATATCCTCACGCAGCACGTCAATGATGGCATGGAAGGTGGCAGTGTGACCCGTGCCCTCAAGCTTCTTTTCCAGTTCGGGGATGCGTGCATCCACCCGTTTCTTAAAGTCTGCCAGGGCTTCCGCAACGGCACTATTCAGGGCTATCATGGCTGAGGCACAGTTAGCCTCCGAGCCTACCGCACGGAACTCAAAACGGTTGCCGGTAAAGGCGAAGGGTGAGGTACGGTTTCGGTCGGTATTGTCGATGAAGAGTTCGGGAATCTCCGGGATGTCCATCTTCATGCCCTGCTTGCCTGCCATGGCGAGAATATCGCTGACATCGGCTTTCTCTATGTGGTCGAGCAGTTCGCTGACCTGCTTGCCGAGGAACGAGCTGATGATGGCGGGCGGTGCCTCGTTGGCTCCCAGACGGTGGGCATTGGTGGCACTCATGATGCTGGCCTTCAGCAGACCATTGTGGCGCCATACGCCCATGAGTGTCTCTACGATGAAGGTGGCAAAACGCAGGTTCTGCTCCGGAGTCTTTCCGGGGGCATGCAGCAGCACACCATTGTCGGTCGAGAGAGACCAGTTGTTGTGCTTGCCGGAACCATTGATACCGTCGAAAGGCTTCTCGTGCAACAGCACCCGGAAACCATGCTTGCGGGCTACGCGCTTCATGACGGACATCAGCAGCATGTTGTGGTCTACGGCCAGATTGGTCTCCTCAAAGATGGGAGCCAGCTCAAACTGGTTGGGAGCCACCTCGTTGTGACGAGTCTTGCAGGGAACACCTAGTTCGAGAGCCTGTATCTCCAATTCACGCATGAAGGCAGCCACGCGCTCGGGAATGGCTCCGAAGTAGTGGTCGTCCATCTGCTGGTTCTTGGCTGAGTCGTGACCCATGAGGGTGCGGCCGGTCAGCAACAGGTCCGGGCGGGCAGAATACAGGCCCTCGTCTACCAAGAAGTACTCCTGTTCCCATCCGAGGTTCGACGTCACTTTCCTGACCGTCGGGTCGAAATAGTGGCACACATCCGTCGCAGCCACGTTGACAGCATGGAGGGCTCTCAGCAGCGGGGCCTTATAGTCTAATGCCTCACCGGTGTACGATATAAACACGGTGGGAATACAAAGTGTATCGTCGATGATGAACACGGGCGATGTGGGGTCCCAGGCTGAGTAGCCACGGGCTTCGAAGGTCGAGCGGATACCGCCACTGGGAAAACTGGAGGCGTCGGGCTCCTGCTGAACGAGCAGCTTGCCGCTGAACTCCTCTACCATGCCACCCTTGCCGTCGTGCTCGATGAACGAGTCGTGCTTCTCGGCAGTACCCTCGGTCAGGGGCTGGAACCAGTGTGTATAGTGTGTCACACCATTCTCCGTAGCCCACTGCTTCATACCGGCAGCCACGGCGTCTGCCACCTCACGATCCAGACGTGCACCATTGTCCATCACGTCCATCATCTTCTCGTACACGTCCTTGGGCAGGTACTTGTACATTTTCTCACGGTTGAAGACCTTGCTGCCAAAGTACTGCGCGGGTCTCTCACTGGGTGTTTTTACGTCGAGCGGCTTCTTCTTGAAAGCCTCGCCGACAACCTGAAATCTTAATGTTTCCATCATGTTGTTGTTCTTGTGTTAATAAATATGTTCATTTCACTTTAGTTTATCCAACCCATTTCTCTATCCGTTTCAGGGCTTCTTCGGTGCGCTCGTGACTGCCAAAGGCGGTAAAGCGCACATAACCCTCGCCCGAGGGTCCGAAACCGACACCAGGGGTGCAGACCACATTGGCTCCGTAGAGCAGCTCCTCGAAGAACTGCCACGAGGTAGAGCCGTCGGGCACGCGCATCCAGATGTAGGGGGCATGCTCGCCACCGTAGCACTCGAAACCGAGGTTCCGCAATACGCTGAGCATCCGGGCGGCATTCTGCATGTAGTAGTCAATAGTCTGCTTCACCTGCTGCTTCCCTTCGGGGCTGTAGATGGCCTCGGCAGCCCGCTGACTGATGTAACTCGTTCCGTTGAATTTGGTACACTGGCGACGGAGCCACAACTGGTTGAGGGGGATGCGCTCTCCCTCGAAGGTAGCCACGCTGACATCCTTCGGCACGATGGTGTATCCACAGCGGACACCCGTGAAGCCTGCCGTCTTGGAGAACGAGCGGAACTCGATGGCACACTTGCGGGCACCTCGTATCTCGTAGATGCTATGCGGGATGTCGGGGTCCTGGATGTAGGCTTGGTAAGCGGCATCAAACAGGATCAGCGCATCGTTCTTCAGCGCGTAGTTCACCCACTTGCGCAGTTCCTGCTTGGTGATGACCGTACCCGTCGGATTGTTGGGGAAGCAGAGGTAGATGACATCCACGGGACGCCCTTTGGGTACTTCGGGGACGAAGCCGTTTTCTGCTGTGGTGGGCATATATCTCACGTTGCTCCAACGACCGTCACGATAGGTGCCGCAACGGCCTATCATCACGTTCGAGTCGATATAGACGGGATAGATGGGGTCGGTGACTCCGATGAAGTTGTCCCAATGGAGCAGCTCCTGGAAGTTGCCCGTATCGCTCTTGGCTCCGTCGTTGATGAAGACCTCATCTACGCTGAGGCGGACGCCACGGGGAGCAAAGTCGTTCTTCAAGATGGCTTCGCGCAGGAATTCGTAGCCTTGTTCGGGTCCGTAGCCCCGGAAACCGTCAGCAGTAGCCATCTCGTCAACAGCCTTGTGCATGGCTTCAATGACAGCAGGGCAAAGGGGCTGGGTAACGTCTCCTATGCCGAGTGAGATGACGTCAGCCTTGGGGTGCATCACCTTGAAGGCATTCACCTTCTTGGCAATGTCGGCAAACAGATAGTTATTCTGCAGATTCAGAAAGTGGATATTTACTAATGCCATTTATTTAAAAGTTAAAGATGTTCTATTTCTCCGTCGAAAACAAACTCGGCAGGCCCCGTCATGTAGACATGATTGTCACTGCCCCACTCGATGTGAAGCGTCCCGCCGTCCATCACAATGCTGCTCGTACGACCCGCCCTGTCCGTCAGACAAGCGGCAACAGCCGTAGCACAGGCCCCTGTGCCGCAAGCCTGGGTGATGCCGCTGCCACGCTCCCAGACGCGCGTCCTGATGCGTCCGTCAGGCATCACCTGTGCAAACTCGATATTGCAGCGCTGAGGGAAGGCAGGGTGATTCTCAAGGATGCGTCCCGTCTCGCCCACCTGGTCAATATCATCGGTGAAGATGACATAGTGCGGATTGCCCATCGAGACGAAAACACCCTTATCCATACCGCGGCGTCCCACAAACTGTGTTTCGTCTTCCAATACAGGCTCACCCATGTCGACGGTGACGGACTCAACCTTGCTGTCTGCCACGTGCAACTGGAGTATCTTGATACCCGACAGCGTCAGCAGCCTGATTTCCGTCTTGCCTGTCAGGGCTTTCTCATAGAGGTACTTGCCGATACATCGCGAGGCATTGCCACACATCATGGCTTCGCTCCCGTCGGCATTGAAGATGCGCATGGAGTAGTCCGCCTCGGGTACAGGACTGTGATCTATGAGCACCAGCCCGTCCGAACCGATGCCCTTGTGACGGTCACTCCATTGGATGGCACAAGCCTGTGGGTCGGCAATGGGGTGCTGCATGGCATCGACATAGATGTAGTCGTTGCCGCAACCGTGCATTTTGGTAAAGGGTATCCGCTTCATTTCGTCAGGTATTCGTTTACTTTTTGGGCAGTTTCCAAACCACTGGCCATGGCGCGTACGACAAGCGATGCACCGCTGTGAGCATCGCCACAGACGAAGACATGGTCAGGATACTGGGGATGTTCAGGCTTCAGGAATCCCATAGCCAGCAGACAGAGCTCCGCCTTGATGATTTCGGGCTTGCCTTTCTCCACCATCAGCGGACGACCGCCATCGGGATTGGGTTTCCAGTCTATTTCCTGCACCTTCACGCCAGTCAGTTGACCGTTCTCGCCCAGAAACTCAAGGGTATTGATGTTCCAGCGGCGGGTACAGCCCTCCTCGTGGCTTGAGGTGGTCTTAAGTGTACGAGGCCAGTTAGGCCAAGGGTTCTGGGGGTCCTCAGAACCTTCCACGGGCTTGGGCATGATCTCAATCTGCGTCACGCTCTTGCATCCCTGCCGATGGGCTGTGCCGATGCAGTCGCTACCCGTATCGCCACCACCGATGACGAGGACATCCTTGTTCTTGGCGGTGATGCGCTCATCTCTACTGAACTCCATGCCTGCCAGCACTCGGTTCTGCTGGCTCAGCAGTTCCAGTGCGAAGTGGACACCCTTCAGTTCACGCCCCGGGGCCTTCAAGTCACGGGCTGTAGGTGTGCCCGTGGCAATGACGATGGCATCGTACCCGGAGACATCTGCTATTCCGGAGACATCATAATTGTACTTGAACGCTATGCCTTCAGCTTCGAGCAGACGCAACCGGCGGTCTATGATGGCCTTGTTCAGCTTGAAGTTTGGGATGCCATAGCGCAACAAGCCACCTGCCGACTCGTTCTTCTCGAAGACGGTCACCTCATAGCCCATCAGGTTCAGGGCGTTGGCGGCAGCCAGGCCTGCAGGACCGGCACCGACGACAGCCACTTTCCTGCCATTTCTCACGATGTCTGTGTGCGGCTGAATATATCCTTCGCGGAAGGCGGCCTCGATGATGGCACACTCGTCCTCGCGGTTTGTCGTCGGTTCGTGGTTGAAGCGGTTCAGCACGCAGGCTTTCTCGCACAGGGCCGGACAGATGCGACCCGTGAACTCGGGGAAGGGATTGGTACTTGTCAGCAGCCTGTAGGCCAGTTCCCAGTCTCCTTGATAGAGGGCATCGTTCCATTCGGGAGCCTTGTTGCCCAACGGACAGGCCCAGTGGCAGAAGGGTACGCCGCAGTCCATGCAGCGGCTTGCCTGCAACTTACGTTCGCGCGTGTTAAGCGTCTGCTCCACCTCACCGAAATCGTGGATTCTATCGTGAATAGGACGGTATCCTGCCTCCTGGCGGTGTATCTCTAAAAATGCTTTCGGATTTCCCATTTTTCCAATTAATAATTAATAATTAAAAATTAATAATCGCGCTGGATGTCGGCTATTTTTTCGTGAAGTCTCGCCATCTTTTCTTCTTCCAGCACACGTTTGTACTCTATCGGCACCACTTGGATGAAGTCCTCTATGTAGCGGTGCCACTCGTCCAGCATCCTGCCTGCCAGGGCGGAACCCGTATGCAGGTAGTGCTGGCGAATCAGTTCCAGCAGTTCCTTGCGCGACACACTGTCCTCCACCAGATTAATCTCCACCATGTCCATATTGCAGAAGTAGTCGAACGTGTGCTTGGGGTCATAGACGTAGGCTACACCTCCCGACATACCTGCGGCAAAGTTCCTGCCTGTCTCGCCGAGCACCACCACACGACCGCCTGTCATATACTCACAGCAGTGGTCGCCGGCGCCCTCGATGACGGCAATGGCTCCAGAGTTGCGCACACCGAAGCGCTCGCCTACCTTGCCATTGATGTACAGCTCGCCCGAGGTGGCACCGTAGAG
>Ga0247609_10005173_pt1 | contig 12870 bp, 14 predicted proteins | sample 172DNAGHGlowgp2_FD_193487 | JGI IMG/M metagenome (GOLD analysis project Ga0247609, IMG submission 193487) | Sheep rumen microbial communities from Palmerston North, Manawatu-Wanganui, New Zealand - 1728 DNA GHGlow gp2 | ecosystem: Host-associated > Mammals > Digestive system > Stomach > Rumen ...
CTTGCTGATATATCCGCCCTTGAACAGCACCACCTGCTCACCCACTTTGTCGTTGGCAATAGGTCCGTAAACAATGTCATAATCGTGATGATATGCGGGTTTGCGCCTGTCTCGGTTAGCGAAGATGAAATCTGCCCAAGCTTCGGTATAGGCATCAAAGCGTAACACATTCAAAATTCCGGAAACCAGTTCCTGCTCGTCAAATTCAAAAGCAGTCACTTGGGGCACACCGCCCCACATGGTGATGGCTGCGTATGCCCTGTCCCATGCCTGCTGCTCATCGGCTGATAGATAAAACGCACGTCCGAAGTCCTTATACGGACGAGACTTCGAGAGGTCTATCTTGTCGATGGCCACATTGCTGCCATGGTACAGTTTAATCATAGCGTACCCCCTTTGCGACGACAGTAGTCTCCCAATTCGTCAACCACCTGGTCATAATCCTGGGTGTGCAGATACCCGTAGTGGTCAACCAGCAGACGGTCGCCACCGTATTGACAGAGATACTGGTAAGCAACAGGTTCGGTGTAACGGTGTTTTTTGGCAAACATCGACACTATCATTGCGACAAAACCTATCTTGTTATATGTTATTTCCGACATGATTCAACGATTGATTTCAAAATGCAAAAGTACACAATATTTTTCACATACGTGGAAATATTATTTTTCCGAACCCAGATTACATATTTTTCGCTAACCGCTAACCATTAACCGCCAACCTAAATCGAGGCGCAGCCGTCCACGCCAAGTATCTGGCCGCTGATGTAGCTGGCGCGGTCGGAGGCGAGGAAAGAAACGGCATGGGCAATGTCCTGAGGGGTGCCGAGGCGACCGAGGGCTATCTTTTCTATGCGCTCGTTGATTTTGTCGCCAGTAGCTTCATAGAGCTCTTCAAAACGCTCCGTCTTTACAATACCAGGTGCCACAGCATTCACACGGATATTCATTGGTGCAAGTTCCTTGGCCGCCGACTTTGTGATAGTAATCACAGCACCCTTGGTGGAAGAATAAGCCACCTGTCCAGGGGAACCGACCACACCTGTAATGGAAGCCATGTTTATGAAGCAACCGCCACCTGTACGTGCCATCAACCGTGAGGCAATCTGAATCATGTCTATAACAGCAAACACGTTGACGGCATACATCTTTTCTAAAAGGGGCTTAGTGACCATGCCCAGTTTCTGGTTCTGGATGATGGCGGCGTTGTTCACCACGCAGTCAATGCGGCCTTCTGTTTTATAAACTTGCATCAAGCCAGCCTTGAGTGCGGCACTGTCGGTGACATCGAAACAGATAGGCTTGGTCCCTTCTATTTCGGGTTCCTTTAGGTCATTTACATATACTATTGCTCCATCGGCAATGAATTGCTCGGCAATCACCTTGCCGATACCGCGACCTGCGCCCGTAATGAAGACGACTTTGTTCTCTAATAACTTCATATTACTTTAACATAAAACCACCATCAATCACCATTGACGTACCCGTCACCCATGAGGATGCATCAGACAACAGATAAATAATAGCATAGGCTACATCCTCGGGTTTTCCAAAACGATTGAGCGGATATTCTTTCAAGTTGTTTTGCAATTCCTCTCCCGTAAGATTCTCCGATATTAACTTTGTCTCTACCATGCCAGGATGAACAGCATTGGCACGGATACCTTTGTCGGCCAATTCTACCGCAAATGACCGCATAAAGGCTGTCAAAGCCGCTTTAGAACCTGCATACAATGCCCTGCCGGGTGCGTTGAAGAAAGCCGAAACAGAAGAGGTAAACACAATCGAACTATTCTTCTTAAGTTTCTTCTTCTTACAAAGCATACGGGTAAGGTTGACCGCAGCAAAGGTATTGCTTTGGAACATATAGTCCATGTCATCCTGTTTGATAAATGTTACTGGCTTTACTCGATTAACACCAGCATTGTTGACCAGACCATCAAGACCGTCAATCTGATCCGCAAGCGAACCTATACCTGTCTCGTCGGTGAGGTCCGTAACCATCATCTGATGATTGGCACCAAAAGATGTGTCAAGTTGGGCATAAGTTTGACCCAAACGCTCTTCATTTCGACCTGTAATAATCACACAGGCACCCATTTTAGAACATTCGATGGCAACCGTTGCACCAATACCCGATGATGCTCCGGTCACCAAGATTGTTTTTCTTTGAAGGGAATACGGATTATAGTTTACACCCATTGCTTATCGATTTTTGGGTTTACTTCCACAAGATCCGAGACAACAATATGATTCAAGTTCAAGGCTACAGTACCCCACGACAATCCCACACCAAAACCACAACAAAGAACATTGATGCTTTGTTGTTTAGCAGCGTCTTTCAATCGGGTCACAATGGTCAAAGGAATGGAGGCTGAGGAAGTGTTGCCATAATCCCACATAGACGATGGCACTTTACTATCTTCAAACTTCAACTTTTTGGCAATCATATTGTTCATCTTCATATTGGCTTGGTGTAACACCAAGTAGTCGTACGACAAATAATCAAAGCCGAAATGCTCAGCCAGTTTCTTCACCGACTTGGGAGCCGTGGTAATACCAAAGGAGAACACATCCATCCCTTTCATACGCGACTGCAATGGTGTATAGAATCTGCCATCCACTTCCTGCGGAACAAACGAAGCCTCAGTGATTTGGTTTCTTGCACCGCCATCAGGGATAATAATGGCATCATAGCCGCTGCCATCCGTTCCAAGATGGAACTTGAAACCCTCCTCACCTTCTTTGTATTCAAGTGCCGTCACAGTAGCTGCATATCCAAAAAGCGGGTCGTCAAACTCCACTCTTCTTCTCGCATCGCCACTGACAAGCAGACACTTCTTTAGCATACCATTGCCCATCATACCTGCAACCGCGCTCAAACCATACACCCAACCAGAACACCCCAATGAAATGTCCATAGCAAGACATTCCTTGGTTAGGCCCAGCAGGTCTTGCATGATACATGAAGTGGCTGGAACGATATAGTCGCCATGTTGCGTAACAACAATCAAACCGTCAACATCTTCCTTCTGCCACCCCAAGTCATTCAGCAATTGGTTTGCCGCAGGCACTGCCAAATCGGACACAGTCAGTTCATCAAAATGGCGCTCCTTTACTCCTGTGACTTCCACAAATGAAGCGGCATCGTAATCTTTTGATACGTTTTCCATATCCAGATTACAGACCACCTTTTCAGGCACGCCTGCCGACATACCGGCAACCCTAATATTTCTTACTTCAAGAAATGCCATTAGAGTTTCGCAATTACTTTGTTATACAAATCCTCCACGGTAACAGAACCTTTCACATCGTCTCCCTTGAGAGCCACATCAAACTCTTCGTCAACCATGGCAATAACGCTCAAACCAATAAGGCTTGACCATTCATCAAGATTATGAAAAACGGTATTGGCCTGGATTTCACTTGCATCAGTGTCATCAAACTGCTCTGCAAAAAGAGCTACAAATTCTTCTAAACTTTTCATTTTTTTAAAATTTAATAAACATATAAAAAACTACATTCTTGTAAAATCTTTAATTTCTTTCCATCTATTAAGGAAATATTTATCATAATTCTTTTGAAGTTCTCCCTTTGATAAACGTTCTTGTATAGGATATTTGTTTTTTTCATATTCAACGACTTCATCAGGAGACATTCTAAAACCAATTATTTTACCAGGATTACCAATCATTATTGCATAAGGAGGTACATTTGTACGCACATATGTCCCAGCACCGATTCGAGCACCTCTACCAATTACATGACAAGAGTCTGAAATATAGGCACGTGAAAATAAACTAGCACCATTGCCTATCTCTAGACGAGTTTGTATGGCATCTTTTCCTATATGTGTATGTGTTTCAATTATTACTCCATTTGCCAACGCAACATCATCATGAATAATCAACTCACCCGAATAGTCAATAAAAACATGCTTAGCAATTAATACATTGTCACCAATGGAAATAGTCCCATCCAAATAATGTTGTCTGCTGATATTAACATCGTTTTCCACGAATAGGTTTTTCCCCGCATTATAACGTTTTGTATAAGCTTCGTTCCTTTTGGCTCTTAACGACTCTTTTTCGTATCTAATATTGCTATACTTTATAAAAAACTTTCTATTTGCATAGAAATCTTTCAACCACTTTTCTCTTTTGAGATGGGCCTCCTTATAAGTATTACCTATGGAATCCCTAACGGCCTTATCTTTCTCCCACATTCGTTCTTTGAGATATTGGTTGCTCCACATCCCATATTTATTGTAACAGCCAAAGATGTCCAAGAATAAGGAGATTTGTTTCTTCCTTCCAAATGATTCTTGACTAATCTGCCCGGCGTGCTGCCAACCAAATTTGACAACCTGTCTAAATCGATGTATTTTGCTCATACTTGCTTTGTTCTAAAAAGATTTGACAACATCTTTATTCTATCAATTTTAGGCTTCCATCCCGTCTGTGACTCTAATTTTGAGCAATCCATGCAGATGGCGAACTCCTTGCCGGAATCATCTGTCACGATATTAGTTGAAGCGTATCCAAAGGTTTGACCCACCACGTTCGCCGACTGGGCATATTCAAGAATGGAGTGCTGCACACCCGGGCCAAGATTATAAACATCGTATCTTTGATTCAACGGTATATCCACAACTGAAACAATACCAGCCACGGCATCAACTACATCCATGATTGATGCATATTGATTAGGTGCTGTTACGGTTATTTCTTTATGTGCAATCACGCTGTCAACAAAGAAATCAAGGAAACGAGCGTTAGTACTCAAGCTGGCCATGCGAATGTTGGTATAGCTTTTCTTGCAGCCCAATTTCAGCATATTCTCCACCGCCCATTTGGCAAGGCCGTATGCGGTATTCGGCCCAACAGTGCCTTCTTCTTTTACTTTCTCTCCCGGTTTCAGGCCTTGATACAGGCCTTGGGTTGAAATATTTATTATTGAATCAATGTCTTGGTTATTTACCATTTCTATCACCTTTTCTGTCATCTCTATTGATGCGGTGAGGCCAAGGAGATTATCACCTCTTGAAAAGGCAGTATGTATCAGGGTGTCCACATGACCGAAATCCGTTGAAAACAAATCAGAACACGGGTAAACGGTGATATTATCACTTTGGGGCAAAAGGTTGGCTTTATCCTCGGGGCGGCCAAGAACGGCTATCACCTTTGTGTCGCCACCTTCAAGAAGCTTTGCTATGAGGTTTGACCCCAAGAACCCCGAAGCCCCAGTAACAAGTATGGTTCTCATATCGTGAAGTTTTAAATTACATATCCTTCTATATCGCTGTATTCAATTCCAGGCAGCAGTAGTTCCTCACCTTTTTCCCCAATAATGTGAATTGTGTTGTCAATGCGCTGCATGGCAGGAAGCAGGTCGTTTGGAGTTGGCACAGCCCCCAACACGCGCACAGTGATTTGCGCCAACAGCCCTCGCATATTTTCAGTAATGGTCTCACCTGGGAAATGGGCGATAACAGCATCTATCACCTCATCAAAGGTCTTCACTGTATCAATTCCTGTTATTGCTTTAATAGTACCGGGAGCGCACAAACACGAAACATTAAATGCTGGAGCTGAGAACATCGGATTTGCCTTGTCCTTAATATCCTCTTTGCCCATTTTACCAGTCAAGGCATGAGTAATCATCATTTCCAATGGGTCATAACCACATACACGTTTCAATATCTTATACTCTAACGAACCCGTGGGGCGGAAGCCAAGATCATACAGGTAACATGTACCATCTTCAACTTTGCACTGCATGAACATCATTCCGTCTTTCAACTCCAAATGGCTGAACATGCGCTTGCAGTTTTCCTCCACCTCTTGCTGGTATTTCGGCAAAAACACTGATGGGAAAGTGTAGCCTACAGGTAAAGGAATGACATCATTGCCTTGATTGTGCTTTACATGGCGATTGGCCAGTGCTGAGAGATAATAGTTGCCGTTTTGGAACGTCCAAAACACGGTCACCTCACGCCCATCCATATAACGCTCGATAAGTACTTTCCCGGTCTTAGAAGCTTTCTTTCCCACCTCAACAGCGGCTTCCAACTCTTGACGATTATGACAGATAGTGATACCACGCGAACCACTGCTGTCAACAGGCTTCACCAAAACAGGATATTTGATGTTTTCATCGTCTATGCTGTATTCAGGAATGGTTGGCACTCCAAACTGACGACATAACGCTTTGTATTGGTCTTTTGCAATCAGCGTGTCAAACTGTTCTTTGGTACCGTAACAAGGCAGGCCTGCCTTTTCACATATCTCAGCATAATAGGGCAGCAGCATATCGTTGAAGCCCACAAACACACCGTCGATATTGTTGTCCTTTACATAATTCACTACGGCATCCACATCTATCACGCTGAGGTCAACCGCCTCATCAGCAATCTGTTTGCCAGGCGAGTCCTCAATCTTATTGTAGTCGGCCACAAGGGTATAGACACCCATCCTCCTTGCGGTTCTGACTATCTCACAGGAAATGCGCATCCCGCCTAATATAAGAAGCCGTTTCCCTTTAAGGTTGTATTTGTTCATATATTGTTTACTGTTTAATTATCTCAACAATGCGTTGCATTTCCTCTATACCATAGCGTTGGTCTATTGGGACAAAAACCGTTCTTTCCGCCAAAGCATATTCCCAATCTTCAGGTTTGCACCATTCAAGCACATTTGGCCAATATGTAGCAACAAATATCTTATTATCTATCAACAACTTCCCAATATTCCTGTCGGATTTTACCATGTAAGGATAAACCATCGGACAAGCAAAAGTGTCGAATGCCGGAAGTCGCAATTGGTTCTTCTCTGCAAGTGCTTCTTGCAGGTATTGAAAGTTCTCCCTGCGTCGGGCAATCACCTTATCATAATCAATATGATTGAGAATCCACTTGGTGTTGACCGACATTAAGCGGATGGGCTGATTGTCCAACTTCTTCTCGTTGGCTTGATAGTCAGCAAAGCCCGCTTCGGCACCAAACTGCTTGCGCTTCAAAAGATGGCTGTCATGATCATCGGAACGCTCTATCTCGTTTATCTCTACCCTATCATTAGGTAGATTACCCAGATATGCCACACCACCATCGGCCACACCTACATATTTGCGCATACTGTAGAAGCACTTGATGCCAAGAATGGGTTTGGCAAAGAAGGCTTGCGCACAATCCACAATCAAGTTGTCACCATATCGCTCAGCCAATTGCTGGATGTATGCATCCTTGATGCCAAAGTAGTTGTTGGCGATGATGTATTCGCCCTTTTTCGGTTGAATGACATCCACTATCTCGAACCGCTGGTTGATATGGTAGTAAGTGTAAGGGATGTGGAGTTTCTCAATGGGTTCCAGCACCACTTCACAGGTATAGTATGGAAGATAGATGTGCTTCACCTCACCAATACTGCGAAGGATATATTCCAGCGCATTGCGGCCTGTATTCAACAGAATGCCGTTCTGATGCGGGAATACGCCACCTTCTTCGTAGTCGGCAAGTTCAAAATAACCACCAATGGCTTTCATCTTTTTTGTAATGGTTATGGGTTATAGGTTATTGAGATTTGAACACGAATTGCACGAATCAAACGAATTTGTTTTTCATTCGTGTTATTCGAGTGATTCTTGTTCGTTATTCAACCACGACTTTGAGCCATTCGCGTTGGTTGGTTATTGCTTTTTCCAATTCTTCAGCCGACTGAAATTTCAGCACCAAAGTGCCGATGGCATCATTTGCTCCTTCAAAAGATTTCACCGTTTCACCTTGTTTCACCCATAAATCTTCTTCCACCACCTCTGCTGGCAAATCTTTGCTGATTGCCAAATGATCAAAAACACCATCCTTATCAGCATGAAGGATAATCTCTGCCCAATGGCCGTTGTAGGGTTTCTGCTCAATAGCAGGCACGCTGTCGCCCACAATATAACGAGTCATGGCCGTAATCATATCCACACCTGTGGCATAGCGAAGCATCTCACAAAGGCGGTTGCCACCACCACGAGGGGTAAGCTCCATAATGTAAGGCTTGCCATTGGTACCGATACGGGTCTCGATGTTGTATACCACCGTCTTCAATCCCAATAGTGTAATCAGTCGCTGAATCTCGGAAGTGAGATAGGCCTCTTGCTCAGCTGTGAAGGTGGATGGCCAACTGTAGGCCGCAGGGGTGTAGGGGTTGGAGGCATTGAGGTCGAAACGCTGGGCACAGAAGCTGGTAAAAACCAACTTGCCATCCACCGACATGCTGTCGGTATCGGACGAGCAACCTGCCTTCTCAATAAAGTCCTCGATGATGATATGGCCAGAGATGGACTTATCGAAAGCATAGTCCACAGCAGCTTTTAGCTGCCTGGCATTGTCCACACGAGTCACACCCTTGCTGCCAGCCGCATCGGTGGGTTTAACAATAATGGGATAATCCCATATTGCAGCATCAGCCATGGCTTCCACAGCATTGGTGTAACCTTTGGCCTTGGGCACATTAAAGCCATGCTCCGTTAAGAATGCACGGAACTTATCCTTGTTCTGCAAAATCTCCACTGACTCGAAAGGGCCAAACGAAGGCAAGCCCATCTGGTTCTGCACATAGCTGGCCGAAACCACGCCTGGGTCAACACCGAAGGACATGATGCCGTCAATTTGCTTCTCCCGCGCCACCTTTAACACCGCCTCTTTGTCGATGATACTCACATTGACATATTCATCGCTGTATTTGTGGGCGATATTGTCGGGTATATAGTCGGCAGTAATCACATAGTAGCCCTGCTCGTGGGCGGCTTTGATTACTGGCAACAGGTATCTTATGCCCCCAAGGAGCATGAGTTTTTTCATAAAGGTTAAGGGTTAAAGGTTAGCGGTTAAGGATATGATTAAGGACACGCTCAATATCTGCATCGGTAAGTTCGTGATGCATCGGCAAGCAAATCACTTCATTGGCCACTTTGGTTGCCACAGGCAAATTCTCTGCACCAGCACTTGGTAGGCTGCGGTAGGTGCTGAAGGTGCTGATAAGCGGATAGAAATAGCGGCGACCTAATACTCCGTCAGCTTTCATCTTGAAATAAAGCTCATCACGAGTCTGACCATACTCTTCAGCATTGATAAAAATGGGGAAGTAACTGTAGTTGTGACGCACACCAGGCATATCGTCAAAGAAACGAATGCCAGGAACATTGCGCAAAGCGTTGCGATATTTGATGGCTACCTGCTGACGCTTAGCGATAGCCTCATCCACCTGTTTCAAGTTCAGCAGACCGTAAGCGGCACGCACCTCGTCCATCTTGCTATTGATACCAGGGGCCACCACCTCAGTTTCTCCTGCGAAACCGAAGTTCTTCAAGAAATCGACACGCTTCTTGGTGGCTTCGTCATGCATTACCATAGCACCGCCTTCAAGAGTATTGTACACCTTGGTGGCATGGAACGAAAGCGAAATCAAGTCACCTTTACCAACCCAACTTTCACCATTCACTTCCACTCCAAAGGCATGGGCGGCATCATGAATCACTTTCAAGCCATACTTATCGGCAATGGCTTGAATCTCATCCATCTTGCAGGGCTTGCCATAGCAACTCACCGGCATGATTGCAGTGGTTTTCGGTGTGATAGCAGCCTCAATCTTATTGGGGTCAATGCCGCAAGTCTCCTCCTCAATATCCACAAACACAGGACGGCAGCCATTCCACCAGATGCTATGGGTGGTGGCTACGAAGCTATATGGTGTTGTTATTACCTCACCAGTGATTCGCAAAGCCTGCAAAGCAGTGAGCAGAGGCAGGGTACCGTTGGTAAATAGGCTTATGTATGGCACCTTGAGGTATTCACACAAAGCCTGCTCTAATTGCTTGTGGAATTGACCGTTGTTTGTAATCCATTTGCTCGCCCAAATTTCCTTGAGCATCGCATTAAACTCGTCGAGGTCGGGCAACAACGGCGAGGTGACGGTAATCTGTTTTTCAGCCATAGTCTTTCTTGATTTATTCTTTGGGGCCTTTCATTTCCTTATGAGTGAAACTTAGGGAAGTGATATCTTCCTTCATTTCGTCAATCACCTTCAAAAGGTAGTGACCATATTGGTTTTTCAGCATCGGTTTTGCCAGTTCGCGCATTTTCTCTTCGCTAATCCAACCGTTGCGATAAGCAATGCCTTCGAGACAAGCCACTTTCAGGCCTTGACGTTTCTCGATGACTTCAACGAATGTTGATGCCTCGCTGAGGCTATCGTGCGTTCCTGTGTCAAGCCAAGCGAAGCCACGGCCAAAGACCTGCACCTTCAGTTCGCCATCTTTCAGGAACTCCTGATTCACGGTAGTGATTTCCAGTTCGCCACGAGCAGAGGGCTTAATGGTCTTGGCCACATTCACCACCTTGTTGGGATAGAAGTAGAGACCGACCACAGCATAGTTGCTCTTTGGTTCTTTCGGTTTCTCTTCAATACTGAGGCAGTTGCCCTGTTTATCAAACTCGGCCACGCCGTAGCGTTCAGGGTCTGACACCCAATAACCGAACACGGTGGCTTTCTTGTTCTCCTCGGCATCCTTCACGGCATTTCTCAGCAATTTGGTAAAACCAGCACCATAGAAGATGTTGTCGCCCAACACAAGGCAAGCACTGTCGTTGCCAATGAACTTCTCACCGATAATGAAGGCCTGTGCCAGACCGTCAGGTGAAGGCTGCTCTGCATACTCGAAGTGTACACCATAATCTGAGCCGTCGCCAAGCAGACGCTTGAAGCCTGGTAAATCGTATGGCGTACTGATGATGAGAATATCGCGAATGCCTGCCAGCATCAATGCTGAAATGGGATAATACACCATCGGCTTGTCGTAGATAGGCAATAATTGTTTGCTTACGCCTTTGGTAATGGGATAAAGGCGGGTGCCACTGCCGCCAGCTAATACTATGCCTTTCATAATATGATTGATTTATTATTCTGCTGAAAAATCTCTAATTCTTTGTTCCTCGCTTCGTTTACAAACAAGAATTTGACCGTTCTTTTCGCTCACAATATAGCCATCCAAACCTTGGAGCACGACTTTCTTGACATCCTCGGCATGAATTACACAATTCTTGCATTCATATAACTTGATATTGCCTACAGCACCATTGCCATTAGCATCCTTTTTTAACTTGTCATGCAACGAAGCCCAATTACCCAAGTCGCTCCAGCCAAAGTCAGCAGGATGGGTATAGACCTTGCCGTCTGCAGCAGCCGGTTCCATTACAGCAAAGTCAATGGAAATCTTTTCGCACGTTGGAAACAGGGTTTCCACTTTGGCCGTTGGCTGTTGGCCATTGGCTGGAACCATTTCGTACATCTGAGAGGCCAAGGCTGGTTTGTAAGTCTTGATGCTTTCGGTGATGGTGTCGATATTCCATACGAAAATGCCAGCGTTCCAAAGGTAATTGCCAGCCTTTAGGTATTTCTCTGCGGTTTCAAAGTTCGGCTTTTCCTTGAAGGCATTCACCTTACAAATCTCACCTTCTATCGCATCAGCAGCCTCAACGTAACCATACCCAGTCTCAGGGCGCGATGGTTTAATACCAATGGTTACAATGGCATTATTCCCTTCGGTGAAGGCCAAGGCGTTCTTGATTACCCTGCGGAATTCATCGAGGTTCATCACGACGGCATCGGCTGGGGTGACTACTACGTTGGCCGCAGGATCTTCCTTCTTGATGCTCCAGCAGGCCCAGGCAATGCAGGGGGCGGTGTTGCGTGCGGCAGGCTCGGCAAGGATATGCGAAGTGGGCATATCGGGTATTTGCTGCTTCACGATGTCAACGTAGGCAGCATTGGACACCACCCAGAAGTTGCTCATCGGAGCGATGCCTTTGAAACGGTCAACGGTCAGTTGTATCAAGGTGCGTCCGCAGCCCAAGATGTCAATAAACTGTTTTGGGTATTCAGGGGTACTCAGAGGCCAGAAGCGGCTTCCTACGCCACCGGCCATGATTACTATATGATTGTTTCTCATTATCTTGTATTTTTCGTGATTTAATCGAAGGGTATGCCCGCAGGGAATTGAACCATAAGTGAGAGACCTGCGGGCTTTCACCCTCTATTGCTGGGGCTTTCAGGCTGTGCGGAAGACCTTTCAGCCCCTTAAAGCTGCACCGGCTGCGCGTAAAGACCGGGTGGCCGCTGTGTTTATTTGAGACCCACTGGAGAATTGAACTCCATCCTTCCTTATCTGTTATAAGGACGAACTTACCATTATTCGAATGAGTCTTTATTTGATGCCTTGGAATCCAAGAGCCAAAACTCTTGGATTCCATCTTTGGCAACATATTAAATATGATAAACATTCTCCGTTAACGGGCAAATGTTGTGGCAATCCAAAATGACTTTGCCCTTCAGCTTGTCCCAATTCTGCTTAATGTGGTCGTGTTTCACCATGATGACCACCATGTCCACCTCGCTGAGGAACTGGTCGAAATCCAGGATCTGGTTCGGCACAATGGCCTTGTCGGTGAAGAAGGGGTCGAAGCTCTTGAGCGGGCGGGCCAGGTGGCGCTCCTGGATGTCGATCATCTGCAGGGTGGGGCTTTCGCGCACGTCGTCAACGTTCTCCTTGTAGGTGATGCCATAGAGGCCCACACGGCGGTTGTCGGTAATGTGATGTTCTTCCATGATTTCGTGGATGCGCTCCAACACGAACACGGGCTGATAGTCGTTGGTCTTCATGCTCTCGTCGATCACCTTGGCGAGCTGCGGATAGTCGCCCACGAGGAACCAGGGGTCAACCGAGATGCAGTGGCCGCCCACGCCCGGGCCGGGCTGCAGGATGTTGACACGCGGGTGCATGTTGCAGATGCGGATGATTTCGTAAACGTCCATGTTGTCGTGACGGCAGA
>Ga0247609_10005174_pt1 | contig 12867 bp, 5 predicted proteins | sample 172DNAGHGlowgp2_FD_193487 | JGI IMG/M metagenome (GOLD analysis project Ga0247609, IMG submission 193487) | Sheep rumen microbial communities from Palmerston North, Manawatu-Wanganui, New Zealand - 1728 DNA GHGlow gp2 | ecosystem: Host-associated > Mammals > Digestive system > Stomach > Rumen ...
CATCTGTTTTATGTAAGACTTTCAAAGAACTCTTTTTTATTGCTCATCAGGTCTCTTCCTGAAAGCGGATGCAAAGGTACGACTTTTTTCCGAATCACCAAAACTTTTTAAAGAAAAAATTCAATTTTAATAGAAAAAATATTCGAGACTTGATTTGAGTCAAGAACTAAGAAGCGTTACACCTTATTATATATAATGCGCGCGAAAGACCGATTGCTGTTATCGCAAACAGAGTCATGAGAGCATCAGGATAGAGGAGGCAAGACATCTATCAAATGGCGAATTACTAAATTATTGCAAAAAGACGCTCAATTATTTGGATGTTTGCATATTTATCCGTAACTTTGCGGCCGATTTGAATAAATATACTAGCATGAAAGTAAAGAACGACCGTTTAGAAGCCCTTAGAATGATTATTTCCAGCCAAGAGTTGGGTAGTCAGGACGAGCTATTGGACGCCCTCAAAAAAGAAGGATTCAAGTTGACTCAGGCAACCCTCAGTCGCGACCTCAAACAGCTGAAGGTTGCCAAGGCTGCCTCGATGCGTGGAAACTACGTATATGTGTTACCTAACGACACCATGTACAAACGCGTAAGTACCCCTTCTTCCGTTCGTGAGATGATGCAGGTTCCCGGCTTTCTGAGTATCCAATTCTCAGGGAACATGGGCGTCATCAAGACACGTCCGGGGTATGCCAGTTCTATTGCATACAATATTGACAATAGTCACATTAACGAGATATTAGGAACCATCGCAGGCGACGACACCATCTTTATCGTTATCAAACAAGGCATAACGAAAGACGAGGTCATTGATGCCCTCAGCGAGGTGGTACCAAACATGAGATAATTTTCCAGTTCATAGTTAAGAGTTCATAGTTAATAGTTAACAATGGAACAAAAAGAAATAGAAGTATTGGTAGCAGGACCGGAACATGAGGTCTATGTAGATACCATTCTTGAGACGATAGCCGAAGCCGCCAAGGTGCGCGGCACAGGTATTGCCAAGCGTACACACGAGTACCTGGCAAAGAAGATGTTTGAAGCGAAAGCCGTCATCGCCCTCACCAAGGACGGACGCTTTGCCGGTTTCAGCTATATTGAGACTTGGGACAACCAGCAGTATGTGACGACCAGCGGTTTGATTGTACACCCCGACTTCCGAGGTCTGCACATTGCCAAGCGCATCAAGGACCTGACATTCACGCTGGCCCGTACCCGTTGGCCACATGCCAAGATATTCTCTTTGACTAGCGGAGCTGCAGTCATGAGAATGAATACTGCACTGGGCTATCAGCCGGTAACTTTTGCCGACTTGACCGATGACGAAGCCTTCTGGAAGGGCTGCGAGGGGTGCGTCAACTATCCTGTTCTAAAAGAGCGCAACCGCAAGTTCTGCATCTGTACGGCTATGCTCTTTGACCCCACAGAGCACTTGCCCGCCAAGTTGTCCGACGAGGTACTCTCGCGCATCAAACACCTCCAGGAGATAGAAAATTAAGAGTTAAGAGTTAAGAGTTAAGAGTTAAGAGTTAAGAATTAAGAAATTAAGAGATATGAGCAAGAAAAAAGTTGTCGTAGCTTTCAGCGGTGGTTTGGACACCAGCTACAATGTGATGTATCTGACCAAGGAGTTAGGTTATGAAGTATATGCCGCCTGTGCCAACACCGGTGGTTTCTCAGCTGAGCAGTTGAAGAGAAACGAAGAGAACGCCTACAAGCTGGGCGCCGTGAAATATGTCACCCTCGATGTGACGCAGGAGTACTACGAGAAGTCACTGAAGTACATGATCTTCGGTAACGTATTGCGTAACAACTGCTATCCCATCTCGGTCAGCAGTGAGCGCATCTTCCAGGCCATCGCCATTGCGCGCTATGCCAAAGAGATTGGTGCCGACGCCATTGCCCATGGTTCAACGGGTGCCGGTAACGACCAGATCCGTTTCGACATGACTTTCCTCGTGATGGCTCCCGGCGTAGAAATTATCACCCTGACACGCGACCGCAACCTGACCCGTAAGGAAGAGGTGGACTATTTGAATGCCAATGGCTATTTCGCAGACTTCACCAAGTTGAAGTACTCGTATAACGTCGGTATCTGGGGCACCAGCATCTGTGGTGGCGAACTGCTCGATCCCACACAAGGACTGCCCGAGGAGGCCTACCTGAAACACGTAACGAACCCTGAGAAGGAGTCGCTGCTGAAGATCCAGTTCGAGAAAGGCGAGATTGTAGCCGTGAATGGCGAGCAGTTCGATGACCACATCAAAGCCATCCAGAAGATTGAGGAGATTGGTGCCTCTTACGCCATCGGCCGTGATGCTAACGTCGGCGACACCATCATCGGTATCAAGGGTCGTGTAGGTTTCGAGGCAGCAGCACCCAAACTGATTATTGAGGCTCACCGTCTGTTGGAGAAGTCCACCTTAAGTAAGTGGCAACAGTACTGGAAGGATCAGGTGGCCAACTGGTACGGCATGTTCCTGCACGAGAGCCAGTATCTGGAGCCCGTGATGCCCGACATCGAGGCTATGCTCACCAGCAGCCAGCGCAACGTGACTGGTACCGCCATTCTGAAGCTCCGTCCTTACGGCTTCGAGACTGTGGGTATTGATTCTGCCAACGACCTCACCAAGTCTAAACTCGGTGAGTATGGAGAGACTCAAACTGGTTGGACTGCCGACGAGGCAAAAGGCTTCATCAAAGTTTCGAGCACACCACTGAGAGTATACTACGGCATACACAAAGACGAGAAGAGATGATCAAAGTAGGTATATTAGGTGCAGCAGGCTATACAGGTGGAGAACTAATTCGTCTGTTGCTGAACCACCCAGAGGCAGAGATTGTCTTTGCCAACTCTGAGAGTAATGCTGGTAATCTGGTCAGCGATGTGCACGAAGGACTGATTGGCGATACCGACCTGAAGTTTACCGACGAGATGCCTTTTAATCAGGTTGACGTCGTCTTCTTCTGTTTCGGACACGGCAAGAGCGAACAATTCCTCAAGGAACACACCATCCCTGCTAACGTCAAGATTATCGACTTGGCACAGGATTTCCGTATCAAGGGCGACCACGACTACGTCTATGGTCTGCCAGAGATCAATAAGGAGATAATTATGAAGGCTCAGCACCTTGCTAACCCAGGCTGCTTTGCTACCTGTATTCAGGTTGCCCTGCTGCCTGCCGCTCACCTGAACTTGCTGAAGGAGGACGTTGCCGTCAACGCCATCACAGGTTCCACAGGTGCCGGTCAGAAACCTGGTGTCACTACCCACTTCTCGTGGCGCAATAACAACCTGAGCATCTACAAGCCTTTCCAGCACCAGCATATCGCTGAGATTCGCCAGTCGCTGAAGCAAGTACAGGGCTATCTTGATGCCGACATCGACTTCATCCCTTATCGTGGCGACTTTGCCCGTGGTATCTTCTGTACCGCCGTCATCAAGACCCCAGCCCCTGTCGAAGACGTCATCGAGGCCTACAAGGAGTTCTATCAGAATGCCGCTTTCACCCACTATAGCGACAAGCCCATCGACCTGAAGCAGGTCGTCAACACCAACAAGGCACTGGTGCATGTCGAGAAGTACGGCAACAAGCTACTTGTCACCTCAGCCATCGACAACCTCTTAAAAGGTGCCGTTGGTCAAGCCGTGCAAAACATGAATCTCATGTTCGGCATCGATGAGACCGCAGGACTGCGCCTGAAAGCTTCCGCTTTCTAAAATAATCACAATAAAAAACCACGGATTTCGTGTACATTCGAGATCCGTGGCTTTTTATGTTTTACTGGTTAACCTTCCTACCTTGATAGATATACAAACCTGTCTTCGTGGGCTTACTTGGCAGCTTGCGCCCCATGAGGTCATACCATCCATCCTTAGACGATTTAGGAGTGCTGCCTTTTACTGTCAGCACACCCGTCGTCGAAGACTCAAAGGTTGTCGACACCTCTGCCAGCTCACCCTCACCGGTATAAAGCAGATAAGCCTGGAAGGGAGCGAGGTACTGTTCCTTGGCCATGGCAGGATCTGACGAAGCAGTCATGCGCCAAGTCTTATCAGCCTGCATGATATAAGCCTTCTTCGCCAAGCCTTCCTCATGAGTCATGCTGCGCACCGTACCACAGAGCGTAAAGTCGTTCTTTACAACACTACCTTCTTCTGCAGAGCAAGAGATGGTGACATTCGATGTACCCAGGTTCAAGACTGACGAAGTATCATCGCCTGCTCTTCTACTAGCACCGCTCGTCTCATCCATCACCAGCACATACGGTTGGTTAGCCTCCAAGGTGCCTTCACATTCCTTCAGTGTAACACCCTCGCTGTCCGTATCATCCAAGGCATACGCCGTAGTATTCTCAGGGACGGGAAGGTCATAAGGAAGACAGACCGTCGTGCTGCCTCCAGTCACTTCACGCTCATAAACCACCGTCTCCACCTCGACATCGATAGGAACATTATATCCGTTAACCTCCGTCAGGTCAAGTGTCTCACAGGTTCCGTCGCCGTTGACGACGTTTGTCACACCCTCCGTAGTGCTCATACCTTCAGGCAGTACAACGATGATGTCCGTAGGCATTTCATCGAAGGCATCGGCGTTGATCTGCGTCACGTCGTATTCATTGCCTTCCTCGTCAGAAACACTGTTGGGAATCACACTGGTATCTTCCCAGAAATTTTCAGGTAGCGTATTGATGACAACCTCTATATCACCGCCTTCGTTCTCAATGAAGTCGCCGTCCACCTCAGTGCCGCTCTCGTCTACCAGCGTGGGGGTGATACTGCTCTTGAGCGTATAGACTTCCGTATCGGTGTGGTTGTTGTCACCTTGCACCTTATAATATACGGTATAGACACCTGCGTCTGTTCCAACGGGAAGTTCAGTGGTGAAGAGCTCTCCATCAAGGCTATACACCAGCGTACCGCCTGCAGCCTCACCGGCCTCTATCAGGGTCTGTGACTCTCCAGTATAGTCGAGGGCAAGCGGCTGAGGGGCTAGGGTGATGACGGGAAGTCCCCTGCCGATGGTGAAGTCCTTTTGGACAGAACCCTGATAATTGCCCATTCCTGTCACTGTGACTGACGCTGTACCAACTTCTACATTACCTGCAAAAGTTGCGGTATAGTCAGCGCCAGACTGCAGCGTCACTCCATCAAGTGTGACGATGAACTCAGGAGTTATGGCTTCACCAGTATATGCCTGGTCAGGAATATCACTAATTGTGGCCATAGCAATGCTCTTCGGCGTGATGGCAGCAGTAGCAGTTGTCTGCTGTCCGTTTTCAGCCAACTGATAGTTGGCAATGCTAGTACCTCCAAGAGTAAGTTCGGTGATGGTCACCGCCTTGTTGGTGCCCACATTCGCATCAGTAAACGTGCCTGTAGCCGTGACTGTCAGTGCGTCGCCATTGACAATGCCATTGTAAACTACATCGTCATAGACGAACGTCGCTGCTATCGTACCATCATACTCCTTGTCCTGAGCAGTGATGCCACTGATGACAATATCTTTCTTAGCGATAGTTGCCGTAGCAGTTGTTTGCTGACCGTTTTCTGCCAGCTGGTAGTTGGCGATGCTTGTGCCATCCAGCACTATTTCGGTAATAGTCACTTCCTTGTTGGTGCCTACGTTCGCGTCAGCAAACGTTCCTTTGGCTGTTACTGTCAGTGCATCACCATCTACAATGCCGCCAAAGACTACTTGGTCATAGACCAACATCGCTATTGTCGTGCCGTCATACACCTTGTCCTGTGCTATGATGCCACTGATGGTGATAGCTACTTTATTGATTGTTGACTCTATTGTTACAGGCTCTGTGTCATTGTGATTTGCATCGCCTTGCACCTTATAAGATATGGTATAACTGTTCACCATCTTACCCAAAGGTAGTGCCTCAGCATAAGTGGTGCCATCTAACGAATAGACCAACGTACCACCATCAGCCTCACCAGCTAACACCAATTCCTGTTCCGCACCATTATATATTAATGTACGTCCTTCAGGTGCCGTAACGACCTGCGCCATCGTAGGAATAATGGCAAAGGGAGCCTGCACAATACCCTGATAGTTGCCGATACCCGTCACTATAAAGGTGGCTTCGCCGACATTCACGTTGTTGGTATATGCGATACGATAGTCCGTGTCTACCGTCAGTGTAATGCCGTCCAGCATCACGCTGACAGCTGGAGTCAGGGAGTCGCCAGTATAGAAATGTGCGGCAATGTCACTCAAAACGGCTCCCTCAATGCTTCGAGGCATGATAGTTGCCGTAGCAGTTGTTTGCTGACCCTCGGCAGCTAGCTGGTAGTTGGCGATACTTGTGCCACCAAGCGTCAGTTCGGTGATAGTCACTTCCTTGTTGGTGCCTACGTTCGCATCGACAAACGTACCCTTGGCTGTTACTGTCAGTGCGTCACCATCCACGATTCCGCCATAGACTACTTGGTCATAGACTAGCGTTGCCACTGTGCTACGGTCAAATACCTTGTCCTTTGCCTGGATGCCGCTGATGGTAATGGCTTTCTTGGCAATAGTGACTGCCACGGTCTTGACCTCTGTATCCTTGTGATTGCTGTCGCCCTGTACCTTATAATATACGGTATAAGAGCCTGCAGCAGTCCCTGTGGGCAGTGCTGTCTGATAGGAACTGTTGTCAAGGCTGTACAGCAAGGTGCCACCGATGGCATCACCCGCAGCAATGAGCGTCTGGGGTGCACCAGTGTAGGTCAACGGAAGTGGCTCAGGAGCTACTGTTACCTCCGACGGTGCCTTGGTGATGGTGTAAGTCTTGGTGACCACGCTCTTCCACGTACTGCGGCCCGTTACCGTCAGGCTGTAGGTGCCGACGTCAGACCACGATGTGCCTGCGAAATCCAGCAAGTAGTCCTTACCCTCCGTCAGTCCGGTCACAGTAGCCACTGGCTTCTGGTCGCTGCCGTTATAGACAAATGAGGAAGCAGACAACTTCACCATAGCACTGGTAATGTCCTTTCGCTTCGTAAAGGTAGCATCCACATAGGCGCTGTACTCCCACCCGGGGAGCTGTGCCGTATAGGTTCGGGGCTGCGACAAGTCATCGGGGTCTTCGCCCGTCAGTGTCAGATGGTCAGCTACGGGAGCCGCGCGCCGTGATGTAGCCGCAGGCATGAAGGTCTTGGATACGATGACATCCTCTTTCCTGATATAGTATCCATCAGCAGGAGTCACTGTCACCGTTACCGTCAGTTGGTCAACCGATGACACCACCGTACCGTTAAGAATAGCATCGTTCACCTCGGCCTTACCGCCACGCAATTGGAAATTTGCATGTACCAACACGTCATATTCCTCACTGGGCAGAGTTACCGTATAGACGCGCTGTTGACTCAGATCTTCAGGGTCTTCGCCCACGATTTCCAACTGGTCTGTCAGGGGAAAAGCTCTTCTAGAACTCGCCACAGGCATAATGGTTTTCTCTGCTACAATGTCGCTCTTGCGGATATAGTAGCCTGGATCGGGCGTCACTGTCAGCGTTACTATTGTGCCATTAGCCTGGCCCGTAATAGTACCGTTACTGACATCATCGGCCACCTCCACCTTGCCACCAGCAAAGGCGCTCACACCAAAGAGCACAAAGAGCGCCATGCTGATGTATCTTCTGATGAATTGTTTCATATCGCTATTCTCCTTTCCTCTTTATCTAATAACGACTTTTTGTCCATCCTTTACGTAGAGTCCCTTCTTTGTGGGGCGTCCAGAGAGTTTCTTTCCATCAATAGTGTACCATTTGCCACTCTCGACATCAGTCTTTACGACATCTACACCCGTCACTTCCTCATCGTCATCAAAGACATTGAAGATAGACAATCGGCTGGCAGCAACGCCCTGTATAGACAAGAAGGCGATATCTGCAGGCAGAGTACCCGTGCTCACCTTTACGAACTCATCCTTATAGAGTATGTAGCCCTGTCCCACCTTGACAGGTGTAGGCTCTGTTAACCATTGCAGCAGATTCGTCTCACCGGTAGTCAGCAGACAAACGGGGACCTCAGATTGAGCGTTAGGCTGTATTGACGTGGTAGCCTCTATGGTACCAGCCGTTTTCTGCCTATTCTCAATAAGCACAGCTTGATGGGCAGGGATATAATTGAGTGGCTCACTTGCGATAGCCTCATCCTCGGTAACATCAGTAATGGTATAAGCCTTAATTCCCTCAGGCAACATGCGTCCCACCTTACTATAATAGGTGCGCCATTGCTGTCCGTCCTTCAGTGCCAGCGTCTCCTTGTCCTTTGCCATCCGCTCTCCATAAGCCGACCAACCCGAAGCAGCCTGATAACTCTTCCAACTTCTGGAAGGAACGATAATCCACATCTGCTTGGCAAAGGCATTAGTACCTACGGTCAGAATAGGACTTGCAGGTAGTTCGATACCCGTCAGACGTGTACAACTGCTAAAGGCATTGTTGCCGATGCTCGATACGCCGCCTAAGTCAACCTCTGTAATACTGGTACCCAGCGTACTCCAAGGCGCGTCATTACCCATTGAGACATCGTTACCCTGAGCAAAACTGTTCTTTTGGAAAGCCAATGTGCCATTCTCTACTGTCCATATCAGATTATGACCGTTGTTCACATTGGCAGTTCCGCAATAGCCACCAGTAGAGAACTGTGCAGTTGCCTCAACAGGCTCAGCCGGCATCATGAACGAGAAGACCTCGTCTCCTATTTGTGTCACGGCAATACTGCTGCTCTTGCCCTTCACCGTCAGACCACTCTTGAACAGAATCTTCGTGTCGTTTGGCGACACCTTAACATAGATAGGCGTATTGTCATTGTCACGGATGGCTTTGAAGCCTGCAGGAATCTCCTGCGTCAAGGCCTGGTCGGCATAAACCTTCAGCACACCGTTGCTGTTGGCAGCAGCACTGACAAAATAGCCTGTATGGAGGGACAAAAAGAAATCTTCACTTTCATCATGCTTATATTGCAGACTTGGCCATATGCTGATTAGGTCGACTTTTCCATTTACATCCTTCAGTTGTTCGCCATTGACAAGCAACACTTGATCTGAGGCCACAGGAACATATATATGCTGGGGGCCCTCTGTGATACCCCATAGGGCATTTGCACTGACTCTTGCAATCGTTGGGGACAGCAAAACATCGCCATACAGCCCACAGAGCACGCTCTCACCTATATAGGCCATCTTTGTACACTTGCTCATATCTACGTTCCCTACGCAGTATCTGAACGAGAAAGCCCCAATCTCCTCAAGAGTGGATGGTAGTGTGATGGGTACTAACTGTTCGTTGCCTGTTCCATAGTTGACACCATTAAATGAATTTTCTGGCAGTGATGTGACACCCTCACAAACCTCAATAGCCTTCACCGTTCTCCAAGGATATTTGTCTTTCACCCATTCTCGACTGTCCACTTTGCCCGTTCCGTAAATCTTCAACGTCATACTGCCATCAATCTGCCAACGGGTGTCACGACCTTCATTCACACTCAGGTCGCCGCAGTAGCCACCAAGCGAGAACTTAGCCGACACCTTGACGGCACCAGCAGGCAGAGTGAAACGGAAGAGATTATGTTTTAACTCTTCAGCCTCAACAGTCTGCGACACGCCGTCGATTGTTGCTGTCACATTCAGGTTTTCTGGGAAGACAGTCCTGTCATTAGATGAAGCCTGGATATATATAGTGGGATTAGCACTCATTGAATCCCAAAGCACCTTATGGCCAGATAGGAATTCTCCATCTGGTACACCATCCTCATAACTGGTGAAATAACGAACGGTACAATCATCCGTTCCCACCAACTTTGCCGTTGTTATGCGATAAGCGGTTTTCCATTCCAAGGAATGCTCGACTGAAGAGTCTATTCTATCCTTAATGTCTGCATAGCCATTTTCCTCAGGAAGTTCTTCTCCGTCGTAATATAGAACTTTATCTTCTGGAACGACGATGTAAACATGGTCTGCTGTGCAACTGGTAATACAGTTCTTGGGAATCTTTGTAAGGCATGAAGGCAAGATCAGCCTTCCACCGATATCATGAAGGTCTTGCAAAGTAGACAGGTACAGGTTCGTACAACGACTTAGATCAACAACAGCCTTTGTGCTCCAGAAAGGCGAATAACCAGCATTCGTGCTAGTATTATACAGATATACTATTGAAGAAGGCATCAAAATGCTATCATTAGGATTGTTGTTGCCGAAGCCATAGAACACCTGACTTCCTGGATTTGTTATTTTCGTACAGGCGGTAAGGTCGAATGTTCCACCACTATATCTAAAAGCCTCGGAATTGATAGTTGTTATAGAAGCAGGGAAAACAACTGGCTCTTTAAGTGATTCATGGCCACAGGACTCAAATGCTAAAGAACCGATAATGGCCAGGGTATTGCCAAGACTTATTCTCTCAACTTTTGTTATGTTGGCAAAACACCTGCTTCCAAGGCTGGTGACACCATCTTCAACAACAATGCTCTTTATCTTCTCGCGATTTGAATAATAACCAGGCTGATTCACACTACGCATATTGCCAATACCACTGATTACCAACTTATAGGCCGGCGAACCGTCGTCAAAAGTACCATCGTCATACAATCTCCACTTGACGTCTTTTCCTGCACTGATATTCGTGTCACCACAATAGCCGCCAAACATGGTCTTGCAGCCTATTTCGACATCAGCATTGGGGAATGTGAACGAGTAAATACAATTATCTTCAGATACCATCTGCACAGGAACACGCAGGCCCGTAGCCTTGTTGATGACTTTCAAGCCTTCATCATCAAAGGTGCAATTGCCGGGGAACAAGATTTTTACATAGACGGTCTGTCCCACCATCTCATCATGAAGTTTGTTTCCTGCAGTAATCTGATCAGACAGGGTAGTGCCATTACACGTTTTGTAGAACTGTAGTTTGGTACCACTCTCACCTGTCAGTTCGCCAACAGAAATATGGTTATGATACCCCTCCTTCCATTCCACGGTATAGGCGTTCTGCTGGTTATAGCCGGTCAACTCTATCCATCCTTTCTCGTTGGGCTCCACCATACTCTGCACACCATTCAAGAAAAGTGTCTTATCCTTAGGTGCTACGAAGTATATCTTGATGGGGTTGTTGGGGCTGATGAATGCTTGCTTCTGAATCGTGGTGATTCTTTCATTCAGGAGTGCCGTTCCTGTGAAACCATTGTATTTGCCATTGCCAATGGTGGTGAGTTGGGTACATTCAGAGAAATCCACCGTCAGGTCGGCAGCCGTAGAAGTAAACACAGACTGGTCGCTATTGTCAGAAAGCAATACGGGCATCTTCAGGTATTTCAAGCCTTTGTTGTTTCTAAACATACCATACCCAAGGAGTGTCATGGTAGATGGGAAGGTGACGGAATAGAGGTTGGTGAGGTCTTTCATGGAGCCATCGCCGGCATCGGTAATGCCCTCTTCGTAGACTACAGTACCGATAATGGAATTATATTTACTCCATGGTGCCGATCCGTTAGACGACACACCTACAGAGGGGCCAGTACCGCTGAACACGAGTTTGTATTTTCTGGTGCCAGGCGTAGCACTATTACCCTCTTCGCCCCAAAGACCATCATCACGCACAGACCATGTGACGCTGCCTTGTATTCCTGCCAATATACACTCAACAAACTGAGCCGAAATAGTGACATCGCTGTTAGGCATCACAAACGAGAAGATGGTAACTGTCTCCTGTTTCAGAGGAACGCTCTTGCCTGTAGCATCAACCACACGAATGCCGTCCTTTTCCAGATAAGCGTTGGAGGCAGGGGTGAACTTGATATAGACCTTCGCATCCTCGTCCTCATAGAAAGCCTTCATTCCAGCCTTTACCTCATTGCTCAACTGATAACTGGTGTTCATTGTCGTATAGAACTGCAATGTGCAACCCTCAACACTCACCTCACCAAGGTTCAGACGATAATAGTTAGGTTTCAACTGGAAGGTGAATGGCTGGCTCAGAGTAAGATTTATCGTTGCCTTACTTCCATCATCAGGCATCTGCGTATTGTTCACAAACAGAGTCATGCCTTCGGGCAGTACCATATAAGGAGTCAGTCTGAAAGAATTCTTGTATGAAGCCTTGACAGATGGAGGCAGGATACACGTAACGCTGGTGCCATAAAAGGCCACTTCGCCTACTTCCGTGAGGTTTGTACATGCGGAGAAGTCGAATATGCCATTAATAGCTCCTTTTTCATCACCGTATTCAAAGGCACCCGGGCCTATAGTCTCAATAGTGGATGGGAAAACGATTGTCGTATTCGCACCCAATTTATACGGGCGATAGAAGGCTCCTATGCCTATGTGTTTCAGCGTACCCCACGACACCGTATCCAATGCATTTGCATAATAGAATGCATAGTCGCCGGTGCTCTCCACACCATCTTCGAACACCAATTCCTTCAGACTAGTATTTCCGCCCCACGGTCTGTTTGAACTATTATTGCTGAAGTCTGCAATCTCGCCCTGGCCGGTAAACACCAGTTTATAATAGTTTCCCTCGAGCATAATCTTCTGCCACATCACGTTTCTACCACCTTCTTCCTTACCACAATAGGCTGCATCGATGAATTCTGCAGACACCGTTACAGGGGCGGCGGGCCATTGGAACGTGAGGAGCGAGTCGCTCAGTACTTTGACTGGAATGGCTTCGCCAGTGGCTTGGTTGGTTGCTTTCATACCGTCGTCGAGTGCCAGCAACTTGTTTGCTGTCAAATTCACACGGACATATACCGTCTCGCCAAAAGCAAGGTCTATACGGTCGCCCGAAGGAATTCTTCCCGAGAATGTAGTACCATCATAGCCTTTATAGAAACCGATGGTGCAGTTCTCACCGTTTATCACTTCA
>Ga0247609_10005175_pt1 | contig 12867 bp, 10 predicted proteins | sample 172DNAGHGlowgp2_FD_193487 | JGI IMG/M metagenome (GOLD analysis project Ga0247609, IMG submission 193487) | Sheep rumen microbial communities from Palmerston North, Manawatu-Wanganui, New Zealand - 1728 DNA GHGlow gp2 | ecosystem: Host-associated > Mammals > Digestive system > Stomach > Rumen ...
TCACGTCTGCAGAAATTTTTTCGGGGAAAATGTGCGTGTGCATGTCGATTATCATTGCAAATCACTCCTTTTTAGCTTTTCTGGAGGTTTTTTTTATGAAAATTGCTTTATTGGTACTCTATTTCGCCATTCTGATTGGAATTGGGCTTTATTGCCGCAAGCACGCAACCGACGTTGACGGATTTGTTCTCGGCGGGCGCAATGTCGGTGCTTGGTTGACGGCTTTTGCTTACGGCACGAGTTATTTTTCTGCGGTTGTGTTCGTCGGTTATGCCGGTCAGTTCGGTTGGAAGTACGGAATTGCGGCTACATGGGCTGGAATCGGTAACGCGCTTATCGGTTCGCTTATGGCGTGGTTTATTTTAGGCAGAAGGACGCGAATTATGACGCGCCACCTAAATACCGCCACTATGCCGCAGTTTTTCGAGAAAAGATTTGGTTCTCCATCGTTGAAAATCGGCGCGGCGATTATCATTTTCATTTTTATGATACCTTATACCGCGTCGCTTTACAATGGGCTTTCAAGATTGTTCGGTATGGCGTTCAGCATTGATTATTCCGTTTGTATTTTGCTAATGGCGGTCTTGACGGCGGTTTATGTCATTGCCGGCGGCTATATGGCGACCGCGATTAACGATTTTATTCAAGGAATGGTTATGCTCGTTGGCATTTCGGCTGTTATCTACGCGGTGCTTGAGAGCAAGGGCGGATTTGTTGCCGCGCTTGACGGCTTAGCAAGAATCACTGACGATAAAGTTTCTGCGACGCCAGGAATTTTCGCGTCATTTTTTGGAACTGACCCGCTTAATTTGCTTTTCGTCGTGATTTTAACGTCTCTTGGCACGTGGGGATTGCCTCAAATGGTTCAAAAATTCTACGCGATTAAAAATGAACAGGCAATTCAGAAAGGAACTGTCATTTCTACGTTATTTGCGTTCGTCGTAGCGGGCGGTTGCTACTTTTTAGGCGGCTTCGGCAGATTATTTTCCGACCAAATCGACATTAAAGCCAATGGCTTTGATTCTGTCGTCCCGACAATGCTTAGCGGGCTTTCTGACGGCATGATTGCGCTTGTCGTTATCCTAGTTTTATCGGCGTCAATGTCAACTTTGTCGTCGTTGGTAATCGTTTCGGCGTCGACGCTGACGCTTGACCTTATCCGCGACAATTTTTATAAAAACATGAGCGAACCGCGACAAGTTCTATTGATTCGCGGGCTAATCGTGGTATTTATCGCGATTTCGGCAGTTCTCGCGCTGATTCAGTATAAAAGCTCGGTAAATTTTATCGCGCAACTAATGGGAATATCTTGGGGAGCTATGGCGGGCGCATTTTTAGCCCCGTTTATGTACTCGCTTTACTCGAAAAAAGTTTCAACGGCGGCTTGTTGGACGTGTTTTATCTTCGCAAGCGTTTTAATGACGGCGAACATGCTTATCAGACCCGAATTCCCGCAAATTTTGCAGTCGCCGATTAATTCTGGGGCAATCGCTATGCTTGCGGGGCTAATTATCGTCCCGATTGTCAGCGCGATTACTCCTAAGCCCGATAAAAAGCTTGTCGACGACACTTTCACATGCTACGACGAAAAAATTACTGTTCCTTTGAGCACTTCGCTAAATTCCGAAAAATAATCAGGTGATTCTATGAACATTCTAAACCGCGCCAAAGAAAAAATTTCTGCGGGCGGGCGATTGAACTTCGACGACGCTCTTGCCCTGTACGAAGACAATGATATTTTATATCTTGCTGAAAGTGCGCGGCGCGTCAAGGAACGCAAGACCGGCAAGAAAATTTTCTACACCGTCAATCGCCATATAAATTTAACTAATGTTTGCAGTGCGAATTGCCCGCTGTGCGCCTTCCAATGTTGGAGCGGCGACAATCGCGCCTTTACTCTCGAACTTTCCGACGTTGAAGAAATTTTACACGACGCCGCGCAGGTTAAAAATCTTTCCGAAATTCATATTGTCAGCTCGCTCCACCCCAATAAAAATTTTGATTATTATTTGGACGCCGTCAAGCTTGTGAAAAAATTTCTGCCGCATGTCGGGATTAATGCTTTTACGCCCGTCGAAATTGTGAACTTCGCCAAACTTAGCGGCAAAAGTTTTGCGGAAGTTTTAAGCGAACTTATCGGCGCGGGCGTGACGAGTTTAGCGGGCGGCGGCGCGGAAATTTTATCCGACCGTGTGCGCGAAATTATTTGCCCGAAAAAATGTAGCGCGGCGCAGTGGCTTGAAGTCATGCGAACGGCGCATAAGCTCGGCTTGAAAACAAATGCTTCGATGATGTATGGGCATATCGAGACGATTCAAGAGCGCGTCGAACATTTAATCAAAATTCGCGAACTTCAGGACGAAACCGGCGGCTTTATGGCAATGATGTTATTCCCTTTCCACCCCGAAAACACGGAGCTAGGAAAAAAATTTAACTTGCGGCGCGTCGGCGCGTGGGAAGATTTAAAAATGCTGGCGTTATCGCGACTGGTGCTTGATAACTTCGCGCACTTCAAAGCGTTTTGGGTAATGTTGACTTTGCCGATAGCGCAGTTGGCATTGAGTTTCGGCGCGGACGATTTAGACGGGACTATTGGCGAAGAAAAAATCATTCATGCGGCGGGCGCGAAATCTTCAGCGGGCATAACGCGCCAAAAGTTAGAGCAAATAATTTCGGAGTGCGGTTATCAGCCAGTAGAAAGGGATAGTTTTTATAACAAAATTTTTCAGCGCAACTAGCGAAGTGCAACGTAGCGTACGAACGCGGCGACCACGTTAAAATTATCGGGCGGCAAATCGTGTACGCTGTTTCCCCGCTTTTAAAGCGGGTTGGAGTGCGATTATCAGCCAGTTGAGCGCGATAGTTTTTATCGAGAAGTTTGACATTGAACAATCCATTTGCTATAACGGGCTTGAAATTTACTAAGGAGGTCACTCATTTGAAGTATCAGGAATTAGTCTTTGCCCTGCAAAAATTTTGGGCGGATAAGGGTTGCATAATCGCAGAACCTTACGACGTGGAAAAAGGCGCGGGCACAATGAACCCGTTTACATTTTTGCGCGTGCTCGGACCGGAGCCGTGGAACGTTGCTTACACAGAGCCTTCACGCAGACCGGCGGACGGGCGTTACGGCGACAATCCGAACCGCCTTTATCAGCATCATCAACTGCAACTGATTATGAAGCCGTCGCCCGATAACATTCAGGAACTTTATCTGGAAAGTTTAGCGGCAATCGGCATTGAGGCGCAAAAGCACGACATACGCTTTGTTGAGGACAACTGGGAATCGCCGACGTTAGGCGCGTGGGGTCTTGGCTGGGAAGTTTGGCTGGACGGCATGGAGATAACGCAGTTCACGTATTTTCAGCAAGTCGGCAGTCAAGACGTTAAGCCAGTCGCCGTTGAGATAACGTACGGGCTTGAAAGATTAGCAATGTACATTCAAGGCGTCGAAAATGTTTACGACGTCGAGTGGGCAGAGGGCGTGACTTATGGCGACGTTTTTCACCAGAACGAATTTGAGCAGACGAGCTACGCCTTTGACTTGAGCGACGAAGATTTATTATTTGAGCTGTTCGATAAATACGAGGCGGAAGCCGTTCGTATTATCAAGCTGGGCTACGTTCACCCCGCTTACGATTATGTTTTGAAATGTTCGCACACGTTCAATTTGCTTGACGCACGCGGCGCAATCAGCGTAAGTGAGCGCACAGCGTTTATCGGGCGCGTTAGGAAATTGGCTCGCATGTGCGCTGAAGTTTATCTTAAACAGCGCGAAGAACTCGGCTATCCCTTGCTGAAAAAATCGGAGGTGAGCGCGTAATGGATAATAAAATTTTGCTTTTGGAAATTGGCACGGAAGAAATCCCCGCGCACGCTATGCCCGCCATTTTGAATCAGCTTAAAGACCTTGCGCAGAAAAATTTGACGGAGGCGCGGATTGATTTTGGCGAAGTTCAAACACTCGGCACGCCGCGCAGATTGGCTTTGATTGTCAATGACGTTGCAACTAATCAAGCCGACGTTGAGGAAGAAAAGCGCGGAGCTTCTGCAAAGATTGCTTTCGACGCGGACGGCAACCCGACTAAGGCGGCGATTGGCTTTGCTAAGAAAAATAAAATTCGCCCCGAAGATTTAATCGTTCGCGACGGCTATATTTACGCGGTGATTCGTGAACAGGGCAAAAGTTCCGCCGAAATTTTCAAGACGCTCCTGCCGAAAATCATTTGCGATTTGAGTTTCCCAAATAACATGCGCTGGGGAAATTTGGACTTTAAATTTATTCGCCCGTTGCGTTGGATTGTCGCGCTTTTCGGCGAAGAAATTATTCCGTTTGAAGTCGCCAACGTCCACAGCGGCAGAACTTCTCGCGGTCACAGATTTTTAAGCGCGGGCAACTTTGAAATTAAATTCGCCGCTGATTATGTCAAAGTCTGCGCGGAAAATTTTGTTATCGTCGACCAGAATCAACGTCGCGAAATGATTGCCGCGCAAATTAACGAAGTCGCAAAGTCAAAAGGCGGCGTCGCCGAAATTACCGACGACCTTTTGGAAGAGGTTCTTTATCTCGTCGAATACCCGACCGCGCTTGCCGGAGAATTTGAGACGAAATATCTTGCGTTGCCTGCCGAAGCCGTGATAACTCCCATGCGCGACCACCAACGCTATTTCCCTGTGAAAAATTCCGACGGCGCGTTAATGCCGCTTTTCATAACAATTCGCAACGGCGGCAAGGATTATCTTGAAATTGTTCAGCACGGCAACGAGCGTGTTTTGAAAGCCCGCCTTGAGGACGCACAATTTTTCTTCAACGAGGACAGGAAAAAATCTCTGGCGGCTCATCGCGACAAATTAAAAACTGTCGTCTTTCAAGAGGGGCTAGGCTCCGTTTACGAAAAGACCGAACGCCTTATTAAACTCGTCGAAAAAATTGCTGAAGTGCTCGGCGTCGACGCGGCTAATGCAATTCGTGCCGCTGAACTTTCCAAAGCCGATTTGGTAACGGGCATGGTCACGGAATTTACCGAACTGCAAGGGATTATGGGGCGCGAATACGCTAAACTTGACGGCGAAAATCCAGAAGTCTGCGCGGCGATTGATGAACATTATATGCCGCGATTCGCCGGCGACGTTCAGCCGAAGACAACTGCCGGAAAAATTTTAAGCCTTGCTGATAAGATTGATAATATCGTCGCGACGTTCAGCAGAGGACTTGTCCCGACCGGTTCGCAAGACCCGTTTGCCCTTCGCCGTCAAGCTCTGGGCATTGTCAATCTTTTGACGGGTGCGCGTTGGTCAATTTCAATCAGCGCGATTGTTGAATTGGCAATGGACTTGCTTAAAATTACGGACGCAGTTGGACGCGAAAAAATTCAACAAGAAGTCGCCGACTTTATGCGCCTGCGCGTCAAAAATGTTTTAGGCAACTCGACGCGCTACGACATTATTGACGCGGTGATTGACGACGTTGATGACGTGTTTGAAGTGACGTTGAAGGCGGCGGCAGTTGAGCAATTCATTGCGACGCCCGATTCAACGAAAAATATTCAATCGTTCGTGCGCGTCAGCAACCTTGCCAAAAAAGCTGAATCAAACGAAATGGACGCCGAACTTTATACGCTTGACGCCGAAAAAGTTTTGTACAAAGCCTTTGAAGCTATAAAGGTCGTTGCGGGCGAACTTATCGATAAGAAAGATTATCTCGGCGCACTCGACGCGCTGAAGAAAATTTCCACGCCGATTGATTCTTTCTTTGATTCTGTAATGGTTATGGACGAAGACTTGACGCTTAGAAAAAATCGGCTCGCGCTGTTGAAGTCGATAGACGAATTGATTGCCAAAATCGCCGACTTCGGCAAAATCGTTTTGCAATAAAAAAGCCCGCCGTAGCGAGCTTGAATATTTTAATCATTCTTAAGGGTGACGGTCGCCAGCGATGCAACGCGGTCGTCATCTTTTGTTTTCATGAGTATGACGCCTTGAGTATTTCGTCCGCGCAAGCCAATATCGTCAATGCTCGTGCGAATTACGAAACCTTCAGTGGTTATCAAGAAAAGTTCCTGTTCGGGCTTGACGACTTTAATGCCGACAACTTCGCCGGTTTTCTCGGTAACTTTCATATTGATAACGCCAATGCCGCCGCGCCCTTGTGCGCGATATTCTTCTGTGGGTGTGCGCTTGCCAATGCCTTCCGCGCTGACGGTCAAAACTTCCGCGCCGCGTTTAAGCTTGTCCATGCCAATAACGCGGTCGCCCTTTTTGAGCTTGATACCGCGAACGCCGCGAGCATTTCTGCCCATTGAGCGAACTTCTTCTTCAGCAAAAGCAATCGCCATACCCCGCGCAGTTCCAAGAATTATATACTGTTCGCCCTCCGTGAATTTCACGCCAATTAATTCGTCGTCCTTATCAAGGATAATCGCCAACATGCCGCGTTTCATCATTGAGCTAAATTCTGACAGTTGCGTTTTCTTAACGATACCTTTTTTAGTCGCCATGAAAAGATAGCGCGTCGGGTCGAAGTCGCGAACTTTGATTAGCGCGGTAATTTTTTCGCCCTGTTCAATTTGCAAAAGGTTGCTGATATGAATTCCTTTTGCGGTGCGTCCCGATTCGGCGATTTGATAAGCTTTAAGGTGGAAGACTTTGCCCTTGTTCGTGAAAAATAAAATCGTATGGTGCGTCGTAGTAATCAAAATATGTTCTACGAAATCTTCTTCCTTAGTCGCCATTCCAGTGACGCCGATACCGCCGCGCTTTTGTTTTTTGTAAGCGGTGAGGTCGATACGTTTGACGTAGCCGCCATGCGTGAGCGTAATAACAATGTCGTCGTCGTCGATTAAATCTTCAGCTTCAAAGGCGGTCAATTCTTCGGCGACAATTTCTGTGCGGCGTTTGTCATTGAACTTTTCCTTGACGGCGGTCAATTCTTCCTTGATAATCTGCAGAATCAAATTTTCGTCGGCGAGAATTTCTTCAAAGTGCTTAATCGCGGCGAGCACGGATTTATATTCGCTCTCGATTTTATCGCGCTCAAGACCGGTGAGCTTTTGCAGGCGCAAATCTAAAATTGCTTGTGCTTGCGCGTCGCTGAAAGTAAAAGTTTCAATCAGCTTAGATTTAGCGTCGGCAACTGCGGAACTTTCGCGGACAATTTTTATAATGCTGTCGAGATTTTTAACGGCGGTCGTCAAGCCCTCCAAAATGTGAGCGCGAGCCTTCGCCTTAGTTAAATCAAATTTCGTGCGCCGCGTGATAACTTCTTCCTGGTGCTTTATGTAGTAACTAAGAATTTCCCTAAGGTTTAAAACTTGCGGCTTGCCGTCGACGAGCGCGAGCATTATCACGCCGAAAGTATCTTGCAACTGCGTATGTTTGAACAGCTGATTCAGAATAATTTGCGGAGTGGCGTCGCGGCGTAAGTCGATTACAATGCGCATTCCTTCGCGGTCAGATTCGTCGCGCAAATCGGTAATGCCTTCGATAGTTTTATCGCGGACGAGGTCGGCAATTTTTTCGATAAGTCGCGCCTTGTTGACTTGATAAGGAAGTTCGGTAACGACGATACGCGACTTGCCGTTTTGGATTTTTTCAATGGACGTGCGAGCACGCATTTTAATCGTTCCGCGTCCGGTGCGATAAGCGTCCAAAATTCCTTCCCTGCCGATAATCAAGCCGGCGGTCGGGAAGTCGGGACCGTGAACAATTCTAATCAAGTCGTTAGTTGTGGCGTCGGGATTGTCGATAAGATAAAGCGTGGCGTCGATAACTTCGCCGATATTGTGCGGGGGAATGTTCGTAGCCATAGCGACGGCAATACCGGACGTGCCATTGACTAGGAGCTGGGGAAATTTCGCGGGCAGAACGGACGGTTCTTTAAGCGATTCGTCGTAGTTGGGAACGAAATCGACAGTTTCCTTGTCAATGTCTTGCAACATAAGCTCGGAAATTTTCGACATGCGCACTTCGGTATAACGCATAGCGGCGGCGGGGTCGCCGTCAACGGAGCCAAAGTTGCCGTGCCCGTCGGCGAGTAAATAGCGCATAGAAAAATCTTGAGCCATACGAACAATCGCATCATAAACTGAAGTATCGCCGTGCGGATGATATTTACCCAAAACCTCACCGACGATACGCGCCGATTTTTTATAAGGCTTAGAACTTGTCATGCCGGCTTCCTGCATAGCGTATAAAATTCTGCGGTGCACGGGCTTTAATCCGTCGCGAACGTCCGGAAGTGCACGCGATACGATTACCGACATTGCATAATCTATGTATGAAAATTTCATCTCGTGTTCGAGATTGACGGGGATAATTTTCCCTTGTCCAAAGTTCAATTCTTCCACTGTCTCACCTCTTCTAAATATTAAAACCGCGCTGATTATAGCACGAATTCAAAGGAAAAGAAATAGCAATGCCCCGATAAAAAGTACTAAGCTGAAACTATGCAATGCATTTTGAACGGCGCGATTATGTTTGCCGAAAAGCGCACCGATTAGCGGACGCAATAAAAAAATTAACAGCGCGGTCGACAAGAAAAATAGCGGCTTGTCTTCTTCCCTCAAGCTGTAGACGAGCATGACTGCTGAAATTGCAATGCCGCTTGATTCGGCGTGCGAAAGTTTTCTTTTGAGTTCGGGTTCAGTCGTAGCTGATTTTTGTTTATCCTCTGCGGCTTGCGTTTCGCTGTCAACAAATTTTTTACTGCGGAAAACTTTATGGTGCGCGGCGTCAGTGATTTTTATTGGCTCGTCGTCGTCGAAATTTTTATCCGGCATTCTTAATTCCTCGTTCCTAATTCCTAACTGATTTCAAGTCCGCTTAAAAATTTATCCAAATAAGCTCCGCTTTGTCAACAAGCACGGGCGTCAATTCGTCGAGATTTTTTATTTCGTCGAAGTGCCAGCGATTTTCCTTGTCCTTGTGAAAGCCCAGCTTGAAAGTCATTTGCCCGATAAATTTTCCGCGCAACGAGTTATCGCCTGTGACTTCTAAAGTTATCGTCGCTTCATTTTTGTCGATAGAAATTTCCTTGACTGTAGCGTTGGTAGCTTGACGAATTTTTTCAAACTCGTTGGCAACGTAAGCCGTCGGATTTTCTTCCGGTGTCATTGGCTCCGGAATTTTGGCGAAAAATGATTCCGCTACGCCGCGCAGAAATTTTAAATGCAAGTCCTTATGCTCGGCGTTGTATTCCGTGATAAATTCCGCGCTGTGTTGGAAGTAGGGGTCGTCGGGATATTTTTCTTTGTACATGTCATAATTTTTAGCAAGCTCAACCGTCGCCGCGTCGTAGGTCGCCGAAAAGAATTCGTTTAAATCTGCGCGGTCGGCAAGCTTTTTAGAATCACGGTCGGCAAGCGCGATTTTTAAATCATTCAATGCGGCTTCAGGCGTATCCTCTTTGCCGCAACCCGCAAAAATTATTGCCGCCAAAATTATTACCGCAAAAATTTTTTTAGTCATTGAATCACCTCTGATAACGCGAAAAAGCCGCACATCAGGCGGCTTTATAAATTTCTCAGTTATGGCGGAGGGGGTGGGATTCGAACCCACGGTGGCTTGTGACCACACTTGATTTCGAGTCAAGCACCTTCAACCGCTCGGACACTCCTCCGCGACGCGTGCAATACTATCACGCCAAAATTTTTCTGTCAAGACTGAATGTTTTCTTCAACTAAAGTCAGTTTGTCCCATTTGTCGCGCGTTCTCTCGATTGCATAAGCCATAATCAAACCGCTCGGCTTGTTATCATTTATAACAATTCTTTCGCCGACGGGCGCGTCAAAAATTATGTGGTCGTAGCGGATATTGTTTTCGCGCAAAAACTTTTCGGTTATACCGCGAAATTCAGAGGGACGCGCCGTCAACAAAATAATCATATCTTTTTCCGGAATGGTCGCGAGAAATTCTGTTACGCCGTCCAACAAAGTATCGCCTTCAGCCGTCAAATAGCCGTTATGTTTTACCAGCGTCCCGTCAATGTCAAAAATCCACGTATGCGGCAAAGTTGATAACACAATTTCTTTTTCCGCCAATTAAGTCGCCTCCAATTATAAATTTAAATTGCGTCCTATTGCGCCGCCAGGGTGATTCGGCTTGAAATCTTTTTCCAAATCAATTTGCATTCGGCGAGCAACTTCAATGGCGACAGTTTGCAGGACAATCAGATTTAGTGTCGTCGAATTGTTCGGCAGAACGTTCCACAAATCGCCTTCGTGTTCAAGGCTGATAACTAATTTTTTTCTTGAGCATGTCGGCAAGTGTGCTGTGCTCTTTGAAGGTCAAAAGTTGCAGATGAACATTTTTGCGCCGTTGCAGAAGCCGCGTCAGATAAATTGATTCTTCAGTTTCGCCGCTCTTGCTCAAAATGATAACTAAATCGCCCGAACGAATAATCCCCATGTCGCCATGTACCGCCGAATTAGTATGGAGAAACGCCGCGTCCAAACCCATTGAAACCATAGTGCCAACAAATTTTTCGCATATCGGGACATTTTTACCGAGTCCGGAAACAATTATTCTGTGACCTTCGCGCAAAGTCTTTTCGCAGTCCGAAATAAGCGAATCCATTTGCGTGCCGGAAATTGATTTAAGCGCGTGTTCAAGCCGCAACATATTTTGTTCAAAGTAGCCGTAAGCACTTTCCATTTGCAAAGCTTCTTCCAGATAATAAAGCCCGTTGTAGAAAGCTCCGCAAATTGAATCGTAATCTTCCCACGCATAAGTTGTGAGCGATAACCACGTAATCGCTAAAAGCAATTTCATCTGCCGCTTGCTGACTTCGCCGTCCAAAAGTTCAAAGAAATATTCTTCTAAATTTTCCCAGCCGTTTGACTCAATCTCCAACGAAACGCCGTCATCTTTAATTTCAAGCGAAAATCTTTTCAGATTAAATCTGTCGTAATTGCTCAAAAGCGAGTAGTAAAGCTTCACCCAATCATAAGCAACGTCGCCATAAAATTGCACGTGCCCGAAATAGCCGCGCGGGTCAATCAAAACGGGTTCGGTATCGTGCCGGAGCATCATATTGCTAAAAGTGCAATCGCCGTGAATCAGCCGGAATTCTTCGGGCATGTATTGCATAACAAGCCGTTCGCATTCTTCCTTGCAGTAAAAAATATTGCGGCAGGCGCGTCCGTTAATCATTATGGTTTTATCATTGGCGAAGGGCACGAGTTCGCGAACTTTTTCCAGTCGCTTATAAGTTTTGCCAATATACGCATCGAAATAACTTTCAACGTCCGCCTTTACACTCGCGATATTGTGAACGTCCTGCAGACAGCGAACGATTTTTTTCAGGATATAGCGTTTCTGTTCGTCGGGAATGTAATTGTATTCGTAGATATTTTGCCCGTCGATAAATTCCATTGTTAGCGGTTCAAAGCCGTAAATGACGGGGATATTGGCAAAGTTTTCGGCTTGAATTTTCTTATACCAAGCGATTTCTTTTTTAGCGAGGTCGCGTCCTTGTTGGTCAATACCGCGCTTGATAACTTTGTCGCCTTCAACGGTTATCTGATTGAACGGGCGACAGCGCATTTGCGGCAACTTGTTCCACTCGCTATAAAGCCCGTATTCTTTCGTGTTGGTCAGCGGTTGCTCGTCGAAGATAAAATTTTTCTCACTAAGCCAACGGACAAATTCGCCGCTTTCGGGAACGTCGGCTATCAAAGCTTTGTCCTTGAAAATAAAATATCCGGCGACGCCGTGTTTATCGCTCGGCTCTTCAAAAAATTTCCCGTCGCGATAAGACCAGCGGCAAGAAAAATCTTTAGAAATGCCGATGACATTTTCATTCATGTCGGGCAGTTTATGATTGTCGCCTAAAATCAAGTCGCACCAAATCAGCAGGAACGATTCATTTGCGGGAATATGTTCCAAAGCGGCAGACATTCCCGCGCAGGTTCCTTTGCCCGTAGCTTTAAGTAGTTCGTATTTAACGTGGGGGGGCGAACGATTTTAAATATCTTTCCAGCACGTCAAACTTATAGTCGCCGATGATGACGAACTTTTTATCTGGAAACTTTTTGAACAGATGAAAAATCATAGGCAGATTATTGATGGGGACAAGTGCCTTTGGTTTATTGCGCGTCAAGCGTTCCATGCGCGAGCCTTTGCCGCCCGCCTGCACGATGATATAATTTAAATCCACGATATTTCCTCCTTAATCGACTGCGCTAACAATTTTTTCAATCAAAGAATCCTTGTTCAAAGAAACATCTCTGCCACTAATGCGACCATAGAAAGTTATGTTGTCAATCGAAGTTAAATTATTTTGTTTCATAAAAGCTTGTAGCTGTGTTTGTTCAAGGGCTGATGTCAAGTAAAAAGCTTTGTTGTTAGTGTGATTAAAGTTTACATCCAAATTTCCCAACCAACTAATGGATTTATTTATATAAATAAAACGCGCATTTGTAAAGGCGAGTAAATCAAAAAATCCACTCCTAAGCCCGATAAAGCATTTTACTTTCTCTGCGATATAAAACAATTCTTGAAATGTCGTAATTATTGGCGCGGTGCCTAGAATAGCTTTTTCGTGAGGAGCCGCAACATTTGTATATATTACGTAGTCTTTATTTTTCTTCGCGAGTTCGTAAACCAATTTCTCCCAAAAAGATTGTTCTAAGTTTGCGATACTATTAGCATACGGCGCAAGAATTATTGTGCGCTCTTTATCTAGGGGTTGTTGGTAAACTCAAGTAAAAGAAAAACATAAGTAGTTCTTTGATAAAATGAGTTTGAAAGAAGTGAACAACTTATGTCAAATTCATTTTTCCACAAAAATTTAACCGACGCTCAATGGAACAGAATAAAATTTTTGTTTGAGGAGCCAGCGAAGGTAGGACGCCCGGCGCTTAATCCTCG
>Ga0247609_10005176_pt1 | contig 12865 bp, 11 predicted proteins | sample 172DNAGHGlowgp2_FD_193487 | JGI IMG/M metagenome (GOLD analysis project Ga0247609, IMG submission 193487) | Sheep rumen microbial communities from Palmerston North, Manawatu-Wanganui, New Zealand - 1728 DNA GHGlow gp2 | ecosystem: Host-associated > Mammals > Digestive system > Stomach > Rumen ...
AATAACAGCAGCAATTACTATAAGAACTGTTCGTATTTTGTGTGTCTTTTTCATACTAATCAGTCTCCGTACTAGAAATACTCTATGTTTTTGCCAAACTCAGCCGCCTGATAGTTCCTTTTGCTGCTGATTTATCTTACCAACCCATTTTACAACAAATGTTATACCTATTGCTTAATGTGTCAAATATAAGACTTCTTTCGATTTTGACCCATCGTTTTGCCTTCTCCCATTCCTTAATAGTAAAGAGACGAATATTTATGGTTTGGTCTCGGGGCATGCTCCGAGACCTTTCTTTTTGTCAAGAATGTCGCGAAATTATCCTCGTTCGTCCAAGACTTTTTGTGCCCTGTCCTGTGCAATTTCGATTACCTCATCAAGATTTTTCTGACCTTTAAAATATGCCGGCATCTCTTCAACAAGGATATTATTTATCGCAGAATCTATAGAACTTACTCTTGAGCAGCTTAGAATTATCGTTTCCAATCTGTCGATATCGCTTTCTGAAAAAGCCCTTCTGGTATCATCCAGACTGCCATTTGAACCGCTGTCAAACATCCAGTCACCCGAAGGCCCGTTAAAGCACTCAACAGCCATCATTCCATAATCACGGAAAGCGGCTCTGTTCAACACAAAATGTTCACTAAGGGCAAGCTCTTCCTGAATCTCATCGGATAAAAGAATCTTAATAAACTCTACGCAAGCGTTAACATCCGTTGCATCAGCTGATACGGCTACAGAAGTATAAGCTTTAGCCATTGGTCCACGGCCGTCAGAAGAGGGCTTGCCTAAAATCGTTACATCGCCATTATGCTTAGCTATTGCACTAAAATAGTCCATCATTCCATAGAATGTACTGTAACATGTCTTTTCGTATTCAACAGCATCAGCTTCATCATCAGCGACAACCTTATCGGGGACGTTTTCATTAACATATTTCGCAAGCTCTCTAAATTCATCACAAGCAAAGTCAGCCTTGCCATCTTTAATGAACATATCACTCATTCCGTTGAAAAGTCCGGTAAAGTATTGTACTTGTCCTGTTCCGAGAACATCCTTTCCATTCATGGGACCGCTAACGAATTCTTTATATTCTTCAAATGTAAATCCAACACCTGATCTTCCTGCATATTTTTCATCAGTAGATATACCCGCTACGCTAAAACAAACAGGCATCTGATAGAGCTTGCCGTCAAACCTCGATGCTTCAACGACGTTTGTAAAGTATTTATCAGATGAAAGATCACTAAAATACGTTGAAAGGTCAACTAAATAACGATCATTGTTAAGCTGGCCGAGCTCACTTGTGTTCAGGAATATATCCGGTCCTTCTCCGTTGATTATATCCATGGCAAGTTCATTGCTCATATTACTGCCTGCATTAAGTATGGATGTGTTAACTGCAGAATCATTATAGTCATTTGCTTTGTCGTACTTCTCCGTTACAACTATATAATAATCCCTGTTTGTTTCGTTGTACTTTAATATCGCATCATAAGTAGTTGCATTGACATATTCGCCTGCATAAAGAGTTAAGATCGTTTTGCCGGCATGAGGGCTTTTAGCTGCCTTTGTCAATTGAACTATATAAAACTCTGATGCCTGTTTAGAAGCATTAGTTGCAAGCATATAGTTGGCATTCTTCTGACCGCAGAGAAGGAACGAATCATCGTCAGCTTCTTCAAGTGTAAGAAATTCCAACGTCATTTTGTTCATGCCACACCAATCATAATCTACGGCATTTTCCATTTTCTTATTGACGGTATCAATCACCGCTATGCCTTCTGGCGTTGTGTAATACGTCTTTCCGTCAGTTCCGTAACGACAGTCCCTTAATTCATCCACAAGGTTTAAATCCAGCCATTCGTAGTCCTTGGATTCAAGACTTTTAACTTCAGTTGTTATCAGATTCAACTCATAAAATCTGTTTCCTTTATCTGTAATTACCGGTATCAATATTGAAGAATCACTGAGTGGCAGTACAATTGGAATCATATAAAAATCTACGCCCTCTTCTTTAATTATGATTTCTTCCGGATTTCCTTTAGAAGAAGTAACAACCAATCTGCCAAACCCTCGCTTAAGTTCATCAGTCTGAATATCAACACCTACTTCATACTCTCCAAGATCAAAAGATACCTTTGCAGACTCCGGAGAATCTTTAGAGATTTCTCTGGTATCAAGGACGTTACCGGATTCAACATCAACATCTCGCTCCATCCGGGTAACATCATATGTCTTTGGATCATAATAATTGCCTTTCAGCGTAAGTTTACCATCACTGTAAATGACATTTTCCACATAAGACCACCCGTCAAGAGCAGTCATCATATCAACGGTTGTTATCTCTTTTGTATCCCTATTACAAATCTTTAAGTAAGCAAAAGATTTATTTCCGGTATTGGTATTTTCGGCACCATTCGCATACTCACCATTCACATACTCACCATTCACAAAAACAACTATGTTCTTTTCATCAGAACCTGCAAGCTGAACTGCATAATTAGAAATAGTCTCACCCGTGTTAATACCGAGATCAACCGTTACGACCTCACTGTCATACCATGGTGCATCTTCAGATATCTGTTCGTTTTTATGACTCCGTGCTTCACTTTTCTTACCGCATGCGAAAAGCGACATTGCTAATGCGACAACCATAATAAGCGAACCAGATTTAAGTAGAGCTTTCTTCATAAACCTCTCCATTGCCACACAAGAATTTACTAATATAGAATACACCGCTGAAACAAACACTCGCCACAATACTTATGGCAATATTCGGGAAATAGTCTTTGATGTTTTCATATGAGCAGCAATTTATAGATTGGTTTTTCTTGTAACCTGTCGATTTAGGGATATATGATTCGTATCTCCTAAGAGAAACGTTGCTTCCTTTACGCTCTGCATACATCCTTTCATATTCCCTATTCCCTACACAATACACTTTCGGGCATAGCTATCGAAAGTTAAGCAGGCGGGCCATAGTCTGCTATTCCGACGTATCACTCCAAGCCCCGCCGGCCGCAACTTGAGAGGTAACGTCCTCTCAAGTTGTGGGTGGCAATCCAAGCGGTAGCGCGGAAGGAATAGGAACGCTTACTTAAAATTTTCTTATTTGGGAATTATGTTAATGGCTAACTAAAAAGAACGTCGATCAAGGATGCATGTATGTAAGAGTTCGCGCACGCGCGTTGGAATCGCACGCGCACGGTGCATTTGAGAATTTGTTCTGTTATAAGCTTGCTAAATGTTATGAATATTTGACTTTTACGCTTGAGTTGTACCCGATTCGTTACAACTGAGGGGGTCAAATATTACAAATTCAAAAATCGCCGAAAAAAACATGTGAAAAATCGCCTCGTTTGTCCAGTAAAGGTGAAGGGACTTAATCCTTCACCTGTACTTTGACATGAGGATTAGACGATTCCAATACTCTCTTACCGAAATATCAGGTCTCCAGTTTGGTCAGATCAATTTCTTAGATAAATTGCGGTTGAGTAGTACTCGATTCGTACAACTAGAGGGAAAAATATTACATTTTCCAATTTTGCGAAAAAAATACCCCCTAAAAACTCCTTTTTTGTCCAGTGAAAGTGAAGGGATACATAAAAAACCTTCACCGTATCTTGACATTTGAATAGCAAACCGTGAGGTACGTTCACTTGTATCGGCGTTAAAATGCCAAGCCAAGTTGACTCCGAACCCGCGATGACCGATCGAAAGATTGAGAGCGATAAGGCGGATGAGTCAGAATCAGGGTTGCACCCTGAGGGAGGCGATGACAGATACAAAGTGTGGATACTTCTGTGTTGAGCAGCGGGGCGTATCAGCCACCGGGGTGGATTAACAAGATCCTGACCATGATCTCGTAACCGACAATACGAGAGCCTCACGGTTTCCCAATAGAGAAATCCAAAAGTCAAAAGACTAAAGGACGACTCTGCCACAGGGGGATTGCGCGAGAAATACTGTGGAATGCTAACAACAAAATCTGAAAGGAGTGATTTTATGTCACAGAAAACCGAACTGAAGATAATCAGTTCAAAAGATGTAGAGGTCAGAGAAATCAAATGGCTCTGGCCTCCTTTTATTCCAAGAGGAAAAGTAACGATCCTTCAGGGAGATCCGGGAGAAGGTAAAAGCACCTTTATGCTCACTTTGGCAGCATATCTGACCAGGGGCGAACCTTTACCTTATACGGATTACAACAAGCCACCGGAACCGGTCACGGTACTGTATCAGAGTACTGAGGACGATTACGATGACACCATAGTTCCAAGATTCATAAAGGCGGGCGGTATCAGAGACCGGCTCGCCTTTATTGATGAATCGGAATCCCCTCTCACATTCGAGGACGGCCGTATCTTGGATGCTATAAAGCAGACCGGAGCGAAGCTTCTTGTTTTAGATCCGCTTGCTTCGTATATCGGTAACTGTTCTCTGAATGCTTCCAATGAGGTAAGACCGAAGTTCAATGCTCTTATTAGTGCAGCAAGAGAAACAGACTGCTCCATTGTGGTAGTAAATCACATGAACAAGATGCCGGGTGTTAAAGCACTATATAGGACTCCCGGCTCTATTGATGTGGCTGGAGCTGTAAGGAGCATCCTTCTTTTAGCCAGAGATCCCGAAGAGGAAGACAAGCGTTATCTCGTCCAGACAAAGATGAACCTCGCATCAAAGGGAGATACGCTTGAGTTCAGGATAAACGACAACGGAATCGAGTTCACGGGTGTATCCGAGAAGACGGCAGATGAAATACTGCGCAATCAGGATTTCATTGCCGACATCGGAAGACCGGATACAAGGCTGCAGGAGGCAAAAGCGGTTATCGAAGAAATGCTTGCAGCAGGAACGGCGGTACCGGCAGAAGACTGCGAGGCCATTCTGGCAAAGAATGGCATACGCAGGTCGACTGCACAAAGTGCGAAAAGGGCGCTTGGGATCGAATCGATCAGGATGCAGAACCAATGGTACTGGAAGCTCCCTGAAGCACCCGAAGGAATGTAAGGTGTCAAGATGTTAATAAGTATAGAGACAGGCTGCTTTGACATCTTACTCCGACAGGAAGAGAGGATTAAGGGAAGATACGCGCAGGGCGAAGCGGTACCTGCGTGTAGATTTCCGTATCCTCGACAGGGGTCAAGGGGAATCCCCTTGCACACCACCTTGCTTGCAAGGTGTAGTGTGTTACACCCAACAGAATTAGAAGAATATCTAGGAGGTTCAGTCTTCCGGTGGACGACTGAACTGACGACGATATTCGAGGTTGTTGGGGAGAGATGGGAGCGTTCGGTATATGCGATCACATCTCGACACAACAAAGCTACGTTGGGAAATTGGCCGCCGCTTATTGCGGACAATTTCACATAAGGAGCGTCCTTCTATTTCTGTTGCGGTGTATAAGACCGACAGTAATTGCAAGATGTCAGACGGACTATCCCCTGCGACTTATTAACTTATTGACATCTTGCCCAAACCAAGAGGATGCCTCGCTAAAAGAAGCGGGGCTTTTTTTATGCCCAAACAAACTTAAAACAAAGGAGGCCTAAATATGGCTTATGCAATTATGAGAATCAACAAATGTAAGATGGGTGCCGTCGGGCGCCTGGAAAAACATCACGAACGTGAGAAGGAAGAATACAAGAGCAACCCGGATATCAATCTGAGCTTATCTCAAAACAATTTCCATCTCAAAACACCGACCGGCAGTTACAGGAACATGATCCTTCAAAGGATACAGGAAGTCGGCTGCAAGGTGCGGAAAGACAGTGTCGTGATGCAGGACAGTATATGTACCGCATCACCTGAGTTCTTCAAAGGAAAGTCACTTCACGATATTTCTGTTTTCTTCCAAATGGCATACAGATTTTATGAAAAGACCTTCGGCGAAGAGAACATCTTATCCGCAGTAGTCCATCTTGATGAGAAGAGTCCGCACATGCACGTATGCTTTGTGCCTATCACGAAGGACGGTAGACTTTCTTCCAAAACAATAATCGGCGGACCTGCAGGACTCGTGAAACTTCAGGATCTGTTTTACGAACACATGGTCTACCACTTTCCGGATATAAAGCGCGGACTCCCGAAGAGGATCACTCACCGTGAACATCTTCCTACTTATCTCTTCAAGAATGCTGATGAACTCATGCTGCACTATGAGGAAATCGCTCAAGCGATAAATGATATCGGCATGCTAAAGAGCAAAGAAAAGAAAGCTCAGGCGATCGAACTCATTTCCCGTTATGCTCCCGAAATGGCAAAGATGAAGGAACAGATCAAATCGGTCAACGGATATGTTGAGCGGCTGAACTGTGATATCAGGAATCAGGCGGAAATAAGCAGATTCTGGATAGGAAAATCAGAAAAGCTTGAAGAAGCTGTCAAAGAAAAAGATAACAAGATATTCGAGTTACAGGAGAAACAGCAGAAAATTCAAAAACTGTTAGATCTTCTCCCACCCGGATTAATTGAACGCCTTGAAGAAGAAGAGAAAAAACGTAGAAAAGCAAGCAAAAGGAATAATCGAATCCGTTAACGGGTAAAGACCGAGACCTCCGACGTCACCTCCGTGTGACGTATACATTCTCGAAAAATCGAGAAAATCCAATTACAGGAGGTTAGTTTATGACTAACACGATTTTTTTAAGAGCTTCAGAAGAAGCCGTACAGGTCAACAAGGTCTCGGTCGCAATGGAAGAAGGGGGTGAACGCTATGAGAAATGATGTGCCTATCGCAGACAAGGCTTTGCTTACCTTGGAAGAAGCAGCAGAGTATTTCAACATAGGAATGAGTAAACTGCGAGAGCTTACAGGTGATGATCACTGTCCATACGTGTTATGGAATGGCAGCAAACGTCTTATTAAACGTGAACCATTTAAAGAGTACCTGTACAAACTATACTCAATTTAAAATTTACAACTGAATATAACTGCACGAAAGATGCGCCCGGGTTTATAATGAACCTGAGCGCATCTTTTATTTATCCACTGGAGGATTATAAAAGATGAACAATAGCAGATATACAAAAAACAAGACAAAGTTGAAGAAGGGAGAATACCTTAGAGACAATAACACTTTTGAGTATAAGTGGTCGGACAGAGCCGGTAAAAGGCACTCCATATATGCCAAAACTCTTCCCGAATTAAGGAAGAAAGAAGATGAGATCATCAGAGGCATGATAGAGGGAATCGATTACAGCAAGCTTGATTCTACCGTTAACTCTTATTTCGAGTTATGGAAAAAGGTCAAGACAGGAATCAGAGAAACTACATTCGCTTCGTATATCCGATACTACGAACGATATGTGGCTCCTGAATTCGGTAATATGAAACTTAAGAATATTTCTTATACTACCATAGTAATGTTTTTTAACAGTATGGCTTTTGAGAGAGGATTAAGTTTCAGTACCGTAAGAAAAATAGAGGTAACGCTATCAATGGTTCTTGATCTTGCTGTCAAAGATAATGTGCTTAAATCCAATCCCTGCAGAGGGGCTTTGAGAGAATTGCAAAGAGCATGTGGGCAAGAGACGAAAGAGGTTAATGCTCTTACACTCGAGGAACAAAAACTCTTTGAAGAATTCTTGGCAAAGCCCGGACGTTATCACAGATATCAGCCGATATTTACTGTGATGTTGTGGACGGGGATGCGAGTCGGCGAAGTGCTTGGGCTAAGATGGGATGACATCGATTTCGAGAATAACGAGATAAGTGTAACCCATACTTTGCTCCACTATGACAAGGGCAAGGGAAAGGGTAGCGATTACAAGATCAATCCGCCTAAGACCAAGAGCAGTATGCGTACTGTACCAATGCTGGCAAAAGTGAAGGAAGCTCTGTTACAGGAAAAACAGTATCAGGAACTTTTAGGAATCAAGTGCAAGTCAATTATTGATGGTTATACAAACTTTATCTTTCTTAACAGTAACGGTAATGTATATCACCATAAGAAGTTGAACTACAAGCTGACATTAATCAGCAAGGAGGTCAACAAAGAGATCCACGAAGCAGATCCCAATTCACCAGAGTTTCCGCATATTCACAACCACATGCTGAGGCACACGTTTGCAACGCGGATGAGAGAGGCCGGCGCGGACATTAAGGCCACATCTGAGATGATGGGACATGAAGGTATCCTAATAACACTGAAGACCTATACAGATGCTTCGCGTGAGTTTAAGAATAGAGAGATTTCGGTTCTCCAGAATTATTATGAGAACGCGATTTAGCTTACGACAAAACTTACGACAATTTACGACAGATTTATAGAGACTTAGGCAGAGTTTCAAAATGACAATAAAGCCTGAAAGCCCTATAAACAAAGGATTGTAGAGATTAGTGGAGCTATTTGAAACACCCTCAAAATAGCTCCCTCCTTCTCCGCCAAAAATTAGATCCCGATATCCTTTAGTTATAAGGTTTCGGGATTTTTGTTTGTTAAAATCCCTGGTTTGACCAACATTTTGACCTCAATTTAATATATGTCAGGCCGGTTTATTTCTTTTATTCACAAAATGCATAACCGCATGTGCGATCCTCAGATTGACGATCATCATGAGCACTCCGAGTAACACAAAAAGCACCTGCACAGTTTCAAAACTGAGCAGGCGGATGCATCTTATGATGATCAGGATGCTTACCGGAAGACAAATAATGCTGGTGATGAAGGAAGGGATATATTTTCGAAGAATGATCACGTGAAAGATATGAATGATGAAATGGCCCGCAAGTGACAGGAATATGCCAAACCATATCGAATACAGGAACTGAAAAGGGAAGTAATAGGCCAGGATGCTGATGCCGAAGAATGGTATGAATTCCTCATAAACCGCAGCGGCAAAACCTGCATCTGTAAAGCTGCGGTATGTGTTCATGATAACCGGATATTGGTCAAACAGCTCAGGATTATTTCTGAAAAATCTCCCGAAGCCGACTACTTCTTCCATATCGTGAAAAATAAAGATCAGCGGCAGCAAAAGAAGATATTCTCTCATATTTTCAACTCTGCCCATCTGCCGGTCACCCCCTGATAAGCCGGGCCTTTCCGGATAACAAATGGTTTGATGCCGAACCTGAATATTATCTTTTGAGTGACTGATTGCAGCGGCCTTCTCCTGCCTGTGGTCATTCTCCTGACGGCTTTGCTGCATTTCCTGATGATCTCATCATTTACAGAAGACATATCTCCGGAAGGAGCCTTGAAAGGAGCTTTGACCGCAATGCTGCCGCACAGTGTTCCGCCCGAATATAAGACGAGCCTGTTCAATATCTTAAGCGTATCTTTATAACCATAGTTTTCGCCTGTGCTGACGGTGATGCAGAACTTATCATGCAGCAACTGTTCAATTACAAAATGACCTCTGTCGATGAACTGCTTCATTGTCCCTGACACATTGCTTGCATATGTCGGAGACCCGATTACAAGACCATCACATCTGCTGATCTGTTCAGATAAGATCTCCGCATCATCTTTCATGTAACAATGCCCGGTCTTATAGCACGAACAGCACCCCGTGCATGGACTTATCTGAAGAGAGTTAAGATCGTAATATGCCGTCTCAACGCCATTCCTGATCAGTTCACTTTCGATCTGATGCAGTATGGCTGCCGTAATGCCTTTAGCTCTGGGACTGCCGTTGATTATGACTGCCTGCATACATTCTCCTTTGGTGACACGCGTGATTCATCTGCCTTGTGATACGTCTGCCTTGTGATACGTCCAGTTCGAGTGACACACGTGTGTACTTTTGCCGAATGTTACCTTATACTTACGGAAATGTATATGCTTCTGAACAAAGATACACAAACTTATGAATATGTGTCATTTTAAAGGAGACCATTATGAATGATTCTCAAAATCCCTCGGCCCTCAGATCAAAAGCCCTGATAACAAGATCGTTAATTGCATTAATGCACGAACTTCCATATGAGGATATCACGGTCAAAAGGATCATTCTTGATACTGATCTCGTAAGAAAGACTTTCTACCGCAACTTCAAATCGAAAGATGATGTTTTGTATTCTATAATCGACAAGGCTATCGAAGATTATATCGGTGCCCTGGTAAATTCTGAAGATGATCCCCTTACTGTCATTTTCGATTTCTGCGGCCGCAACAGGGAATTGTTTACGCTCCTCCAGAAAAATAACATGCTGTATATCCTTCTCCTGAAACTCAACGGAAAGATCCCTCAGGTCAGTAAGACAACAGATCCTGATAAAAATCCGTTCATTAAGCTTATGACGGGTCTTGATCCCGACTATCTGATCGCCTTCAATATAGGCGCAGTATGGAATATTATCTCGCTGTGGGTTGAGCGGGGAATGACAGATGATCCTTCAGATATAAGACTTCTGATAGAAGAGTATCTGCAAAGATTAGCCGCTGCATCTCACTCTGTGTAAGCATGATCAGGAATTCCGGCGAAGACCGTTATGTATAGATCTCGGAACGACTGCTTTTTATCCGGATATGAACAGGGTGAAGGGCAATAAAATACTTGATTATCCTTTTTTTCGAAAACCGCAAAAAGTGCGGGCAAATGTGAGGGCACACCCGCATAAACGCCCGCACTTTTGGGCTAAAAACAGCTAAATATGCGGGCAAATGTGCGGGCACACCCGCATAAACGCCCTCACTTTTTGGGTAAAAACAGCTAAATGTGCGGGCGAATGTGAGGGCATACCCGCATAAATGCCCTCACTTTTGGGCTAAAACTGCGAAAAGTGCGGGCCCACCCGCATTCTTGAAGTGAAGACAAATCTTATTCCACCCCTCTCTTGCCACACCTTTGCCCACAAAAACTTTGATTATCAAAGTAAATTTATGTATCATAAAATCATAATAGTTTGTAACTATGCACTGGGAACAGGAAGCGGGAGGTGCATTATGAATGGGAAACGGGCAGGGCTTGCTTACGGCATCAGGTTGATCTCGGCATGGATGTTGATACCATTTGTTCTGATGTTTATTCTGATGCTTGCCAAAGAATTCTCCCACAAAGTATCGACAGCCGAAGTTGAACTTAAGGAGGAGGCATATAGCCATTATCCGGATGAGATATCCTGTTTTAAGGCTGACGTAGATGAAAATGAGCTCGTGGTATATGCTCCTGTCACAGCAAAGACAGGGGATAAGATCACTGTCATATTCAAAGACGGACTGTATTTTAAGAGCGCCATAGAACCGGATGACATAAGGAATTATGTTACAGTTTCCGGCAGGTTTATGCGGATCTGCAACAACATCCTGGGGTATCACCTGTTGGGTCTTGCATTTGTGCTTTTAGTATCCTTCATGTTTACGCTCAAAAGGTCAAAAACAATACGCGGGATATATCCGAAGCTTTCCAAGATCACCAATATTGCCGGAGCCGTTTTCTCGCTTGTCATGTCGGCAGCTATGGTTTATGACGTATTTGACAGTTCGCTCGAAAGTATGGTTTACTCGATCTTCAGCATGATAGGCGGAATTATCTATAGTGCGGTATTCGTTCTTGCTTGGATAACCGAGTTCATTGTCGTTAACAGATATAGAATGGAATGATCACTCTGTCTCCTGCTTTTGAAGATCACGCGGTAATATCTGCACGAAGAACACACAAATGGCTGATAAGAACATGATTACCATATAGAAAACTATAAAGGAAAAGAATGCCGGAACCGTTCCGATGCCTCTGATCAACAAAAATGAAGCAGCGATAATGAGGGATGCGGTCATTAAAGCAGAAACGGAAATGTGCACTTTTTCCGTTTTAAAAAACAGGATCAATACTCCGTTGATAAGCATGACGGATCCGATAGCAAGAAACATCTTTTCGTAATTGAAATTATAGGAAAAGAACTTCTGATCAGCGCTAAGAACTCCCCCTTGATAAAGGGCAACGAGACCTGAAAATGTTAAGGCGGCTCCGGAAGCAACGGTAAGAAGCTTTTTGATCACCGGCAGGATACCTGATCTAACTTTGTTGATACTGCCGTTTTTTTCCTTTTTGGGTTCATATAACAGCATGGTAAATATAGCTGTTAACAGCGGTATCCATTTGATTACGGAGATCCGTTCTGTCGTTTCATAATTTTCGCTAAAAAAGAAAGTCATTACCTGTATAAGGACCATTCCCAAACAAACCGGCAAATGAAGATGAACATTCCGGGATGCTAAAACTATTACTCCGCTGACCGCAAAGACCAGAGCGACCAACAGTTCTGCATACGAAGAATTGACCGATTCAGACCGGTTTAACAGTAAAAACCTGTAATCAAAGCCTGCGGTCACAGAGATAACAGCGATTAACAATGCTCCATGGAAATAAAATACAAGTGTCCGTATTTTTCGTTAGTGTAGATGTTGTTGTGGGTCTGCGCCGTAAATCCTCCGCCGGAGTGACTGTAACCGAGATTGTTCTCGGGCATCAGGCCGCAGCAGTAACCGTTATCGTTTTTCAGCAGGATCTCCATGGAATCCTCTTTCAGGAGTTTTCCGTTGAATAATGCTCTGTCAAAGGCCAGGAAATCAGTAAGACAAGTGCATATTCCGCCGTCGCCTCTTTCATTTCTTGGTGACATCGAATAGCCGTGTTCATCGACTGCTCCGAATTTGAGCTGCTCAGTGTAATTGACAGGAACATAAGTGTATTTATCTACTCTCATGGAATATGAATTGCTCATTCCGCATGGCTTGAAGATGTTCTTTTCCAGATAGTCACTGTATGACATCCCTGATACCTTCTCGATAATGAAAGCCAGCAGTTTGTAATTGGTGTTGCTGTAAAACATCATTGAGCCGGGAGTAAAGAGGAGAGGGGCGTTGTTCATCGTGTTCAGGAAATCCTGATCGGTGAAGGAGGCATCATAGACTTTACGC
>Ga0247609_10005181_pt1 | contig 12861 bp, 8 predicted proteins | sample 172DNAGHGlowgp2_FD_193487 | JGI IMG/M metagenome (GOLD analysis project Ga0247609, IMG submission 193487) | Sheep rumen microbial communities from Palmerston North, Manawatu-Wanganui, New Zealand - 1728 DNA GHGlow gp2 | ecosystem: Host-associated > Mammals > Digestive system > Stomach > Rumen ...
AAGCATAACAGCTATAAGCAGCTAGGCCAAACATTAGATGATGCTGTAGGTGAATCTTATGATAAAGTAGGTAGAGTTATAGGAGTTGACTATCCAGGCGGACCTGTAATCGATAGATTAGCTCACCAGGGTAAAGATGTTTATAACTTCCCTAGAGTATATCTAGATAAAGAAGGATTTGATTTTAGTTTCTCTGGATTAAAGAGTGCTATTATAAACTTCGTTCATAATAATGAACAGCGTGGTGTAGAAGTTAATAAGGAAGATGTATGTGCATCATTCCAAGAAGCAGTAACAGATGTCTTAGTTTATAAAACACATATGGCTGCGAAAAAATATAATGTTAAACAGATCATTATTGCAGGAGGAGTTGCTGCTAATAAGGGTCTAAGAGAAAAACTAACAAAAGAAATTACAGAATTTGAAATATGTATGCCAAGTATCAAATACTGTACAGATAATGCAGCTATGATAGCTTCTCTAGGTTATTTCTGTGCATTAGATGGATATAAGGACAGAAAGTTTGATATTGATGGTATTCCATATTTGGATTTTTAGGAGGTAATGTAAATGGATAATTTTATTAAAACAATTATGCAACAAGACTTAGAATCTGGTAAACATGATGAAATCATCACACGTTTCCCACCAGAACCAAATGCATATCTACATATTGGTCATGCTAGAGCAATCATCACTAACTTTGAACTAGCAAAAGAATTTAACGGTAAGACAAATCTTAGATTTGATGATACTAACCCAGTTAAAGAAGATGCTGAATATGTAGAAGCTATTAAGGAAGATTTAGCTTGGTTAGGATATACTCCAGCTAATGTATTCTATGGATCTGATTATTTTGAAAAAACTTATGATAAAGCCATTTTATTAATCAAGAAGGGTTTAGCATATGTTTGTGATTTATCACAAGAAGAAATGTCTAAATATAGAGGTACACTTACTGAACCAGGTAAGAATAGTCCTTATAGAAATAGATCTATAGAAGAAAACTTAGACTTATTCGAAAGAATGAGAAAGGGAGAATTCCCTGATGGATCTAAGACACTACGTGCTAAGATTGATATGGCTAGTCCTAATATCAACTTAAGAGATCCAGCACTATATAGAATTATTCATATCAATCATCATAGACAAGGTACTAAATGGTGTATCTTCCCTATGTATGACTTTGCCCATCCACTTCAAGATTCATTTGAAGGAATTACTCATTCATTATGTTCACTAGAATATGATAACCATAGAGTATTATATGACTGGGTTATTGAAAACTGTGAATGTGAAAAAGTTCCTCATCAATATGAATTTGGTAGACTAAACATCACTAACACAATTATGTCTAAGAGATATTTAAGAATGTTAGTTGAAAGTGGTAAAGTCTCTGGTTATGATGATCAAAGAATGCCTACTTTAGTTGGTCTACGTAGAAGAGGTTATACAGCTGAAGCTATTAAGAACTTCATCATTTCTACAGGCTTATCTAGAGTTAATTCTACAGTATCAAGTGAAATGCTTGATGAGGCATTAAGAGATGACTTAAAGCTTAAGGCTGATAGAAGAATGGCTATTATGCATCCTTTAAAAGTTACTATTACTAATTATCCAGAAGATAAGATTGAATACTTAGAAGTATCAAATAATGTTGAAAATGAAAATGCTACAACACGTAAGATTTCATTCTCTAATACTTTATACATTGATCAAGAAGATTTCTTAGAAGAAAAGCCTAATAAGAAATGGAAGAGATTATCTAAAGATATAGAGGTTAGATTATTTGGTGCATATTTCATTAAATGTAATGAAGTAATTAAAGATGAATTTGGTAATGTAATTGAATTAAAATGTACATATGATCCAGCAACAAAGAGTGGTTCAGGATTTGATGAAAGAAAACCTAATGGAACAATTCATTATGTAGATGCTAAAACATGTAAAAAAGCAAAATTCCTTTTCTTTGAGCCATTATTACTAGATGAAGATAATGATAAATCATTCCTAGAAAACTTAAATCCTAATTCAATTAAAGAATTAGAAGGATTTGTTGAAGAATCATTAGGTGAAACAGAAGTAGGAGATAAATATCAATTCTTAAGAGTAGGATATTTCTGTACAGATAAGTTATCTACAAAAGATAATTTAATATTTAATAGAATTACACCTTTAAAATCATCAATGTAATATTTAAGGATTGATATAAATGGATTTATTTAAGAATTTAAACGAAAATCAAATAAAAGCAGTTAAAGAAATAAATGGACCAGTCATTGTTGTAGCAGGTGCTGGTAGTGGTAAGACTAGAGTACTTACACATAGATTATGTTATCTAGTTGAATGTGGTGTTGATTCATCTAATATACTTGCAGTGACATTTACAAATAAAGCAGCTTTAGAGATGCAAGAACGTGTTAATAAGATGTTAGATGATAATAGATCAACTATTATGACTTTCCACTCCCTATGTGCTAGAATCTTAAGAAAAGAAGCACATATACTTGGATATAAAAATGATTTTGAAATATATGATGACGATGAGTCCATAAAAATAATTAAAAAAATCTTTGATGAATTAGAATTAAATAACACAACTTATAAACCAAAAGAAGTAAGAAATTATATTTCCAAGATTAAAAACGGAAAAAAACCATTTCTTGATCCAAGAAAACAAGCAGATTATGATTTATTCTATGATAAATACAACAATAGATTAAAATTAGAAAATGCAATGGATTTTGATGATTTATTACTTAATGTAGTGGAACTATTTAATAAACACGCTGATGTATTAGACTATTATCAAAGAAAATTCTTATACATCATGGTTGATGAGTTCCAAGACACTAATACAGTTCAATATGAATTAATAGAATTACTTGCGGATAGATTTAAAAACATATTTGTTGTAGGTGATGGAGATCAATCAATATATTCTTTTAGAAATGCTAATGTAGGAAACATTAAAGAATTTATTAGACACTTTAAACCTGTACAAATAGTTCTAGATATTAATTATAGATCTAAAAGTAATATATTAAATGCAGCTAATTCACTAATTGCTAAGAATCACGATAGAATTAAAAAAGATTTAAAATCTATCCAAGATGAAGGTGATTTAGTAGAGCTTAAAGAATGCGATACATCTCAAAGTGAGATGATTTATATCAAAAATAAAATCCAATTACTTCATAATCAAGGATATAACTATAATGAAATGGCAGTCTTCTATAGAGTAAATGCATTAAGTAGAAATGTAGAAGATATGTTACTAAAATGTGGTATACCTTATAGAGTATTTGGAGGAATGAGTTTCTTCTCAAGAAAAGAAATTAAAGATATGATTGCATATCTAAAATTAGTAATAAACATTGAAAACCTGTGGGCTTTTAAGAGAGCTGTTAACGAACCAAAACGTGGTATAGGTAATCAAACAATTGATAAAATTGATAACCTAGTAAGCAGCGGATATACTCTTAGTAGCGCCATTAATAGTATCAACAATAAGAAAGTTTTTGAGTTCGTTAATTTCATTAAGGAACTAAGAAAAGATTTCGAAAATACATGCATTACTAATTACATAGAGATACTAGTAGATAAATTAAATTTGACTGAATATTATAAGGATGATATTGATAGATTAGAAAACATCCAAGAATTAAATTCCGTTTTACAAGAAGCTGATGAAGCTTATGAAGGAACTGATTTAGAGAAGCTTGAAGAATTATTAAAGTATTTAGCTTTAAGAACAGATGAAGAAGCTAAATTCAATACAGATAATTATGTAAGCTTAATGAGCTTCCATCAATCAAAGGGATTAGAATTTCCAATTGTCTTCATGATGGCTTTAGAAGAAGATATCTTCCCTTCTAGTCAAGCAATAATGGATGCTGAACTAGAAGAAGAAAGAAGAATTGCTTATGTAGGTATTACAAGAGCAAAAGAAAAACTCTTCTTAAGTTATGCTAGAAATAGAATGCTTTATGGTAAAACTATTATATCTAGACCATCAAGATTTATAAAAGAAATAGATTCTAAATATCTAAATGATTTAAACAAACCACTAAAAACATCATTTAGACCTTCCTTCATTAACGAAAAGAAGGAAGAAAAGAAAGTATACACACAAGCTGATTATAATAATGATACTTATAAACTTGGAGATAAAGTTAATCATAAGATATTTGGCGATGGTGTAATTGTAGGTATGAATGATAGAATGCTTACTATTGCTTTTAAAGAAGGTATTAAGCAAGTTATTAAAAATCATCCTACATTATCTAAATTAGACTAAAAATAGGAGGAAACTAAAATGACATTAAACAACGTAGAAATTATATTAACTGGTATAGATGCTCTACCACAAGCAGAACTAGAAGCATACATCCAAAGAGGTAAAGAAGCTGAACCTAAAAAGGAATTAGGTAAGATTGAAATCAATGTTGATGGTGAATTTGTAGACTTAAAATATCACTACAATGTTCCTTTTGAACGTATTAGAAGAATTACTGGTTACTTAGTAGGAACAACTGATCGTTGGAACAATGCTAAAAAAGCAGAATTAAAAGATAGAGTAAAACACTATTAATGAATAACGGCTTAATTAAGCCGTTTTTTATTAACCAAACAAAAGTATCATAATACTATTAATTAAGCATAAAATGTGGTAAAATAATTATGTATTAAAAAAATTATTTATTTTTTTAGAAGGTGAAAATATGGATGTTAAAGAAAGAATGCTTGAAATAATTGAACAACTAGAAAAAGCAAATTATGAATATTATACTTTAGATAAGCCAACAATATCTGACTTTGAGTATGATAAGCTTATGCATGAATTAATCCAAATTGAAGAAGAACATCCAGAATTAAAATTAGAATCATCTCCTACTCAAAGAGTTGGTGGTAAGGTTTTAGATAAGTTCAATAAGGTTTATCATGAAAAACCAATGATGAGTTTATCTAATGCTTTTAATGAAGAAGATTTAAGAGATTTTGATAATAAGATTAGAAAAGAAGTTAAAGATGTATCTTATGTTTGTGAACTTAAGATAGATGGTTTATCTGTATCCTTAAAATATGAAAATGGTATTTTAAAAAGAGGAGCAACACGTGGTAATGGTGTTGTAGGAGAAGATATAACTGAAAATGTAAAAACAATTAAATCTATTCCTCTTAAACTTAAAGAAAATAGATCTTTTGAAATAAGAGGAGAAATATATATGCCTAAGAAAGCTTTCTATAAGCTTAATGAGGAAAGAGTAGAAGCAAATGAAGAACCATTTGCGAATCCTAGAAATGCTGCAGCTGGATCTGTTAGACAGCTTGATAGTAGAATAGCATCTAAAAGAGGATTAGATGCATTCCTTTATACTCTAGTTAATGATGATGAACTATTAGTAGATAAACCAATTTATCAACTAGATGCTTTAAAAGAAATGTCTAATTTAGGATTTAAGGTTAATCCTGAATATAGATTCTGTAAGAATATAGATGAAGTATTGGAATACATTGAATATTGGACAGTCAATAGACCTAATCTAGAATATGAAATAGATGGTATAGTTATTAAAGTTAATGAACTTGAAAATTATGATAGAATAGGTTATACGGCTAAATATCCTAAATGGGCAATCGCATATAAATTCCCTGCCCAAATAGTATCTACTAAATTACTTGGAATTACTTTCCAAGTTGGTAGAACAGGTAATATTACACCTGTAGCGGAACTTGAACCAATTGAATTAATGGGTTCAACTATTTCACGTGCAACTCTACATAATGAAGATTATGTTAAACAAAGAGATATAAGAATAGGAGATTACGTAAAGCTAAGAAAAGCTGGAGATGTAATACCTGAAGTATTTGAAGTAGATATGGATAAGAGAAAAGGCGAATTAAAGCCATTTGTGATGATTCATAATTGTCCTAAGTGTAATACACCACTTGTTAGAAAAGATGGTGAAGCTGATTATTATTGTCCTAATGAATACTGTGAAGAGCGTGTTAAAAATGCATTAGAACATTTTGCTAGTCGTAAGGCTATGAATATAGATACATTAGGAGAAAAATTAGTAGAACAATTATATGAAGAAAACCTAATTAGAAAGATTTCAGATATCTATTATCTAAAAGACCATAAGGATGAAATAGTAGGTCTAGAAGGATTAGGTTTAAAGAAATATTTAAATTTAATTGATGCTATAGAAATATCTAAATCTAATAACTTAGATAAATTATTATTTGGTCTAGGTATTAGACACGTAGGTTCTAAAGTATCTACAATTATTTGTAAAAAATTTGATACACTTGATAAGATTATGGAAGCATCTTTTGATGATTTAAACAACATCCCTGATGTTGGTGAAATCATTGCTTTAAGTGTCACTGAATATTTTAAAGATCCAAAGAATATAGAATTAGTTAATGAACTTAAATCTTTAGGCTTAAATACAACTTATAAAGATGAAGTTACTGAAGGTATCTTCTTTAAGATGAAAGTTGTTTTAACAGGATCTTTAGATTCATACACTAGAGATGAAGCTAAAGAAATAATTGAAAAATTAGGTGGTAATGTATCATCTAGTGTAAGTAAAAAGACTGATTACGTATTAGTAGGTAAAGAACCAGGTTCTAAATATGATAAAGCATTAGAACTTGGTGTTAAAATATTATCTGAAGATGATTTTAAGAAAATGATAGGAGAATAACAATGGATAAGATTATAGTAAAAGGAGCAAGAGAAAACAATTTAAAAAATGTTAATGTGACTCTTCCTAAAAACAAGTTAATAGTTATGACCGGCTTATCAGGAAGTGGAAAATCAAGTCTTGCTTTTGATACTATATATCAAGAAGGACAACGTCGTTATGTTGAAAGCTTATCAACATATGCGCGCCAATTCTTAGGTGGTATGAATAAGCCAGATGTAGATTCTATAGAAGGCTTATCACCAGCTATATCTATTGATCAAAAATCAACATCTAATAATCCTAGATCTACTGTAGGTACAGTCACAGAAATATATGATTATTTAAGAGTATTATTTGCTAGAATAGGTACTCCATATTGTCCTATTCATCATGAACCTATTAAAGCTCAAAGTATTGATGAAATGGTTAATTTCATCTTAAAGCTTGGTAATGGTTCTAAAATACAAATTATGGCACCACTTGTTGTAAATAGTAAAGGAACTCATAAAAAGATTTTAGATGATGCTCTAAAGGATGGTTTTACAAGAGCTAAGATTGATGGAGATATGTATGAACTTGATGATGAGATCAATCTAGATAAAAACACTAAACATAACATAAGTATTGTAATTGATAGAATAATAGTAAAAGAAGATAATAAATCTAGAATATTTGAATCAGTAGAATTATGCCTTAAAAAAGCGCAAGGTAAGGTCGTTATCTACAATTTAGATAAAGATGAAGAAGTAATGTTAAATAGTAATTATACTTGTAAATATTGTGGGTATTCTATACCTAGCTTAGAACCATCTATGTTTAGTTTTAACTCACCTCTTGGTGCTTGCCCTGATTGTTCAGGCTTAGGCTTTAAACAAAGAATAAGTGAAGATTTATGTCTAGATAGAGATAAATCTATTAATGAAGGTGCAATCATCCCAATTAAGAATCAAGAAGAAACAAATATTCAAAGAAATGAACTTAAAACAGTATGTAAGTTCTATGATATTAATATGGATATTCCATTTAATAAAATACCTAGAGAGAAACAAGAATATGTTTTATATGGTAGTAAAGATATCATAGATTTTAATATAGTATCATCTAGTGGTAGAGTTAATAAAACATCTAAATTCTTTGAAGGTATATTAACAAACTTAGAAAGAAGATTCTTTGAAACTACATCTGAATGGATTAAAGAATGGTTAGAAAAGTTTGTCACAGAAACTACTTGTCCATCGTGTCACGGTATGCGTTTAAAAGAAGCTATGCTTAATGTATTTATTAACAATAAGAATATTTATGATTTAACCGCAATGCCTATAGATGAATTATATGATTTTCTTTATAATTTAGAACTTGATGAAGAAAAGAAACAAATAGCTTCCTTACTTCTTCAAGAAATTAAATCTAGATTAAGTTTCTTAAAGGATGTAGGGTTAAAATATTTAACATTATCTAGAACTGCAGGAAGTCTATCAGGTGGTGAAGCCCAAAGAATTAGACTTGCAACGCAAATAGGTTCACCTCTAACAGGTATATTATATGTACTTGATGAACCATCAATAGGCCTACACCAGCGTGATAATGATATGCTTATAACATCACTAGAAAAAATGAGGGACTTAGGTAATACATTAATAGTTGTAGAACATGATGATGAAATCATGAGAAGAAGTGATTATATTGTTGATGTTGGACCTTATGCAGGTATTCATGGTGGTGAAATTGTCGCATGTGGTACACCAGAAGAAGTAATGGATAATCCAAATAGTATTACAGGTAAATTCTTAAAAGGAATCGAAAAAATAGATGTACCAAAAGAAAGAAGAAAAGGTAACGGGACATATTTAGAAGTTATTGGAGCTTCCTGCAATAACTTAAAAAATATTGATGTAAAATTCCCACTTAATACTTTTATTTGTGTTACTGGTGTATCAGGTTCTGGTAAATCTAGCTTAGTAAATGAAGTACTTATGAAAAACATAAGTAATAAATTATATAAAGTTAAAACTGATGCTGGTAAATGCAAAGAAATAAAGGGGATAGAAAACATAGAAAAGATTGTTGAAATATCACAAGATCCAATAGGAAGATCTCCACGTAGTAACCCTGCAACATACACTCAAGTATTTGATGATATAAGAGATTTATTCAGTCAAACTAATGACGCTAAAATGAGAGGATTTGATAAAGGAAGATTCTCGTTTAACGTTAAAGGCGGACGTTGTGAATCTTGCTGGGGAGATGGAGTAAAGCGCATAAGTATGCAATTTTTACCTGATGTATATGTTCCTTGTAATGTATGTGGTGGTAAACGTTATAATAGTGAAACATTAGAAATTAAATTTAAAGGTAAAAATATTTCTGATGTCTTAGATATGACTATTGATGAAGCTTATGATTTATTTATCAATCAACCAAAAATAAAAGCAAAGCTACAAACTCTAAAAGAGGTTGGTTTAGGTTATATGAAGTTAGGTCAACCAGCTCCAACCCTATCAGGAGGGGAGGCACAAAGAGTAAAGCTAGCTAGTGAATTACAAAAGAGAATCACAGGTAAAACTTTATACATCCTAGATGAACCAACTACAGGCTTACATGCTTATGATGTAAGAAAGATTATAGAAGTATTACAAAAAATAGTAGATGTAGGTGGTAGTGTTATAGTTATTGAACATAATCTAGATATGATAAAATGTGCTGATTATATCATTGATTTAGGCCCTGAAGGAGGAAATGGTGGCGGTAAAGTTATTGCTACTGGTACACCTGAAGAAATAGCTAAATGTAAAAAGAGTTATACAGGATTATATTTAAAGAAGGTTTTAAAATGAATGAAGAATTAGTAATTAAACCATATAATAGTACTTATGCAGATACTATTTTAAGTTGGACAAATGATGAAGAATCATTTTACAGATGGAGTGCTGGAGTATTAGGTACTTATCCTATAGATAGTAATAGATTTAACGAAAGGATAAAAGAATTAAAAAGCACTAAATTATTTTATCCATATGTTGTTAAATTAAATAATGAAACTATAGGTTTCTTCACACTTAGATATAGAGAAGAAATAGTTAATGATTTAACTATAGGCTTTGTTATACTAGATCCAAATAAAAGAGGATTAGGCTATGGCAAAAAAATGCTAGAATTAGCCATTAACCTTGCTTTTAGTAAATATAAAGCAGATAATGTTAATTTAAGAGTATTTAAGGATAATATTGAAGCTTATAACTGTTATAAGAAATGCGGTTTAAAAGAAAACGGCACATATGATACATATGATATTTTAGGTAAAAAATGGGATGTAATAGAACTTGAAATGAAAAATAATCTATAGGGAATTATTTAATTAATTCCCTTTTTTATTGAATAAAAAAATTGTTGGCGTATAATAATAGTGTATTTAAACAGAGGAGAGATAAATATGAAAAAGATTAAAATTGGTTTTTTTGTTGGATCTCTTTTATTAGGTTTATCTTTAGTTGGTTGTAGCAAAAAGACTACAAAGAATACTACGACAGCTAAATCTAATACAGTAACAAAATCTAATACAACAACTAAAGCCAATACAACAACAAAAACTAATACAACAACTAAAAAAGTTGAAAAAGTAAATGTAATATTTGATTCAAATGGTGGTAGTCCAGTAGATAGTAAAAGTATTGAAAAAGGAACATATGCTACTAAGCCAAATGATCCTAAATTAGAAGGATACACATTTGCTGGATGGTATTACAATGATTCAGAGTGGATCTTTGATTCTAATACTGTTTCAAGTGACATAACATTAAAAGCTAATTGGAGCATAAATAAGTATTCTATTACGCTAGATAATCAAGCTACTGGAGTAACAATTTCAGGAGTAACTAGTGGTGACAAATATGACTATAATAGTGAAATCACTTTAACTGCAGCAAATATTCCAGATGGATATATATTAAAATGGAGTATAAATGATGAAATAGTATCAACAGGAGATACATATGCTTTTAATGTTCCTGCAGATGATATAACAATAATTATTACTGCTATACCTCCTTATGTGAGAGAAGGTAATAAGATATACTTTGGTACATATCCTCAAACACTAGTTGATAATGATAGTGTAATAAGTGAATTAAATACTATAGCGGGTACTCTTCCAACATCAACTAATTCATATAATTGGACAGATTATAATTATTATATTGAAGAAAGTGTAGAAAGCTATATGTTCTATCAAGATATAGATTATGATAATGATGGATATTATGATTATAGAGGTGTTTATTTTATTCAATATAGACCATGTTACTATTTCAGTAGTTCATCAACAGATAATTCTTATCAAGATGAAAATGGATATACAACTAATACAGTTTACTGGTTCTACTATGATCCAATTGAATGGGATGTTATGATTGAATCAGATGGTAAAGTACTAATTTTAGCTAATCTATTATTGGATAGCCAAGAGTATAATCCAAGCGAAAGTACAGAATCATATTACCATAATGGTGGAACTGGATATACTAATAATTATGAATTATCTAATATAAGAAAATGGCTAAACAATGACTTTTATAATACTGCATTTAATGATTTACAAAAAGCTGTAATTGTAGAAACTACAGTAGATAATAGCGTTGCTTCAACAAGCGGCAGTTCAAATAGTTATGTATGTAATAATACACAAGATAATATATTCGCGTTATCATATAGTGAAGTAACTGATCATAGTTATGGGTTAAAGATAGACTCAACTCCAAGTATACTAGCCCAAGGAACTGATTACGCAAAAGTTCAAGGTCTATATGTTGGTTCGAACGGAAATGGTAATTGGTGGCTACGTTCACCTTATGGAGGTATTGCTAACCGAGGTTATCGTGTCAGTGACGATGGCGGAATCACCTTCTGCTCTATCCGCAACGGTCAATACGGTGTCCGTCCATCTTGTTGGATTAAACTATAAATTTATAAAATAAGGGTTATTCCCTTATTTTTTCTTTTACATTCACGGTAATGTGTGCTATAATAGCATTTGACTAGGGGTTTTAATATGAGTAAGAAGAAAAAAGAAAAAGACTTAGAGAAAAAAGAACAACAAGAAAAAGATCTAGAAGATATTGAAAACTTATTAGATGGTATAGTAAATGGAGAAAAATCAGAAGAAAGCTTAGAAGAGTTTATTAGTGGCTTAAATAAACAAATAAAAAAGAAAAACAATAATAATTCTATAGCTTATATTTTTGGACTATTAGTCCATAAAAATATTTTTATTCATTTCCTAATTACCTTAGTTTTAAATTATGCTTTAATGTTTTCCTTACAAGGATTCTTTAAGTTAATAGATTATGATAAATTTTATATCTTTGTATTAGCAATTCTATTATTTACAATAGTAGAATGCATAATCAAATTCTTATTTATAAGATTTTTCTTAAAGATTGTTCTATCAACCTTTGGACTCTTCTTCCTAATATTACAAATATTATATTTTGAACTATTATATTATTTCTTACCTGGTTTTGGATTTGAAAATCAAATAAACTTAGTTGTATTTGTTTTCTTATTTGCTTTGTGTAGATATGTGATAACAAGAGTAGCACATAGATATATAGCTACACTTAAAAAGGAGTGAGAGCAATGAAATTAGTATTTGAATATCCAGATTCATTCTTAGCATCTGGAATACAAATTGGTAGTGTAACAATTAAATTTTATGCTTTATGTATTCTTTTAGGTATGATTCTAGCAATCATAGTATCTTTAAGAGAAACAAAAAGATTTGGTATTAATACAGATGATATCTTTAATGGTGGAGTTATAGGTATTGTTTTAGGAATACTAGGTGCTAGAATTTATTATGTTATATTTGAATGGAACACATATAAAGGAAATATTGGTGAAATATTTGCGATATGGAACGGTGGTCTTGCGATACATGGAGGTATAATAGTAGCCTTTATATTTGCTTTCTTCTATTGTAGGAAGAAGAAGATTAATTTACTAGCTGTACTAGATATGGTAGCAATTGGTTTATTAATTGGACAAATATGTGGTAGATGGGGTAACTTCTTTAACCAAGAAGCTCATGGTGGTGAAACCACATTAGCTTTCTTAGAGTCCTTACATTTACCAACATTCATTATTAGACAAATGAATATACTTGGAACTT
>Ga0247609_10005183_pt1 | contig 12858 bp, 18 predicted proteins | sample 172DNAGHGlowgp2_FD_193487 | JGI IMG/M metagenome (GOLD analysis project Ga0247609, IMG submission 193487) | Sheep rumen microbial communities from Palmerston North, Manawatu-Wanganui, New Zealand - 1728 DNA GHGlow gp2 | ecosystem: Host-associated > Mammals > Digestive system > Stomach > Rumen ...
ACCAAACCCTTTCCAATACTCTTACTTACAAAAGTATACCACTAAATAAAAAAAAGAGCAAATGCTCTTATTTTCAAATTTAACAAAGGACTATTTTGCTGAACCCCCAATTTCAGTGCCACGGCTTGGCTATATATTGCTGTATGTCCTTTTATATTATTTCAAATTTAACAATGCACTTTTTTAATGCGTCTTAACCACTTGACTAATAGAAAAATATGGCTTTCTATGTTGGAATCGAACCAACGAATACATCCTTGAACGGATTTTTTTGCTGTATAGTGCATTTATTTTTATTTATTTTTAACAAGTCAATTTTTAAAGGGTTGGAATCGAACCAACTACATATAGAGTTAAAGTCTATCGTTCTACCTATTGAACTACCATTTTTTTGCAGTAATTGACTTTAAATATTTTAAATTTTAACAAGAGGCTAGAGATAAATCAAATAAGTACGCCAAAAATTCTTTCTTATTAGGAAGTAATGTTAAAGTCCATTTAACTTTATTGCTGTAATGCCTCTTTAACTAAATTCATTATACTATAAATTTCCTTTATAATCAATCTTTTTCATATAATCTTTTAAAATTTTATCAATATATGTTGTCATATCAAATTTATTTTCCAATAATTTTAATATTTGCATATTATAACCTGATAGATAAATATTACCATATTCATCAAACTCAGGAACAGTCTTATTTCTATCATTCAAGTTCCACCATATAATTTTTGTATCCGCTTCATGTTGCTTAAATATTTTCATTGTTTCCTCTTTAGATTGATTAGAACCATAATCAAATTCCATATCGCTTAATACTATTAAATACTCAGGATATTTTTTTAATCCCTTTAACAATTCCATAACTCTACCAAAATCGGTATTAGTACAATCCCCAGTGTACATTGACTCATATTTTTCTTTCAATGTATTTCCGTGTATAGTCATTAATTGAGGTCTTGAACTAAATGAAATAACTTGATTAGGTGCATAGGTTGATTTAGATGCTATACCATAAGCAATCGAATAAGCTTTTCCTAGTAAACTATCTTTTGTAAATCCACCCCATCCCATAGATCCTGAGGTATCAACAATACAAATAGCATCCATTTCTACGCCTATTGTTGCGTTATCAACAATTTTATTAGCAACTACTTCTCTTGCATCCTTTTCAACATCTTGCGTAGTCCAATCACCTTGATTGGCAGTTTTATATCCATCATATACATTTGTTGTTGTTGTATTTACTTTTGCCTTGTTTTCTTTAACATTTTTAATATATTCTTCAAATCTTGGCTTTATATCTTCTCTAGTAGAAAAGGCGTGTAAATATTTAGTCATTGCCATAGAAGGCACTTGTTCAAAATCTATTTCATTTACTAGCGGATGTTTATAATTACCTTTATTAAATAATTCATTTAAAGGGGTTCCTTCCATTTGTTCAGCATAAGACAATTTATATTCCACCGTTGAATCCGTTTTAATTAATGCTCTATATTCTTTTTCACTTAACTCCCACATTTTACATAATGCTTTTGCTATTCTCTTATCTTTTCCTGTTAATCTAGGTGCCCATTTTTTAGCTAATTCATCACCTTGGTTTAATTTTGTTCTTAAATAATTAAGGTTTTCGCTTGTAGGAATGTGCCATAAATCATCGTATCTTCCAGCAACCACAACATCATAAAATGGCACTTTTGATAGTTGCATTAATTTTCTTCCCAAATCTCTTCTTCCTAATCCAAATCTTGGATCTCTTACAAACATTGAAAAAATTTTATCTCTTTCACTTGTTCCTATTGTAACCTCATCTAAATTTTTTTCAAAGTATGGTGTCATAAAAAATAAATCAACTAAATTATTGCCCGTACTTTTATAACTTTTATCCCCATTTTCGGTTCTTTTTTCATTTAATATTTTCTCTATTTCGTTCATTTATGTCATCTCCTTTTTTTAATTTATTTTTTTCTATTTCCTTATTTAAAAAATAAATCATATCAACTTTTTTAAATAAATTTGTTTCTTTTTTTATTTTTTCCTTAAATCTATTACACCTTTGTTCAAATGTCATATTAATTATCCCCTTTACATTTTATAATATTCTCAACTTGTTCAAGTTGCCATTTATAATCAATTACTTGTTGCTCCAATTTAGCATTTTTGGTTTCAACATCAATATATTTTTTTATTACTACCAAATTACTAATATAAGCTACAAAGCAAATTACAATTGTTGCACACATCAATACTGTAATCCTAAATTCTAATCTATCAATAAACTTATTCATAATTTACCTCCTTTATAGAAATTATAATATAAATTTATATTTTTGTAAAGTACATTTAAAAAAGAACATTGTATTATGTTCTTTATTTTTTTTCTTCTATTATTAATTTCTTATGTTTTATTTTAATACTTAATTCAGCATTTTCATCTATGTTTGCCTTTTTTATTGTATCTTTACTAATATTAAGATGATAACAATTTACTTTCTTAGCACCATCAACTAATCTATAATATTGTTTTGCTAATTTCACCATTATTATTTCTCCTTAAATATATTATATTTCTTTATAAATATTAAAAATAATATTTTTTAAATCTTCTTTTTTTATTAAATCATCATACTTGCTTTTACAACTTTCTAATTCTTGCTTTGCTTTATTACATAATACATAATATTCATCATCATCTTCCAATATATCTTTAATATTTTTAAATTTTGATACATCTTTTTCTTCTGATTTTATACTATAATATATTTTTTGCGTTTTTTTAGGCTTTTCTTCAATTACAAAAGATATTGAACTAATTATTCTAGTTGCTTGAATTAATCTATATTTTTCACCTGCAATTGTATCATCCCATTCAAAACATTTATGCAACTCACTTTTAATATTTTTTTTTGCATAATTTAAAACATTTTTATTAGTTATATCTGCAATATTTTCTAATTCTTCACCAATTTTTTGTGCATTTGCACTAAACCCCACTGTTTTCCAACTATATTTTTTCATAAAAGCATCCTTTCATATTATAATTTATAATGTAAATTTAAGTTAAACACACCTCAACGGAACAGGACAAGCCCTAACCCACCAAAGCGAACCATGGCTGCCTTAACATACCGGTTCAAACCAAAACTTAACCCACCACAGCTGCCTTACCAGACCAAATCGAACCCCAACTGACCCCACCTGACCTGCCAAAACGTAACAGACCATATTTCAACACAACGCACTGTACCAGACCTGCCGGACCTTACCCCAACTAAACAAACTAAAACAAGACCCACCTGACCTGACGCAACATAACAAACCTCAACCTAATCCACCAAATCGAGCCGAACCTGCCAAAACTTTTATTTAGTTAATACTTCATATGCACCATTATTTCCGCCTTTTTCAGTTCTCATTTCACCTAATCCACAACTAAATCCGCCTAAATTAATAAAATTAATTAGTTGTTCTAAAGAGTATGTGTTCTCATTATATTCCATTTCAAATGTCATAGTCCAATCTTTAAACTCAGGTCTAAATCTTACATCGGTTCCACCATGTGCTATTCTTACATAATCTTCACGCATTGAAATTTCTTTAAACTTTATTTCTATAAGTTCTTCTGGTATAAAGAAAGCCCCATACAAACTAACCTTATCTTTTGAAGCACCATTTCTATATGCACCTGAAACAATACTTGCTTTAATTCCTTTTGATGGGAATCCAAATCTAGCTCCCTCTTTTAAAGCTTTTTCAAAACTTTCTTCAGTAAATTCTTTAGGCATTGGTGTTAACCAATAACAAGCTCTCATAAAATCTTCAATTGGATTTCTTAATTCCTTAGTTTTTGTTTTTTTCATTTGAGCATCAATTATTTGTTGCTTACTTTTTTCGTTAAAATTATTTACTATTAATGATGATTTACCTTTAATAGTTATTTTTATCTTTTTTATTTGTATTGGTTTTAATACTATTTCCTCTTTTTTTTCTTTTGTACTCATTGATTTCACCTCCTTCGTGTAATTATATTACTATATATTTTAAAAAAAGTAAACCATTTTAACAAAAAAAAAGAACATTTTTTTATGTTCTATTTATTTTTATCTTTCTATATCCGCTTACTCTAGCTCTGTCAACAGCACTAGGCAAACCACTTATTTTATTTAATTTTTTATATTTACTATTTAATAATCTTATTCTTTCTTGACTTTCAGCAATTAGTTTTTCATTACCACTTTTTCTTCCTAATATTTGATTATCCTTCGCTTTTCTAATTTCAGTTTCTATTTTCCTTTGTAACTGATTTCCTTCATAATTAGAGTAATGTTTACCCTCAAATTCAAATCCTTTGTTATTATTATCAATTATTTTTTGTAATTGCTTTTGCGTATATTCAGGTTTACTTATTCCTAATACTATGCTAAATATATAATGATAACAATTATATTCGCCTATTGAACGCCTATCATGTCCTGTTTCAGTTGAAGTAGCCGGGTAAAATGTTCCATCATAACTGTAACAATCTTGATCCGTTTGAAATTTCTCAAACTCTTCATTGCTAAATTGATGTCCTTGTACATTTTCATGGTCTGGTGCAGGATTAAGGTGAACGGATATTTCTACGCCATCACTTTTAAACTCCTTACCAAATTGTTGTTGTGTTTCATTGTGTAATTGTCTTAATCCATCCCTCATATTCATAGCTAACGCACTATCTAATCTTCTTGTATAATGATGTTCTTTTCCATCTTTACCAATATATGTAGTAGGATATACAACCTTTAATCCGCTTTCTCCAACTTCTTTTAATTTTCTATACATAGCACTATCAAATGTTTCTTTACCGGTTCCTACATTTAAAATTGCTTCATCTATCAATTCGTAATATATTTGTTTTAAATTTCTAAAAATTAAATTGCCTTCATTATCTTTAATTCCATATCCCATTACGCTCGTTTTTGATAAATTTATATAACTATCTGCCGTAATTTTTGCTATTGAATTAACCATATTTTTTAATGTTGTGTTTTCTTCGTAAGGTATATATTCAACATTCCTGTATTTATAAAATTGCTGTGCAAATTGATAATCATTTTTAGCAACCTCCTCAAATATTTTATATATGTCCTGCACATTTAATTTTGTTATTTTAGAAAGCTGTTGAACTATTTTTTCATAATTGCCACCATATTTAAGGATAGCTGCTAACTGATGAGCTTTTGATGGTGTAACTGTTCTTAATTTACCAATACTCTTTCCAATTTCATTTATAATATATTCGTTTCCTTGATTAATTCTTTGTGTTAATCTTTCTATCACTTTTTCCAAAACTTCATCAGTTAGCATTTTATCAACTCCTAACAAATTTTTTTCCAACTAGTGCCATCGTTAAAGTAAACTTCTATATTTACTAAACCATCGTTGATTGAAAAATAATCAACATATTTTAAATATAAATACAAATTATTTATTAAATTAACTTTATTATTTAAACTTTGAACATCTAATAGCAAAGTGTTTTTATCGTTTAAATATGATTTCAAATTATCATCAATTGTTGCAATTTGTACTATATTTGTGAATCCTGTTCCTCCTGTGTCTCCACCAAACAAATAAATTTTATCATTAACTAAACAAGATGAAACTCTTCCATTTTTTGTTGGTATATTTGTAATTGAGGTATAAGTATTTGTATCAATATCATATTTATAAAAAACATTTAAAGATGTATTACTAAAACCACCAAAGACAAAAATATTATTTTTGTAATTCACACATCCTCTACCATATGCTGCTTCTGGAAGATTTGCTAATTGTGAATAAGTATTACTAGTTATATTATATTTATAAGCTGTGTTTAAATTACTACCACCAAGACCACCAAATATATAAATATCATCATATGCTAAACAAACGGCAGGAGTGTTTCTTTTATATGGAAGATTTGCTAATTTTGTATAAGTATTGTTAGTTATATTATATCTATAAACGTTATCTGTTTGTCCATTACTTATAGTACCTCCAATTAAATAAACATTATCATCTTTTATAAGGTAACCCATTTGTCCAACATTAATTGGTATATTTGTCAGCCTTGTGAATTGGTTGTTTTTTATATCATATTTGTAGGCATAATTATATAAAGTGCTTCCATTTCTACCACCAAATAAATAAATATCATCATTATATGCTACTGAACCTATACCATATGCTGAATAAGGTAAAGTTGCTATCTCTGTATAAGAATTATTATTAATATTATACTTATAAATTTTATTTGAATAAGTATTGCCGCTTGTTTGTCCACCCACTAAATATATATCATCTTCAATTACTGCACAAGCAATTTCTCTCAATGTTGTTGGCATATTTGCTCCATTAATCCAAGTAATATCGTTAATATTATTTGCTAATATTTGTATATCATCAAATTGTATATTATCTTTTATCCATATTCCTTCAGTTTCGGTAGGTTGTTCATTTTGAATAAAAATATTAAAATTATTGCCACCTCCACCTTGAATTTCTAACACTCTAGGCACTAATTCAGTAAAAGTTTCATCACCCGTTAAATCACTTATTCCTTGTGTTTCAAGATTATCAACTAAATCTTCTCTATCTTTTTGTAATTGTGATAAATAATCGCTTGTTGTAGGCATTATTCACCACCTCCACTAACTGTTGTTAGAGTAGCTAATATTGTATTTATATCTCCTATCAAACTATTTATATATCTAACATCATAAACATCACCAGCTGTTGTTGAATTAGTATTTTTAACTTTGCTTGTATCTAATTTTCCGCTTATATCTTGATGTTGTGTTAAATAACCTACATCATTTGTAAATGCACTTATATTAGTTGGAACAGTTGGAATCAAGTTATCAACTTCTGCTTTAGTATAATAATTACTTAAATCAGCACTACCGGGATCACCTTTATCACCTTTTTCTCCCTTTGGTCCTTGTGGTCCAACATCACCTTTAGGCCCTTGCTCACCTTGTATTCCTTGAGGTCCTTGAGGTCCTGTTGCTCCGGTATCACCTTTTTCTCCCTTGTCGCCTTTTTCGCCTTTTTCACCTTGAATACCTTGTTCACCTTGTTCTCCAGTTTCTCCTTGTTGTCCATCTAATATTTGCACCGTTTGAATTGTACTATCTTTTTTTGTTAAAGCAACAGTTGTTATCTTATTTAATTTAGAAACAGTAATATTAAGATTGTTTGTCTCATCTATTGCGGTATTAACATCTTCCAATTTATCATTTACTTCAACAAGTCCATCATTTAATGCTTGTTCATATTGTTCAAATTGACTTGGTGTTATTTCTTCACCTTGTGTTGCATCCGCATCATAGCTTCCTGCTCTTAAGTAAGCATTTGTGTAAGTAGGTGAATATCTTAATATCAACTCATCGCCATCAACTTGATAGGCATACACCCTTAATTCAAATGTATCAAAATTTAAGACCTCATAAGGTATATTACATTCATTATTAACTATTACAACCTCAATTTTAACATTCCCATGTTCAAATATAGCTTTCTTAACTAAATCATTAGTATATTCTTCACTAAACTCAAAATAACATTTATTAACCTTGTATTCGCCTTTGTTTAAAATATAATCTTCATCAACTATTTTAACTGTGTCTTTCGTAACTTTTACTAACATTTATTGCCCTCCTATTCCTCTTCATTTTCTTGTTTTTTTGGTTCTTGATCTTTGTCGTTTTTTGTTGAGTTAGTTCCTAACAAATCATCAACATCTGGTTCCGTGCTTTCTATTTCTTCAATCTTTTGTTTCGCAATTTCTTCGGTTTCTCCAAATATTTTCATTCTATACTCAACCTTTGATAGAACTCCTTGTTGTACCTCACGCATTGCTCTATTACTTTCGGCTTCTTTATCTTCAACAATACTGTCATCAAATTGTATAACCATATCTTCGGTATTAATATTATATTTGCCAAACTCACTTGAAGCATAACATATAGCATTTACCAAATCATAAATAGCACTCTCATAGCCTATTTCCAATTTTTTCTTTCTTCTAAATAACTTACTATTTGAACTTACTACCGCCGTTGCTGTGCTTAAATTAGTTCCATCAAAGTGATAGTGGTTTTCTCCAAATCCTACGGCATCACCTAATATATTTAAGTTAGTATTTAATGTATTTATTTGTTTGTCAGTTCTTAAATCATCTGTCTCACTTTGTATTAAATCATCCTTCGTTGCACCCTTTGGCAATTGATAAACTGAAATATCATTAGGATCAAATACCATTTTTTGTGTGCCATTGTCATAATTAAACATATCTGCTCTAACAAATGTTCTTCTTTTTCCATCTTTTATCTCATTCTTTAAAGCATCAAATGAAATATCAACCGCCATCATATTATCAATAGCATTTGCATAGTGTGGTATCCCAAAAGGCGAATTATTAAACAAATTGTTTGTTAGTAATGGCCTAAATATACTAAACCATTTTACATTAGATTTTGTGTCAAACTCTTTTAATGTTTTTTCACTATCTTCAATTTCAGTAAGCAATCCGTTTTCATCACTAAACAAATGGTTATGTATTACATAGTTTCCATTATCATTTAACTTATGCACGGATAAAACAACGTATTTTTTGCCTTTTACATATTCAACACTACCAAACGCACACTCCGTTATTTCTTTATTGTTCCAACTTAGCGGGAATATCCAATCAATATCCACCAAATCAACTCTTGTTTTTGCTTCGCTAACATCCAAATACATTCCATCTTCATTTTGGATTATATCATAAACACTAACAACAGTTCCTTCGGTTCCTAATGCACCACTTTTTTCTAATGCTTGATTAATAATAGTATATAAATCAACGTTATTACTTACCTCTTCAAATTGCTTTTGTGAATCATCATTTTTTAATGATATTTCACATTTCTCGCTCCAAAGAATATCACTCCAATCTTCACTAATCTTCTTCGCCATATTCATTGAAAATCTTTTTTGATAAACTCTTCTATTACCATTATAAATATAGTAATTATGAAATTTCTTTACATTTCCAACATACCAGCTTTTCCATTGTTCTATATATGTATTAATTTGGTTCTTTACATCTGGATTATAATTGTATTGTCTAACTAAAAAATCTTCTAAATTCAAAATATCCACTTCCTTTTCTTCTTCTTAATCTTTTTGATTGCTATTCTCCTTTTTTTAAAAAAGCTATTATTAAAAATACAACAAATAATAATATAAAAGGCACTATTATATTAAACCACATTATAACCACCTCTAATCTCTAATGTTAATTTATCATAAAATGGGAACATGCTGTACTCACTAGCATCTAGGTCATCAATAGGAGTTGTGCCATCATCTAACCTCTCATCCTCTTTTTTTTCATCCCATAGGGCTTGTGAATAGGCTTCTATAAGGTATTTACATTTCTTTAAGATAAACCTTCTCATTTGGCCAAACAATTGGCAATCAAGCTCAATTCTATCAACTATTCTACCTTTGATACAATCTTGTACTTGTAAAGGTATTTTATTTCTTAATAAGTATTGATTCAATCCGTAAGTTATAACTTGTCCTAAAGCTCCGTAATCTCCAAAGCAATGTGTTACTTTTCCATACTTACTAACCACTCTTTTGTAAAATTCAACAAATTTTTCGTACATTTCCTCCGGACTATGTAAACCCGCTAATTTTTCTTCATCAATAGACCAAACCTCCCTAAAATAAGGGGTTATTCCTGTTGCTTTAAATTCGGTTTCACCTTTTGTTGCTCCATAGTCAATCCCAATTGAAATTATAAAAAAATTCAAGGGTTCTCCCTTTTCATTTACCGCTTCATCTTTAATGTATAAACTAGGATTATCGGTAAATTGCCTGTATATAATTCCTTCTGCATTTTTCCACTGTCCAAGTATTAACCTATCATAATAAACTGTACCAGCATATTCACGGCAAAGATTGTCCACAAATTCTTTAGGTAAAAAAGGATTATCAAATATTGTATAATGTTGCACATAAACATCAAGCTTATCCTCTTCAATCCTATCCAAGAAATCTTTTTTCAACCAATGTGATTGATTCTCTGGATTTAATGCACCATCAAAGCAAGAATAAGGTTTATCAAGCGAAGCTTGTATCATTACAAATACTTCTTGATTCCATTTGGCCACCTCATCGCCGTAGGCATATTTGATTGATGTACCTTGTATCTTGCTTACTTGATTAACTTTCTCACAACCTAAGCAATACACCTCTTCATCAAATATTTTAGCCACGTTGTTTGAATTAATTGTGCCAACTAAATCCTTGCCATATATTTGCCTTAAAGGTTGCAGCACGTTTCTTTCAATTGTACCTTTAGAAACGCCAAATATACAAAACAAGCCATCTTTGCCTTTTCTTTCAAAAATCCTTTTGGGGATCATGTATAAATTATCTAAATAAGTTTTTCCACAACGCCTAGCACCAATTTTAAAATTATATCTATGTGTTGCATTTTTTATAAATTCTTTTTGCTTATCACTTAATATCATTTGTCTGCTTCCTCTTTAATTTTTGTAAGTAATTCTTCAACTTTTGTTAATTTCTCTTTATCCGCTACTTCAACGCTATCTTTCCAACCATAGTTATTTTTTAAGTTAAATATTGTAAAGGTAGAATTAGCCTTATTCATTAGTGCATTTTCTTCGAGTTGCTGCTCAATTTCCGCTCTCGCTTTTTTTATAGTGTCAAAAAATTCATCGTTTTTTGAGTAGTTAATAACTGATTGTCTGCTCATATTTAAAGCGTTTGCAAGTCCGCTCATTGTGTACGGTTTATCCAACTTGTCGCATAAAGAAAAATAATCATCAATTATTTCTTGCATTTCTTCTTTAGTTTCGTAAAGTTTTGGTCTCCCCATCTTATCACCTACTTTCGTGTTGAATTTTCAAATAAATTATAACATTAATAAAATAAAAAGTCTAATTTAAAGAGTTAAAGAAAGTAATAAAATCGAGGTCGCCGTTTAAATAGCACCAAAGATTATCTTTTTTAGTGATGGAGATAGGTAAAGAATAGATGTAATTTTTAAATGATTTAATTTCAGTGGAACAAAAAAAAGGTGCTAAAAAACTTTGATATTGTTTTTTAAACACCTCAAAAATACAAAAAATTTCAATAAAAGAGTAAGGATGATCTTGATTCATTGTGGCCTCCTGATAACAAAAGAGAATAGAAAGGAATTCTATTCAAAAGGGGTAAATCAAATTGTGGCCTATTGCTACCACAAGTAGAGTATAACATATAATTATTTTTTGTGCAAATTTTTGGATTTAACCTCGTGCATTTCGATGTTGATTAGCTCGTTCTCGTATTCTAAAAGTAAGTCTTTTAATTCTCTTAATGTTTGCAATTCTTTTTTAATTATCTTTTTGTCCTTTTGTTTTTCAATTGTTACTGTGTATGGCAATCTTTCACCTTCTTTTTAATTTTAGGTTTATTTATTAGTTCTTTTTGCTGATTTATTAGATATTTGTATTCTTCAACCAATCTTTTAAATTCATCTATGTTTTGTTGAAGTTGTTTTATATGTTCTTCAGTAGTCATTGCTTATTCTCCAAACTATTTACTTTATCTATTAATTCATTGATTTTATTATGATAATCTTCAACTCTTTTTTCTAATAATTCAATTCTTCTTTTATAATGTTCTTCTTTATTTTTTGCTTTTTGTATTTTCTCTAAACTATAATATGGTAATTTTTCTATTTTCTTATCTTCTTCTATTATTTCTACTTCATCATTTAAGTTAGCAAAATTAGTTAAAATACTATTTTGTAAACTATCACCATCTTCATTTACATAATAATTATTTATTCTTTTAAAAGTTAAATTATCATATTCAAATTTATTAGGTAATTCTTCACCATTTGCTATTTTATTTAATAAATCTATTATTTTAATTGTTTTCATAATTCATTCCTTTCAATTTTTCCTATAATATAATTAAAAGCATTGTCATTACCATCTTCATATAGTTGCATATCTCTTGCTTGTCTATCTTTCTTTTCTTTTATAAATTTCTTTTTTACATTTTGATTAGATGTTCTAATACTCACTTGCCATTCTTCTAATTGCTTTAACAATTTCTTTTTTCTTATAAATATCATTTATTATCCTTCCCTTCTAATTCGTTCATATATTCTACTATTTCAAAATAATCTTCTTTTTTTAATCTCTCTTTTAGTATATTCCAATTGGATTGTAATTTATTGTAATCTTTAAGAAGATATTCAAATTCTTTATCATTCATTATCTATTTCACCTGCCTTATCTTCATAAGAATTTTGTTTTAAACATTTTATAAAATCTTCTAAATCAACCTCAAATACTTCTTCTGGTTTATTAAATGGATTTCCCCATGCTTTCGGTCCTGCATATCTATATCCTCCACCATTTTTATCCCATATTTGCAACGAATATCCTTCGTTACCTTTTACAAATGCTATTTGTACTTTACTCATCTATTTCACCTAACATTCTTAATAAATCTTCTTTTGTAGTATTCCAAGTAAAATGTGTTATGTATTCATCTAATTTTTCATAATAATCTTCTTGAATATACTCATTTACAAATTTAACAACATCATCTTTTTGTTTCTTTAATTGTATATTCTCTAATGCTAAATCTTTTTGTTGCCTATCATAATCATTTTTAGTTAAAATTACAAATTCAGTATCTTCTGGCATAGTAGAACTAAAATATTCTTTGCAATTCAATTTTTCTTTTAATTGTCGGTTTTCTTTTTCCAATTCATCTTTTTGTTTCTTTACTTCACTATATAAATGTTTGTAGTG
>Ga0247609_10005184_pt1 | contig 12856 bp, 11 predicted proteins | sample 172DNAGHGlowgp2_FD_193487 | JGI IMG/M metagenome (GOLD analysis project Ga0247609, IMG submission 193487) | Sheep rumen microbial communities from Palmerston North, Manawatu-Wanganui, New Zealand - 1728 DNA GHGlow gp2 | ecosystem: Host-associated > Mammals > Digestive system > Stomach > Rumen ...
GGAACTTGATGGACCGATAGAATTCCTCCGAACAGCCGTTTTGTCCATGATGGGCCATTTGCAGATAGTCGCAGTTCAGGTCCTCGGCATACGGACCGCTGAGAGCCAAGTCGCCGCACTCCACTCCCGCATCGCCTAGAAAGACAAACGACTTCCGTTTGTCCCAGACACGCATAATCATGGAGTTGTTATTGTAGGGATTTGTGGTGAGCTGAGTGGCGACGCTCAGAATCTTGAGTTTCATCCCGTCGAAGTCGAACACCTCTCCGGCCTGTTGTATATCTACAACTTTAGCATCGCATTTGCTGAGCCTGTCATAGAAGTCTCTGGTCTTTGGGGCTTCCGATGGCTCGGCGTCGATAACCTTGTCCGTAATGCTGGAGTGGTAGATAGCCTTTATTTTGAGGTCCTGCATACCTTTCTTCAGGATTTCCCACAGAGCGCCCATGTGGTCGTCGTGCGGATGCGAGATGAACCAAGCCTCCACCTCGTTTCCCAAAGCCCCGACGAAACCGCGCAGAGTGAACGCTTCTTCCGGATAACCGCCGTCCATCACGACGACTTTTCCTGTTTTCGTCTGGAAGACATACGAGTTGCCGATAGTGTTGCTGTGCGAAGGAATCTGCCAAATGGTGAAAGCTGAGCCCTTCGGAGCCTTCTTTGCCTGGCTTTTCTCAGCCCCACTCATATCGACGGGTAGCGCCATCCCTGCTGCCGCCACAGCCCCGCAAGCAAGGAACTGCCTACGAGTCAAGTTGTTACGTTTCTTTGTTTCCATAGTATTTAGCTTTCTCTCTTATTTGGCTTGTCGCTGTTCTATTTTATCTGTTTCACCTTGTATCCTGCGTCGCGAAGCATTTGGACGACGCCGCTCGGCCCAACCAGATGTCCTGCTCCAAAGGCGAAGATTGTGGGATATGCTTTCATCGCCTCCTTTATCTTGGGCAGCCATTTCTCGTTGCGCGCCTTGAGCAGTTGCGGACTCTTCTCGACAAAATCCGTCTCGTCGCACAACTGCATAAAGCCTTCGTAGTCGCCTGCCATCCAATATTCCTTGCATTTCTCGAAGAAATGCTTCTGCTCGGCACCTCTCTGCTTGCGCTGCTCGTAGGTGTTGAGGACATTCACGAGGGTGTCCACCTGAGCAGGGATGTTCTGCATCAAAGTCTCGCGCATCTTTGCCACGCTGTCCTGCTGCACCTGGTCGAGCTGTCCGATAGCCATATTGCGCTCCTTAGCCCTTTCTATGCAGGTCTGGTCGATGATAGTGCCCGAGAAGGTTGCAAAGGAGGTGTTGATCAACAGGTCGATAGTAGAAGAAAAGGCGAGAGGCATTAAGTGCTTCATCTGCTCTAAGCTCACTTCCGCAGACAAGTAGAACTTCTCGTCCGTCATTCTAGCCTTCGCCTCCTCGTCCGTTGTCCGCGCCATAATCAACTCTCTCGATTGCTTCGCCATAACGGTTTTCAGCAGTTCCAACTGTTCGGGAGTGAGAAGGTCGTAGATGGTCATGCTGTCAGGAAGCATCAAAGCCTCTTGTCCGCTATTTATAAACTCGTTTTTCTTCTGTTGGTCGGTGATATCCATCTCGGCGAAGAGTTGCTGGCATTTAGCCTCCGCTTTCTGGTAAGAAGGGATGCTATCCAGCAGACTGCCTGGGAGCGCATGAATCGTGCCGAACAGGTAGGAAGGCTTCTTCAGCCCATTCCCGCTAACGCGAAAGAGGAACTGCGCATCTGCAGAAACAGAGGTCAAAGCAAATACAACCAGCAGGAATAATATCTTTCTCATAACATGATGTTTTATTTTGAGTACAAAGGTACAACAATTTTTCGAAACTTCCGTCTAACAAATCTAACAAAACTACATTGTCAAATTAAGAGTAGCCTCATTACAATCGTCACACTTGACATTTGAGAACGTCACACTTGACGATTGCAAACGTAACTGCCTGTGTTTTGAATTTAGCAAGCCTGTACAATAGCAAAAAAGCCGTCTCGGGGTCGAAGCGGCTTTCTTTTTGCGACTGTATGATTAGTCCTTTAGTTATTCTCGGGACGGAGTTTGCGAACGGTCTCGGCTGTGCGCCACATTTCGCTGTCGCGGAGGGCAGCCAGTTCCTTCTCAAGACCAACGCGATAGTCGGGCTTGGAGTTGGAGTCGATGCTGATCTGAGCTTCGTTGCCGCACTTCACACTGGCATAGAGCTGCTCCATGACGGGCTTGATGGCGTCGTGGAAGCGGGGGAACCAGTCGAGGGCACCGCGCTGTGCAGTCGTCGAGCAGTTGGCGTACATCCAGTCCATACCCTTCTGTGCGAAGAGAGGCATGAGGCTCTGTGTGAGTTCCTCTACGGTCTCGTTGAAGGCTTCGGAAGGTGTGTGACCGTTCTCGCGGAGCACTTCGTACTGAGCCAGGAGCAAACCCTGGATGGCGCCCATCAGTGAGCCGCGCTCGCCGGTGAGGTCGCTGGTAGCTTCGCGCTGGAAAGTGGTCTCGAAGAGATAACCCGAACCGATGCCGATGCCCAAAGCGAGTGTGCGGTCCAGAGCCTTGCCTGTAGCGTCCTGATAAACGGCGTAAGAACTGTTCAGACCGCGACCTTCCAGGAACATAGTGCGCAGACTGGTGCCGCTGCCCTTAGGAGCCACCATGATGACGTCGATGTCCTTTGCAGGAACGCAACCTGTACGGTCGCTCCAAGTGATGGCGAAACCATGAGAGAAATAGAGAGCCTTGCCGGGAGTGAGGTACTTCTGCAGGGTGGGCCAAACGCTCATCACTGCAGCGTCGCTGAGCAGGCACATCACGATGGTACCCTTCTCGGCTGCCTCCTCGATGGAGAAGAGTGTTTCGCCGGGAACCCAACCGTCGCCGATAGCCTTCTCGAAAGTCTTGCCCTGGCGCTGGCCTACAATCACGTTGAAGCCGTTGTCGCGCAGGTTGCAAGCCTGACCGGGACCTTGCACGCCATAACCGATGACGGCAATCGTCTCGTCCTTCAGAATCTCACGAGCTTTCTCCAGAGGGAACTCTTCGCGGGTCACAACTTCCTCGATGACACCGCCAAAATTCATTTTTGCCATAGTATTTGAATTTATTAATTTTGAATTTTGAATTATTCTTATTCCGCGTTATCCTTTTTCAATTCGGCTGCAAATTTACAACAATTAATTCTAATAACCAAATTCCCACCTCAAAAAAGAGAGCCCCCATAAAAGAGAGCTCCCAATTTTGCGGTGTAACCATTGTAACCGTTGTAACCTTGTAACCTTTTCAGAGTTGGATTTTCCTGAACCCGTCCTTTGTTTCCATTATCAGTTCTCTTTGGAGCATTCTGTGAATGTAAACTTTTGAAGCGGAGTTGGAAAGCCCTAACTCGTTTACGAGCTTTGCAAAGTCATTACGACTAAATTCCTCGGGCAACTGGTCGAGCAAGCGGAACAAAGCATTGTTTCTAGCCACTCGACTTGCGGCAATGTCCTGTTTTCTTTGGATGGCGTCGTTTGCGCGGGCCGCATCGTTGATTTGGTCGGCGAACATGATGTACTGGTTCAGGAAAGCCTCGTTGCCGTACCATCGCGCCATTGCCATGCCCGTGGCGGACTCTTTGCCTCCTTCCAGGGCGTACATGATCTGCGAGGCGCGGAAGATGGTCACGGCAGCCCTCCTTCGCAGCAGGTCGATGGCAGCGTCGCGGTGGTCTTCGTCCGGACCGCTTGCCTCCCATTCCTGAATCTTTTCTTCGTTGAAATCGTATGCGGCTTTCTTGGCTTTTGGCAAGGCGAAAGAGATGATATTTTCGGGCGTAGGAATATCGATGGTGCTTCCTTGCTCATAGAGGCTCTGCACGATTTCGTGGGCCCGACGGTCGTCCTTCGTTTCGCCATCCCATCGCACCTCAACATTGTGCCCCAGGTCGCGTGCCATTTCAGTGAAGAAGAATCGCGTCATCAGTCCGTTTTCCACATTGCTGAAATAGTTTCGCACACTCACATACGTGCCGGCAAAAACAAGATTGACAAACAATTTCACGCTGCCTGAATAGGTGAGATAGTCTTGCCCCCAAACGGCCCCATCGAAAGCCTTGCGGTAGATGTCGCTCTTGTCTGCCCAAGCGCCATTGCGATTGGCACGGCTGCTCTCGTCAATCTCTTCCGTGATGACGCAAAGCGGTTGGCCCAGACTGGCTTTCGCTCTTTCCAGAAGCATGCCGTTTGAACTGGTTGCGGAAAGGACGCGCATGCAAGGCGTCGGTTTGTCGGGAAGTTGCTTTGCGCCCTTCTTTTTCTCACGTTCGCGAGCATAAGCTTCCAGCTCTTCTCTGCCTTTCTCGTCTTGCTCCAGTATGGGCTTCAGGAGCCATTCCTGCATGTCGGCTATAAAACCTTTGCCGCTTCCTGCATGACCAGCCACCACGACCATGAAAACGGGCCGATGCTTGCGTCCATCGAGGTACTTGCTCTCAAAGCGGCCAAGCAGAGTGCCGAGCATAGGCAAAGCAGCCACCAGAGCAGAACGCCCATTGCGTCCGTACCGCTTGTAGATGTATTTGAGCAGAAAAGGCATTTGCTTTGGCAATGGGTTGAGCCGCTGCAAGTACTCTTGTCTTTTAGCTGCGGTACTGAGGTCGGGCTTTTGTATTTCGTTCAATGCGGCCCTCAGGTCGTAGGGCATGTCGGTCGCTCTAGTGGAACCGACGGCCGAGTTGATGGTCTGCACGACCTCGTCTTCGCTCAACCCCCAATCGGGCACAACGCTCCGAATGAAAGCAGGATTAAAGTCGCAGATGTATCGGAGCTGTCGTGCCAACCGATAGAGCGTCGTGTTGCGAACACCTTCCGGCACAAAGCCGTCGCGGAAACCGAAAAGAGAAAGCAGGCCGTTGACAATCAGCCCGTAAGGGATGCCGTTGAAAGAGGAAGAGAAAAGCTTTTCAGATGCAGAGCTATCGTCTTTAACTTCTTTAACTCCCTTAACTTCTTTAACTTCTTCGGTCTCAAAGAGGGAGTCCGAAAGAAAGAGGAGGTCTTCTTCTGAGGCTGTCGTAGTAAAAAACACTCTCGTAATGTCCTTTGCGCCCTTGTCGTACTCCACTCCGAGCACTTTGCTTGCCCAGCGCAGATTGTCTTCCTGGCTTAGTCCGGGCTTGCGCTTGAAGACAAGATGGAAGCCTTCGCCTCTTGCCGAGAGTTCGAGCATCAGCAGCCCCAACTCGTCCTTCTTCGAAAGGATGAGCTTTTTGATCTGCTCCAACGAAGTGGTCGGGATATGGTCCACATCCATGCCTACGCTCGTGCTCATTCGTGTAGAGCCTTTCAGGGTGCCGTCCTCGTTGGGCAGGCACGAATAGTTCATCTGGACGAGGTTTCGTTTTGCGTCCTCGTTGCCCATGCCCGCCATGATACGGTTCTCGATGTTCGCCTTGCTGCCGCGCAGTTTCAAGTACTCCTCGCGACTTGTAACAGGGAGGCACACTTTGTGCCCCCCTTTCATGATGATTCTATGACAACTCATAATTTTTTTTACTTTTAACTATGGACTATGCACTATGAACTATGAACTATGAACTCATTCATCCTCCTGCTAATGGCTTTCATACATTCTTCGAAATCGCATTCGGCCACCACGGCAGCCGCTCTAGTGGGAGGAACGGAGATACAGATCTTGAACCGTTCCTTTTCGGGATTCCAGTACACTGCGCAGCGCCTGCCCTGCATGATGCGCTTGCTCTTGCCTTTACCAATAATGACGGTCGCATTCTCTTCCTCTTTGAACACGGCAGCCGTGCAGTCCTCGGAGATTTGGAACTTCCCTGCCACAGGCTTTTCCTGCGGCAGAGAGTTCTTGATGGTCGTGATGGAAATGTCCACCTTTTTAACTAATGTCTTCATAGTTACTGAGCGGTTGGAGGTGCAACAACAATACGGATATCGTTTGAAACGAATCCATTCAGGAATCTCTTAGTTCGGAATTTGAGGGAGAGCGTAGCGCTCTGTCCTTCGCTATATCCCAGTTGTTTCCAAACTTCATTGTCAACAGCTGCTGAGATGTAGCTTTCCCCAGTTTCGTCTTCGAAGCGAAGCAGTACAGTTCTTGAAGCCCAAGGCTTGCCAGTCGTTGTAGATATGCCGGAGCGGACATCTCCGACCGTTACGATTTTTACATTTATAAATTTCATAATACTTTTGTTTTTTGCGTTAAACATAAAATTGTTTTGTCGTCTGTGCACTTTCGACTGTTTCTAGCTGCAAGGACAGTGCAAACCGAATGCCATCAAGCTTGTTTGAATGGCTGAGGTGCAGCCTGTTCTCGCAGCAGAATCTTGAGCGTCAGCTCTTGCAGAGAAACGGGCCCGGTTTCTATGCTAAAGAGGCTTTGTCTCTTGATTCTGCTGCAAAGTTACGGCATAAAAAAAGGTGTCCAAAGAACCTTTAGACACCTATAGAAGTTTTTATAGAACTATAGAACTTTTTCTATAACTCGAGTTGAAGTTTCAGCTCTTCCAAGAGTTTTATGATGCGAATGCTGGCCTTGTCCTTCCACTTGCCGATGTGCTGCCTGTAGATGGGGTTGTTGCTGAAAGCGTTTATTATTGTGCCTTTGGGGCAAGTGTAGCTTCTTGCCTTGCTGTAGGGCAGTCCCTCGACCTTTGCCTCGAACATCGACATATTGTCGGCCATGCCGTATTCGTCGCGAAGCAGGCAGAAGAGCACGGCATAGGCGCTGTTGCCCCAGAAGAAAGCCTGACTCTGCTCGATAGCCCTTGCCAGCTGTTCGTCGCTCAGCACTTCCCCCGAAATTTGCGAAGCGGCTGGGGTGTTCTGCTGCGTCACGTTCGAGCCAGGCATGGCGAACACGCAACCGCTGACGGGCCCGTTGAAGACCTGGCAGTTCGAGCCGGCCTCGAAGTGGTTCACTACATTTCTTTTCTCGTCTTCCATCGTTGTTCCCTCGTTTTAGTTTTCTCTGTATACCTTGTCGTTGAAGATCTGGGCGGTGCTGCCAGCACCGAAGTGATTGTGAATTTCTGGGAACGTCATCTTCTTTTTCGCCAGACAATCGTGGAGTCTCTCGTTCTCTTCCTCCAGTTTCTCGTTTTCTGCGAGCATCTCTTTCATGTGCTCGGTCAGTTTGTAGAAAATCTCGAGTCGCTGGGCTCTCTCTTCCATCTGTTCGCGCTCCCTCTCGAGCGCGTGCAACGCATCCCGCGCCGCATCGCGCAAATCGTCAAATTCTGTATGCATAGCACAAAAGTGTTAGTGGGTTAAACAGTTGTTTCTGTCACACTATAATAGAGGGCTCAGGAGTTCGTAGGTCAGGCCGCTTGGAGTGAGTTCTTTGATGCTTGTTTTCTCGCCCATCATCTGCTGTGCCTTTTCCATTGCCTTACCTAAATCCTCTGCCTCGATTGTGAGGACTTTGCTCATCGTAATGTTTGCTTTAATCTTGTATTCCATAATGATTTGTCTTTTATGTTAGCTGTTTCATTTTTCAATCTCCCATTTAGTAGTCAGGTGCTTGCGCATTTCCATCTCGAAGTCGGGGGTGACGCACATGCGGAGACGGAAGCGGTACGCGCCGCCGACGGGTTCCAGCTCCTCCTGGCTGCTGTGCAGGGGCAGGGTGCGCAGGTAGTGCGCGGTCTGCTCGTCGGTCGTGACGAGGATGCTTTGCGGACGGAGTTTGCGGTCGCAATACGTTCCGAAGTACGGGGCATAGAACTCCTCGGCATTGAAACGGATGGGCCTGAACGTCGCTCCCGTCAGTTCGAGGTGCTGGATGCGGTCGAGGCTGAAATGCTTGAACTCGCGCTCGCTGTTCTTTCGGGCAAGCAGATACCAACGGCCCTCGTAAGCCTTCAAGGCATAGGGACGGAGCGTGCATTCGTAGGGCTCCGAGTCGGAGAATTTCTTGTAGGTGCACGAGAGGACGCGGCTGTCGCGCAAAGCCGTTCCGATGGTGTGCAGGAACTCGTGGCCGCGCGGAATGACGATGGGCTGCACTCTGTCGCCAAGTTCGCGAAACTCCTTCAGGCAAAGGCTTTCCAGGATGTTTGCAACGAGTGTGCCTACCATTCTGGCACGTTCCTGCTGGTCGGGAGTGCTCTGCCCCACATAGTATCGCCAGATGTTCTTGCCGCAGTCGCGCGAATAGATGTCGATATCCATAGCCTCGCGGATAAGGGGCAAGTCCTTGACGAACATTTTGCGGTTGTAGCCCGTCTCGCCATCGCGCTGGATGCGTTCCACCATTTCCTGGCGAGTGACGCCTTCCGGATGCTTGAGCATCTCTTCGAGAATGAGATAATGTCTGCGCTTGAGTTTCATAATTTGTGTAGAGATTTTTTAATCACACTGCAAATTTATGAAAAAAGAATCATACGTGTGCAAAAGGGTGCCCCAACATGTAGGCGCACCCTTGCAAATTTTTTCGCTAAAGTGTTCGTTTTGCAAACTCGGAGATAGCAAAATTGATGTCTTTTTACGAAAATGGTTACAAGGTTACAAAAGTTACATCAATTTTTGAGACAAGGGCGAAGACTATCTATTATTATATATTAATAATATCATGTAATTAGTGATATATAGATAGAGAAAGCCACCTCTCTCTTTTTCGCGTGTAACCGTTGTAACCGTGTAACCTCACCATTCGATGCCGTACTGCTCACAAATCCACTGAACTGCTTTTGGTGGCAGAATACGGCTGCGGGGCTTTGCTCCCAGTTCCGCCAGTTTGCCCTGGTTCTGACTCAGCCAACGCTGAAATGTCCTGTAATTGACTCCTGCGGCTTCTGCCAACAAGTATTTGTACGTACTTTTCATATCCCTTTTATTTGCTTACAAAGATACAACTTTTTTTCGAAATATGCAATAGCTAAATAGACATAGACAGACATAAAAAGACATTATTAGACACAAACGGACAGAGATAGACAACGGCCTCTCAAACTGTCGTACCTTTGTGCTGTGAATCCGGATAACACCAGTCACGATGCGAGATGTAACACTATACGATGGCCAGCGTAACACTATACAATCGCAATCGAAACACGAGATAACGAACTGGCTTATGAGCTTATAAGCTTAAAAGCTTACAGGAAGGGCCCACTTCTAAGCTTTAAGCACATAAGCATAACAACCTTAAAAGTCTAACCAAACTGCCCAAGCCCCTGCAAAGCAGTTCCCTCCCCTTTGGGGGAGGGTTAGGGAGAGGGGCCGTACCATTATGATCAATTATTCTATTGCAATCCTTTCGTGCAAACCAGGCACGAAGAAGACGGAGCAGACTTACTCCACCAAAGCCTACGGAACGGCTCAGATTCACGAAAACCTCGATCTCGACGCTTTCTGCAAGCACATCGCCGACCACAACTCACCTTTCTCGAAGGGCACTGTGAAGGGCATCCTGACGGACGCAGTCGCTTGCCTCAAGGAACAGCTGCTTGCCGGCAACAAGGTCGTTCTGGGCGACCTGGGCAGCTTCCATGTGGAACTTGCCTGCGAGGGCGCAGACACCACCGACGAGTTCAACGCGCAGAAAATCAAGGCCGTGAACGTTCGCTGGGCTCCCGGCCCTGAGTTCAAGGACCTTCGCGCCGAAGCCGAGTTCAACCTCGTTCCCTCGCGCAAGGCCCAGGCCGACGCCATCGAGGTGATCAGGAACGAAGAGACTATTCAAGGCCTCGAGTAAGACCCACCCCCGACCCCTCCCTGAAGGGAGGGGGGAAGGGTGTGTACCGCTGAAATCAAATGCCATGAAAACACTAGGAGAACGCAACAACAACCCTTTGAACATCCGCAAAGTGCCTGGCACTCATTGGAAAGGCGAAATACTCCCCTCCATTCAGGGAGGGGACGGGGGTGGGTCTTTTGTCCGCTTTGAAACGATCGAATGGGGCCTCCGCGCTGCCTTGAAACTCCTGAGAACCTACAGAGACAAATACGCAGCAACCAGCATCAAAGAAATCATAACACGATGGGCACCTCCAACAGAAAACAAGACAGACGACTACATCGCCGCGGTGTGCAGGCTCACGAGCTTTGGCGGGAACGAAAGGCTCACCGAAAAAGAGTGGCCCGCGCTCATAAAAGCAATGGCCGTCATCGAAAGCCGCCTTTTGATATCCGACGAAACTATTGCTGCGGCGAAAGAATTGTTGAACCAATAAAACAGAAAACCATGAAAAACAAGAACATCTGGGAACTGATTCTGAAGGTCATTGTGGCCGCCATCACCGCAGCCCTGACCGCCATCACGACTACCTCCTGCATGGGCTGCGGGCCGTTCTGAACTCCTCCCCCAAGGGGGAGGATGGGAGGGGGCTTTCTGCAATGGCTTTGGCCCAATCTGACGCGAATTAGGCGAGCAAACAAATAAAAAGTACAAAAATGCTTTGAAGTTTGCTCGTTTTTCCGTAAATTTGCATGCCGGAACTAACGAAACTATAACTTTTTTCCCTTATGAAGAAACTATTACTTTTCATGTTGGCAGTTGTGGCCGGGGCTACGGCTGTCAGGGCTCAGGTCGACGAGACAATTCCCGATGATTCCATCGTGGTGCTCGAATACATCAAATCGACCGGCCAGCAGGCTTTCAATACGAACTACGTCCACAAGGCCAATACGATGATAGCCATGGGATGTGTCATCGAACAGGACCACCAGAGAAACTACGAGGCGCTGTTCGGAGCACGCCTGACCAACTACCGCAGCAACGCCTTCTGCTTCTTCTCGCGTTTCAACGGTCAGGACGTTCCTTGCTACAACCGCTCCGGCAACGAGAAGACGGGCTCGGGCCTCCCCTACAACCGCTATATCGAAGTTGCGGCATGGGGCAAGATGGCTGCGTGGGGAACCGACAGCGAGGGCATGATAGGCTCCGTGACGACTACGGGCACAGACGACAACGGCCTAACGCCTATGCTGATCTTCAACCTGAACACAGCCACCACTGCCGGCGGAGTGCAAATCGACACCTCTCCCTGCTGCATGTCGTTGTACAGTTTCAAAATCTACGAGGGCGAAACCAACCTGGTACACTCGTTCGTGCCCGGAAAGAAGAACGGCGTGGTGGGCCTCTTCGACAGGATGACCGGCGCGTTTGGCGGCTCGATTACGTCAACTCCGTTCGAGGCCGGACCGCAGAAGCACATCCTCTATCCGATAAGGGTCACCAACACGACCGGCGGCAAGGTGGAACCCGACATCTGGGCCGTCGAAGTGGACAGTTGGTGCAGCTTCACCATCACACGCAACCCTGGCTATGGCATACAGAGCATCTCGCTAAAAGATAACGACGGAAACGACGTCGACTACTCCCTCGCCCAACAGGAGGGCGACAAGGGGCTGTACTTCTTCCAGATGCCCAAGGGAGGCGCCAACCTGAGCGTCGTGTTCATGGCGATACCCAGGGGCGACGTGAACGGCGATATGGACGTGACGATAGCCGATTTCGTAGCCGTACTGAACGCCATGGCCGGCGGAGAGGTGAATGGAAATGCCGATGTGAACGGAGACTCGCAGGTGACGATTGCCGACGGCGTGGCAGTCCTGAACATCATGGCTGGAGGAGGAAGCAGCTCGGCTGGTAGCGATGACTCCGGAGGCGATCAAGGAGGCGATACTGGCGACGACGGCGACAAGATCTACGATGTGGTGGAAATCGTGCCCCAGTTCCCAGGCGGAACGGCGGCCATGATGCAATGGATTCAAGACAACATGCGCTATCCGGACGGCGGGATTCAGGGACGCGTATTTGTACAGTTCGTGGTGGAGAAGGACGGTACGCGCTCGAATATCAAGGTAATAAAAACCACGGACGAACGCCTCAACCCAGAAGCCATCCGACTGGTGAACGCCATGCCGAAATGGACACCTGCCAAGCAGAACGGCCAAGTCGTAAGATGCCGATACACGCTCCCAATCACATTCAGAATTCTGTAGGAGCCTCACCCCGAGGGGGAGTTTAGAGCCATTTTTGACCTCTTGCCAGGGGAAAATCATGCTTTCTTTGTCCAAATCGGAGAAATCACTATCCATTTTCTCGCATATCCGACAAAAGTGTGAATTATTATTCGTAATTTTGTTTTTGAAACATGGAAGTAATAGGTGATTTTCTGTCCCAAACGGGGACGAAGTGAGTTATTTTTTCATTCATGTTCGTATAATTTTTGGAGGGAACTTCCCGGGAGTGATCTCGGGAAGTTTTTTTTGCCCCCGAAACAAATATGGGGAATGGCACGAAAGTTGTCGTTCACAGGACAACCTGCCCCCCTTAATTCCATAAATGCAGGGGGAATATCATGAAATTGCACTACTTTAGTGCATTTTTCTTGCTTTTTCTGCACTACTTTAGTGCAAAATTCGTATCTTTGCTCCAAAATACAAGGTAAATGATGCTTATGGATACGTCGTTGATTGCTTATATGAACGGGCAGTTGGAGCTTACCACTTCCACTATTCACCGCTATATGTACGACCGGGTGAACTGGGATGCCCGTATGTTTGGACTTGTAGGGCCTCGTGGCGTGGGCAAGACTACCATGATTCTTCAACACATCAAGGAACATGGTCAGGGACGCAAGATGATGTATGTGTCTGCAGACCATGTGTACTTCTCTACGCATAGGCTCATAGAGGTGGCCGATGAGTTTTCCAAGGAGGCTGGCGAGCAGCTGTTCATCGACGAGATTCACAAATATGCGGACTGGTCGCGCGAGTTGAAACAGATCTACGATTCCCATCCCGACTTGCAAATTGTGTTTACAGGCTCCTCGGTCCTGGACATCTACAAGGGAGTGGCCGACCTGAGCCGACGCGCCCCGATTTTCCTGATGCAGGGCTTGTCTTTCCGC
>Ga0247609_10005185_pt1 | contig 12855 bp, 10 predicted proteins | sample 172DNAGHGlowgp2_FD_193487 | JGI IMG/M metagenome (GOLD analysis project Ga0247609, IMG submission 193487) | Sheep rumen microbial communities from Palmerston North, Manawatu-Wanganui, New Zealand - 1728 DNA GHGlow gp2 | ecosystem: Host-associated > Mammals > Digestive system > Stomach > Rumen ...
AGATGGCGTTCTGCTCGGCATGGACGGTACGCACGCAGTGCGTAGTAATCTCGCCGTTCTCGTGAATCATCTTGTGGAACAGGTGTCCCACCTCGTCGCAGTGGGGCAGTCCCGAAGGCGAGCCCACGTAGCCCGTAACCAGCAGCTGGCGGTCTTTCACAATCACACATCCGCTGCGTCCGCGGTCGCAGGTGGCGCGCTTGGAGGCGGCGTTGGCAAGTTCCATGAAATACTCGTCCCATGACGGACGCACGTGTTTGCAGCCCTCCTTGGCGGAGATTTCTTTTAGCACCTTCTCCACCTCGGCGTTGAGCTCGGCAATGGTGCCGTTGTTCATAAACGTGTAGTCGGCCTGTTCGATGCAGGCTTTGAGGTTCTGTTTGTTGGGGTCGGTGGAGGTCATTTCGCGCTGTTCGTTGGCCACAAAGGTGTCGAAATCGATGTGGTCAGTTTCGGAGCCTCGCAGGGCAATGCGTTGGAAGCGTGTGTGGGCGTCGGCGTCGATGGCAAAGAGGTAGAAATTGGGTTTGCCGCGCAGGGCTTCCACCTCGCCGGGAGTGCGCACGCTCTCTATTATGCAGTTGCGACCTGAGGCCTGAGCCTGCTGGTAAAGCTGTTCCACGATGTATGAAGGCGAGTGGGTGGCCCGCAGGTCGTTGCCCACAATGGTCATGCTGTCGCGGTTCACCTCCATGCCGCGGCGTTTTATCTCCTCGGTGATAAACGCCCTCACAGAGTAGTGGGCGAAGTTCTTCTCTTTCACAAGATAATCCACTATGGTGCCTTTTCCTGCCCCTATAGTGCCTGTTATTCCGATAGTTATCATTGCTTTGAAATAAAAGTTAGTTGTGCAAAGATACGCTTTTTTTCTGTGAAGTGTATGAAAATTATTTTACTATGGCTTGCATTAACTGTTCTATTCCGCTTACGGTTACATTTTCTTTTATCGGATAGCTGTCTTTTATCGGGCAAACGATGTATGTGTGCTGAGGCTTCAGAGTTTCAATGGCATTCCAAAAAGCTTTTGTGGGCTGGGGCTCGGTAGAGGCTTTGCATTCTATGGCGATAATTCTGTCGGGATATTCCATCACCAAGTCCATTTCTTCATTACCAGTGGCTGTGCGGTAAAACGAGGCTTTCGCTCCTGTTGCTGCGGTGCAGATGTTTTCCACAACCAAGCCTTCCCACGATGCGCCGAAAACGGGATTTCCGAGCAAATCGTTGAAAGTCGGAATTTGAAGTATCTGATGAAGCAATCCGCTGTCGCGTAAATATATACGTGGTGTTTTGCCTAGGCGTTTGCGAATGTTGTTGAAATATGGTGGCAGTATTCGTGCAATATATGTTTGCTCAAGAATATCTATATAATGGCGGATGGTCGGTGCAGATAAGTCCATGGTATTGGCGATGCTGCTCAAGTTTAACGAACTGCTGTGCTCGTGTGCAAGGAGTGTCAGCAGGCGCATCATTTTTGGCGAAGCTATCTGGAAGCCCAACTGCGGTATGTCACGTTCGAGGTATGTGCGGATAAAGTTTTCGCGCCAGATGGAGCTTGCCTCGTCGTCGAATGCATTGTAGCTGTCGGGGTAGCCTCCGCGCATCCAGAAACGCTGCAGGGAGTAGTCCGGCTCGTTTTCCACTTCGCTCACGGTGAAAGGAGTAAGGTCGATCATTCCTATTCTTCCGGCCAAAGACTCGCTGGTTTTTTGTAGCAGATTGGCAGAAGCCGAGCCGAGCAGGACAAATCGGCCGGGACGGCGGTCGTTGTCGATTTCGGAACGCAGAGTTCTGAACAGTTCCGGCAGTAGTTGCACTTCGTCAAGACAGACGGTCTTGTCTGCATTTGCATGGAAGAACAAAGAAGGCTCCTGTAATTTTGCCAAATCTCTCCTGTCCTGCAAGTCGATGTATAGAAAGTCGCTATTGTTTTTGCCGAAGTGCTTTATAAGAGTTGATTTTCCACACTGACGAGAGCCGAGAATAGCCACCGCGGGGAATATTTTCAAATATTTTTCCAGTAATTCAGATGCTGTTCGTGATATTATATTATTCATATTTAATGTATTAAGATGTTTTTATGCAAATCGAAAGTTTGACTTTCGATTTGCAAATATACGTTTTTTTGCTAGTTGTGAAAAATAAATTTTGCAGAGATAGAAAAAAAACGTAATTTTGCACACGGATTTCAATAGGTGAAATCACGAAGCGTTATGCCTCGTTCTTGTTGATAGAAATGTCGGAACCTTCTATTCAGAAAAGCAAGATTTGGTATTGCGGTTTGCGTGTATTGCGTGGACTGTATTCTTGTTCTTCTTTTCTGAGTTTTTCCGACAACTTCTATCAGATGGATTGGCGTACAGTGCCACGCTTCTGTTTTATAGTTTGTTTTCTTGATTGGTGCTGGAGAGAGTTTAGAAGTTGCGCCCGACACGTATCAGGGATTGAAAAATGAAAAAAATAATGTTAATGATGTGCATGGTTGCAACTGCAATGTCGTGCTTTGCTCAAGAAGAAAAACAAGAGGCAAACCGTCCACCATCACCTGAAATGCAAGCAATCGAAACAGCAATGGGTTTGGCTAAATATGGATATGCCAATTATTCTGCGACAGCACTAGCAGAAGCTGCAAAAATCCTATCCGAAACAAAAACTCAAGATCTTGATGTTAAAAAAGAAAGTGGAAGTGGGGAAAAATCTGGAACAAAATCTTCATTGATGACTTTCGACCCTGTTCAGATGATTGCTGATGCAAAGAAATATGCAGGAAAAGATAAAACAACATTGGCTTATATTGCTCAGATAGAGAAAATAGTTAAAGAGAAAGGTTCTGCTACTCGTGGCGCAGTAGGTGGGCCAAGGGAAGCAAGGTCGTATGTTTATGCTAATTCGTATGATACTTATGTGTGCAAATTTTGGGCAAACGAACTCGCGGAAGTTGGTGTGGTAGGTGATGGAGATTGTGATTTGGATTTGTATATATATGATTCAAATGGTAACTTGATAGCCAGTGATACAGATTATACCGACCAATGTTATTGTCGATGGATGCCAAAGTGGACTGGAAGTTTTACTATCAAGATTGTTAATCGTAGCCGATTAGTTTATAGTAATTATATTCTCGTAACCAATTGATATGTATGCTGATGAAAAGAATTGCTGTAATTGCGATGCTTTTGCTCTCAACGAGTTGTGTCCTTGCACAAGGATACAACTCGAACGAGGGTAGTCATCGAGGTTCCCACCCTAATCACAGACCGCAAACTGGTGCGTGGTCTGGGTCGGGTATTGCTATAGGGTCTCGTATTTTTGCAACAAATAATCATGTTGTGGCCAATTCAACTCATTTGTATGCATATTTCCCTGAAGAAAAACATAAATTTTCCGCCAAGGTATTATGTGTGGATGTAACAAATGATTTGGCAATTGTAGAGGTGGATGATACTACATTTAAGGGTTTTCCTCCTATAGAATATGGCTTTAAACAAACTGTTGAGGAGGTGGGAGAGGATGTGTTTGTATTAGGATATCCTTTGATAGCGACAATGGGTGAAGAAGTTAAGCTAACAACAGGTGTGATTAGTGCTCGTAGTGGTTTTGAAGGAAACAAATCACAATACCAGATATCTGCTCCTATTCAAAACGGTAATAGTGGTAGCCCATTATTTAATGGTGATGGTGAACTGATTGGTATTGTGTCAGCAAAACATTTGGAGACGGAAAATGTTGGTTATGGTGTGAAGCTGAATTATCTGCTTGATTTAGCTGATCGAAATAATGTAAAAATAGATACAACAATAAAGAATCAACTTTTTGGAAAAAAACTTAGTGAAAAATGTAAAAGTATTATTCCTTGTACCTTAATGGTTTTGGCTGACAATGAGATGGATTCACGAGAATACGTTGAAGTACCAAAAGGAATAACTGAACCTCCTTCAGCAGAGCATAAATCCAGCTATCCGTTTCATGTGAATATGCCTGCTTTGGCCAGCCGGAGTACTGAGGCTTTTGAGCTTTATGGAATCGAACTCAATTCAAGCGAAACGGTATTATACATGACATTTACAAATGGCAGTGCAAAAGCAGTTCAATTCGGTGTCGGCAAAGATACATATATAGTAGATAAAGAGACTGGAAAAAGATACCAAATGACAGAAGCAAAAGGTTGCACAATTTCACCCAAATCTACAATTGTACAACCAAACAAAAGCATTGATTTTGAACTTCATTTTCCGAAATTGTCCACAGATATTCAACTATTAGATTTATATAGCCCTAAAGCCATTGTTCCACTATGGATATATGGTATAACGATTCAATAAAATTTGCATATGAGATACAAATTGTTACTGGCGCTAGCATTGTTGGCCGGTTTGAATACATTTGCCCAACAAGATGAAAAATGGCAGAAAGAGGTAAATGATTATCTTTCTATTGTTAGTAAGGAAAGACAAAATGGTGTTACGGATACTTTGAATTATTTGTCCGCACTGTATGAATTAAGCATTTTGTATTATGAAGCAGAACGTTATGAGGACGTTGTTGTGTGTTCTCTTGAAGCGGACTCTCTTTTTAGAAAAATGGTTTACGTGCCAATAGGATTTCATATTAGCCTCCTATCAAGACTCGCCAAATCATTTTCAGAACTAAAAGATTATTATAATGCATCATCGGCGCAGTTTGCAATGCTTTCTCTTGAAGAATATGTGTTTAATAACGGGGGGAGAACAATAGATAATTACAAAGTAAAACTTCAAGACATTGTAGAAGCTTATAGGATTTATGCAAATTACACAAGACAGATACCAGACATGGAAACAACAAAACTAGCATTATTGTATGCCTGCCGCCTCATGGAAGAAAACAATATCGTGGATAGTTCATATATATATTCAGCTTTAGGGAGTGTCTATCTTGAAGAAGATAGTTTGGAATTAGCTTATCAATATTTTCTTAAAGAGTATTCTATTTCCCATGATTCCTTTTATTTGGTAGTAAATGCTATGTCATTCTCCAGTAAGGCATTGGACTTGATAGCAGAAAAAGGGGATTTTATATCTGCTCTGCATGCGTATTTAATCTATAATGATTGTCTAGAAATTATTGGATATGATACATCGCTTTCTTATATTTCAAATCGTATTAATATAGCCGACTGCTATAATGTGTTGGGGGAATATGCTAAAGCGTTAACTATATTAGAAGACGCAGAAACGCTTATTGAAAAATATCATTCTTACGACAAAGGTTTGCACATGAATTGCTTGACTAGCTCGGCAGAAGTACTTGATAAATTAGCTCTTCATAAGGATGCCATGAAAGTCAAACAAAAATATGTGGATCTTGCAATACAAGACTCTATAATAGAGTATAGACTGCTATTTTATCAAGCCGAAATACAAGAATACAAAAAAAATGTTGACTCCACTATTATCATCTATAATAAGATAATATCCAAATACATTAAAGAAAAAGGAGCCTATTGCATAGAATTATTATTTCCTTATGATAGACTCTTAATGTTATATGATTATTTAGGGGATAATTATAAATATGATAGTATTTTAGAAAGATGTTATAGAATACTTGATACCAATAGTAACAATCCAAAAATAGGGTTATATGAATCGCACCTATATGGTACAATTGCTTATATTGCATCTGCCAATAGATGGGATAATGCTGAGGAAAAATGGAAGGAAGCCGTTTATTCTTATGAAACTTATGGAAATACTTGGTTCGCAAATTACACGGATGTATTAGTCTCATATGCGTATGAATCTTTCAGAAATGGACACAAACTCGAAGTTGACGTACAAAAAGCCCTAATTTATTATGGCGTGTTGCAATATGGATTTAACTATAGCCAATTATCCACGATTGAACGTGATAGTATTATTAGGCAACCGATATACATAGCCATGCGAGACATGATTTTTTCTTTGATTTGTGACAGTAGCGATATGGTGGGATTATATAATTATGTTTTATTTTGTAAACAACAAACCTTAAATACAGATGTTGAATTTGCGAAGACGACATTGGAACGAAATCAAACTCCGTCACAAAAATCAAATAGTCATGATGAACGGGTAATGAGATTATTGGCCTCGCAAACGACAAGCATGGATTGGATGTTTGCGTCTTATGATAGTATTAGAAACAATTTGGATAGAAACGATATTGCTGTTGAGTATATAAGATATGATGATTATCAAGATATCGCTAAGAATAAGATACCCACGGAGAGGTATATTGCACTTGTGGCTAAAAAAGATTGGCCGGAGCCTAAATTGGTTTCTCTCTGTACTGCAGATGAGTTGAGAAATTTTGTGTCAAGTGATATAAAAAATGAGTATATAAAAAATGTGTATAGTGGAGGATATGTGTCGAATGAAATAGTTCGGTTGCTTTTCGACCCCATCTCTGTTTATGCAAATAAAGGAGGACATGTGTATTTTTCCCCTGATGGTGTGCTATATAATTTGGCAATTGAAAATATACTATCTGAAGATGGTTCCACCATTGGTCAAAAATACAATCTTATTCGATGCTCCTCAACGCGTGATATTAAAAAAATAAAAGAAATCCCGTTATACGCAAACGCAGTTCTGTATGGAGGATTGGAATATGGTGACACAAACACAAGTGTAGCAAAAAATTCTACACGTAAAGGTTGGTATTATCTACAAGGGACTCTCAAAGAATTGACGGCTATAAATGGAATTCTTAAACGAAACAAAATCAAAATTGTCAATTATTCAGGGAAGGAAGGAACTGAGGAGTCTTTTATTGGACTTTCGGGTAAGGAAATCTCGATAATACACCTAGCTACGCATGGCTTTTTTTATACAGCATCGTCTGCAAAAAAAGAGAACTATTTTGAATATTATACACGTAAAGGCTCTGTTGAACAAAGTTCGGAAGTGATTTCGCCAATGGAACGTTCAGGACTTATGTTTTCCAATGGAAATCGTGCTTGGATGACAGGAAATAATGCAGATGGAGAATATGACGGTGTGTTGCTTGCTAGTGAAGTGACAAATCTCAATCTTTTTGGGACAAAGTTGTTGGTGCTTTCGGCTTGTGAGACAGGATTAGGAGATTTATCTGTAGAAGGGGTTGTAGGTCTGCAACGAGCATTTAAACTTGCGGGTGTAGAAACAATTGTTATGAGTTTGTGGGAAGTGGATGATGCAGCAACCGCTTTGATGATGGAACACTTTTATAAGAATCTGATGGCAGGGAAAAGCAAACGAGAATCTTTTACTTTGGCTCAACAAAAAGTTATAAAGAAATATCCCACAGAACCAGAAAAATGGGCTGCCTTTATAATGCTTGACTAGTTCACGATGCGTTTTTAATGGCAAAAATCTCGATTTGTGTGGTTTTTGCACAATAAAAAATCTCAATTTGTGTAGTTTTTGAACGAGAAAAAATCTCGATTTGTGTAGTCTGTAAATGTAATTGCTACAAAATCAGCTTTCTCCTTCTCCTAACCACCATCCCACACAGCATCGCCAGACATAAAGCCGTTACCACGCACTGTAGCCAGAAAAGTGCTGTTATCTCCGGTCGGCGGTATTCAAATACAATCTCATGTTCCCCCGCGGGGACGTTTACGCTCTGCATGGCGAAATTGGCGGTGGACAGCGGCACCTCGTTGCCGTCGATAGTGGCCTTCCAGCCTTTGTAGATGTTCTGACAAAGCACAAGGGGACGCCTCTCCTCCGTTTTGGTACGCAATACCACCCTCCCTGGCTCGAAAGCGCTTATCTCCAGCTCGGCCTTCTGCGAGGTAGCGCAGAACTCGCCTTCCGCTTTGTCGGTACAGGCGGTGTCAGGGGTGAGGAAATGCGGCATGGTGTCGTAAAGTACCGTGGTCGGGAAAAAGGCTATCGGCAGGATAAGGGCGGAGTCCGCCTCGTCGTAGGGCCGCAGCATACGTTTGTGGCGGTAGAGTTGGAACGGGTTATAGCTCTCGTATTCCACTTCTTTTACAAACATGCCCACGTTGGTCCATAGGGAGTGGAGTTGGTGTTTCTGTATCAGCTTTCGCGAATAGCTCAACGAGTCGGGCACGGGGAATCCCTCGGTGGAGGTTGCCCGGCTGAGCTGTATGCGGTCGCCGTGGATGTAGTAAACAGTCTCCGGACCGCAGATATTAGCTTGCACTACGGGCTCGGCAATCATGACCACGGCAACTATAGCCAACACGCTTGTAGCCTTGGCGTAACGCATGGCTATGGCGGAAGCGGAGAAGGTCGCAACACCTATCAACGACCCTGCTAACACTTTCTGCCATAGGGAGATACTGCTTGGATGCGATGCCAGCACTATTCCTGCCGCAATGGCTAAGACGACGAACAATCCTGCCACTACGGCCAGTGTCATCACTGCCGTTTTCCGTTGCTCGGGCCAGTTGTCCTTTATGCAACCAATGCCTGTGGCGGCAACGAGGAGCATGGGGACGATGAAAAACAGTCGGTAAAGTCCAGGCAGACGTATGTGGTCCAACAGGGGCAGATGCTCGAAACCAAATCTGTTGGCGGAGATATTTGTGCCGAAGGCGGCAATCAAAGTCAGGACGGCGGTGCCGACAAGCACCCAAAGCAGAGTGTTGCGGTTTCTGCGCAGTCCCACCACAATGGCCGGCAGGGCAAAAAGCCCGAGGTAAATGCTTCCCATTGAAGGGTCGGTGCCTGTTAAATAGTGTCCGCCCACGCCAAAATATGGGAATAGCAACGAGAGAAGTCCTTGCTGGGTGAACGCCTCGGCAGTCTTGGAGAAGTCGAGATTGGCTCCGCGTGTTATTTCGGTGCGTGCCTCCCAAAAAGAATAAAGTGCCGGAGCGCACAGACAAAGAGTTATCCCCAACGACGCTACGGCGAATCCCGTCATCTTTAATATGTCTTTGCGACGATGGTATAATCCGCTGATTACGTAATAGATAGCTATTGCCACCAGCACGTAGGCCAGCACGAACACAAATCCCGGGTATCCGCCCGAAAACATCAGCGAAAAGACAACGGGAAACAGCAGCATGGTGCGCAGTCCAGGCTCCTCCATCAGCTTTACGAATGAGAAAAGCACCCACGGCAGCCAGGCCGCCGAGATAATCCACGACAGATGCTGGCCGTTGCCCACGAAAAATCCAGACAGCAGGTAGAAAGCGGCGGAGACGAAGGCCGGAAGACGGTCTTTTGTAAAATGTTTCGCCAGAAAATAGAATCCGGCACCGCCCACAAAAGCGTGGAAAATGAATTCTATGCCACACATCACCGTGGTGTATTTGCCGAAAATAAGGGCGAAAAGCCACACGGGGAGATAGAACACCCCCGACTGCGGGTCGGCATGGGCGGGGAGCCCCATCGACTGGTAGGGATTCCAAAACGGCTCCGCGCCGTGGCTTATGGCATCGACGACGGAATAGCGATAGGGGAAAAAGAAATTGTAAAAATCGTAGATAGGGGCGTGGAATAAATAACGTCCGTAACCCAACAGGCTGACAATCAGGAGCAACGTAAGATATGTAAAGTCGGCTGTGCGACTATGTCGAAGGACTAAGTTGCGCTTTCTTTCCATCAGCTGTCGGTAAAAAACGTTGCGGACTGGTTTCCGCCGTTAGCATTTGAACTTGTACTCCAGTTTGGCAAGTTCGGCGTTGGCTTTCACTATTTTGTTTTTCAGTCCCTGCTTGTAGGCAATCATCTTTTTGCGGAGGGCGGCGTCGCCGTTGGACATAATCTGAGCGGCGAGTATGGCGGCGTTCAAAGCTCCGTTGATGGCCACCGTTGCCACGGGGATTCCCGGAGGCATCTGCAATATGGCGAGGGTGGCGTCCAATCCCTCCAGCACGCTGCCTTTGATGGGCACTCCGATAACCGGCAGGTGTGTCTCGGCGGCTATCACGCCCGGCAGGGCTGCTGCCATTCCCGCTCCGGCGATGATGACTTCGATGCCGCGGCTATGGGCGTTGCGGGCAAACTCCGACACCTCGGCGGGGGTGCGGTGCGCCGAAAGGGCGTTCACCTCGAAAGGTATCTCCATCTCTTCAAAAAACTGGCAGGCTTTCTCCATAACGGGGAGGTCGCTGGTGCTGCCCATTATTATGCTAACTCTTGGTGTCATAACTATATGTGTTTTATGTTTTTAACGATGTCGGAAAAGTCGTTGCGGATGACCGCAGGCACCAGCTCGGTGGCATCTTTTCCGAAAGCCACGAACTCGCGCACCGCCGACGAGCTCACGTCGCTGTGCAGGGGCGAGGAGAGCAGGAAAACGGTCTCCACTTCGGGAGCCAGACGTTTGTTAAGTAGGGCTATCTCCTGTTCATAGACAAGGTCGTTGGGGTTGCGTATGCCACGAATCAAGTATCTGATTCCGTGTTCGATACAGTAGTCGATGGTGGCGGTGCTGTAGGTGTCGGCGGATACGTTGTTGCAGTCGGCGAAAGTCATCTCAACCCAACGGCGACGGGTGTCGAGGTCGAAGAGGGGAGTGCGTTTGCCGATGTTGTTGCCAATGGCCACGGTGATGTGGTCGAAAAGGGGCAGGGCGCGACGTATGATGTCCTCATGTCCCATGGTGATGGGGTCGAAACTACCTGCGAAAAGTGCCGTTCTGCTCATAGCTATTTCTTTTTGTTTTGTCCGTAGTTGTTCCTCTGGTTGTCGCCGAAAACCCATATCAACCGTGCCGAAAGACTGTTGTTGTAGGCATCGCGTGTTTTAGAGAATTTTGCTCCGTAATCGTTGTATTCTAAAAATTCCCAGTCCTTTTTTATCGGCGCCATCGAGTATTGGTAACGCACATTGAATTTCAGCCCTCGCCAGATGGTAAAACGTATGTCGGCAATTATGGAGAAATCATTTTTTAAGTACGGAGTTTCGGTGTTGGGGACGAATCTTGTGGAGTCGAAGTAGAAAGACTCTTTTGGGTTGCCCAAAAGTCGGCTGTACGAAAATCCCAGGCCGAAAGTCCATCCGCCTTTGGGGTCGGCAAAGTGTGCCATCAACGGGATTTCGATGTAGGGCAGGTTAACCTTATAGTGGTACGATCTGTAGCGTTCTTCTCTGGAGCCACGTTGCGAGAACATCGTCTCGATGCTCACAAGCCATCTTTCTTTGCTTTCCAATGGAATCAACGCTCCCACGCTGCCTACGTAACCGAATTTCCTGAAGCCGTACACCTCGTCGCCGTCGATTTGCGAAAGGGTGGCGCCCGATGTTACGAAAGCTTTGATATTCTGTGCGTTGCAGAAAACAATGGTCGCCAAAGCCAAAAGTAGTATCGTTAGTTTTCTTGTCATTTCTTTGCTGTTGAAAATATAATAACGCCAACAATGCGCAATTATTATTTTTTGACGTTAAAAATAGCCCTGCAAGAGCAAGAATTAATAAATTATGATTTTAACTATTTGATAATTAGATAAATGTTGAAGTTGGGATTGTGGTTATTGCGAAGCTTTCGCCGAAGGCGTTTATTCTCCGCTTCGCTATCGAAAGGTCCACTGGACCCTTCTTCATTAACAAGATTTACAAGATCTCGCGAAGCGAAGCTGAGCAGGAGTTAATAAAAAAAATGATTTACAGAGACTCGCAAGCCGAAGGCGAGCAGGAGAAAACTAAAAGAGATTTATCCGTGATTGAAAATTCCGCTTTTTTTCGTTACATTTGCAAATGGCGAACAACCGCCATGCGTTATTGATAAACGCTGTAACAGTTTTAAAACTAATATTTTATGATACGTCCCGATTTTCTGACCAAAGGTGATAAAATAGCAATTGTGGCCACCGCCCGCAAGGTGTCGCCCGAAGAGATACAGCCTTCGGTAGACCTGTTCCGCTTGTGGGGTTTGGAAGTGCTGTACGACGACCGTCTTTTCGCCGCCGACAACCAATTTGCCGGCCCCGACGAGCTGCGCGCCGCCAGCCTGCAGCAGTATCTCGACAATCCCGAAGTGAAGGCAATTGTCTGTGCTCGTGGTGGTTACGGCACGGTGCGTATCATCGACCGCCTCGACTTCACCGCTTTTGCCCGTCACCCCAAGTGGCTTGTCGGCTACAGCGATGTTACGGTGCTTCACTCGCATATTCACAACAATCTGGGCATTAGTACTTTGCACGCCACCATGCCCCTAAATATCCCTGCCGATGCCACGGCAAAAACTTATCCCTCCATCGAGAGCCTGAAAACGGCTTTGTTCGGTAACATTCAGTCTTACAATGCTTCACAGCTGCTGACACCATCGTCGGAACACAACCGCCGTGGCAGGTGTCGCGGACAGGTGGTAGGAGGCAACCTGTCAATACTTTACAGCCTTTGCGGTTCGTCGTCGGACATCAACACTGAGGGCAAGATACTTTTTATCGAGGACCTCGATGAGTACCTCTACCACATCGACCGTATGATGCAGAACCTGAAACGCACTGGCAAGTTGCAGAAAATCAACGGTTTGATAGTGGGTGCCATGAGTGATATGCACGACAACACCATTCCTTACGGTAAAACCGCCGAAGAGATTGTCCTTGAGGCTGTTGCGGACTACGACTATCCAGTGCTGTTCAGCGAAAACTTCGGTCACGTGGGCACCGGGAACCTTGCACTGCCACTCGGCGTGGAGACGGAAATGTTTGTGGGTGAGGGAGATGTGAGTTTAAGGTTTTGCTGGTAGTACGTTGTTTTAATCACAACTAGGGTCGCTTTTCATTTGACTTTTGACCTTAGACTTTAGACCAATATCTCAAAACTGCAAACTCTTTTTCAGTGCCATTATTCTGTCGTACGACTCATGGATGCGTTTTTCGGGAATGGTTCCGTCCTTCACCTTCTCGGTGGTGGCGTTGTCGGCTCTAAA
>Ga0247609_10005186_pt1 | contig 12853 bp, 24 predicted proteins | sample 172DNAGHGlowgp2_FD_193487 | JGI IMG/M metagenome (GOLD analysis project Ga0247609, IMG submission 193487) | Sheep rumen microbial communities from Palmerston North, Manawatu-Wanganui, New Zealand - 1728 DNA GHGlow gp2 | ecosystem: Host-associated > Mammals > Digestive system > Stomach > Rumen ...
GATTTTTAAGCCATTTTACCCCATTAACGAACTAAAAGACACTCATAATTTCTCCTTTAACTCTATAGCCAACTGTGTGGCCTTCTTTCTCCAATCTCTTTAAGGCACTAAAGGCTTTCTGGTATTTAAGAAATGTAACTTTTGTGCATTCACCATCTTTATAAGATTTAATCTGAACTCTGTTTCCTATCTTCTGGGCTATAAACTTCATTCTTCCACCTTTTTAACAACACCATTTTCTTTTAATTCAACAATATCATCGTCGAAGAATGTCACTACTTTCCAGTACATATCTCCGACTTTTTCATAGTCATTATCACCTTCTACCATAGCATTTAAATCTATGTATTCAATAGGAAGGTCTCCAATATTCCAGTAGTTGAGGTTATCCTCAACCACTTCATCAAATGTTCTTATATCTAAGTTATTGATGAATTCTTTTTCTTTGAGGATTTCATATCCCATTTCTCTCATAACACTTTTTACTTCTTTAATTACTTTTTCTTTGTTCATCTCAATCACCCGTTAAATTTCTAAAATCAGGTTTTCAAAATCTTTAGAACCGCTTATTCCAAACACATTAAATGGAGCATACTTGATTATAAAATCTGCTTCTGAAGGAATTGTCCTTTCTGAAACACGAACTTTTGTATCTGGCATACCGAAAATACATAATACAATCCTTCCTCCGAAATGATTGTATAATTTTTCAGCATCTCTTGTAAATTCATTCATTTTCTTTTCTGTCAAGTCTTCATCACATGATGTTACAAAAACTATATCGTTTCCTGATGTTATGTAATAAGGACATCCTTTTAATTCTCCTTCATACACAATGTGTTTTATATTGAATTTTTCTAAAAATCCTATCATTTTAATCACCGTTTATTCTTTATATACCAATTTACCGTTATTGATAATATTAATTATATTTCCTGTTAATCTTCCGTGACTATCATACTTGTTCATAGTAACCTCTTTTACTGAGTTGTCGTAATAAATCATACCAATCATCATGCCGTTGCTGTCGCTTACATCAATTGATTTTTCTGATTCATCGACGATTAACATATATGCATCATAAAAAGTGCAATCAGCAGTCATTACTATTCCGCCATGTTGTAAATCTATTCTCATTCCAATCACCATATTATCCTTTCTGTGTGTTGGTATACTCCCCAACTATATCCAGTATCTTTAAATCTATATCCTTTTCTTTTGAAGTATTCTTTGACTTCCGGACAAGGTTCATATTTTCCGTTAATATAAAGCCTTATTCCTCCGTACTTCTCCTTCATTCCAAAATGTGTTTCTCTGCTACCTTGTTTACATGCCTCTCTTATATCGTTTTCAATCATTTCTATTTTTCTCTGTATTGCCTGCTGTCTGCCACTTCCGTTAGATAATCTTCTTGCTTCTTCCGCATTCATTCCAATCACCTTTTTATTTAATTTCCAGTTCTTCATCGAACATACTTTCACTATGATGTTCCTGCATGTATTTCAGGAAAATGTTGTGTCTGGCATTCTGATGCTTGTATGTTATGTCAAATACATCTTTAGGGAAATAATATTTCTTGCTTCTACAAAGCCAGTTGGTTCCTTTCCCAAGGACAACTCTAATGTAGTAAGAGTATTCTCGAAGGTAGAATAGCCAGTCATAAACACAACTTTCTTCGAATTCAGGGTCGTTAACATCTCTGTTGTAGCAATCTCTTGTTGCTCTTTCTTTGAGGTATTCCACTATCTCATCAAATGAGATTGTCTTCATTGCTCTGTCTGTGCTTGTGTCCATTAAAATATCATAAACCTCGTCAAAGTAAAGAAAAGGGATATCATATTTCAACATTAACTCTTTTGCTTTTTCACATTCTCTTTCGAATCTCATGTTTTCACCATATAATTTTAATTGTGAGGCGGGTCACCACTCCCACCTCTGGAGACCATGTTGATGGTTGAACCATCACCATGAATTAGTTTTTTAAGAGGCTCTCGCCTCAGCACCTCTAATTAAATACATAATTATTATATTAGAAGTACAATAGAGCGGAGAGAGGAGGAGAGCCAAATGGCCGTGGCATAGTCCTCTCCACTCTAATGTTTAGTTGTTCTTAATCTTAGTCTTTCACCGCCTGGAGGCATTCACGGACTGGAACCCAATGTCCGTTAAAATTAATATCTCTCATGCGAACTCCACACCTTAATGCGGAAATCACCGCACCTTTGATGGAAGCACCGTCCCCGAATGCGAATCCTTCCATGTCAACGACCTGGAAACGACCGGATTCGGTGTCGGTAATTTTATACCTTAAGCCTCTGTTGGCAACAGTTTCACAACCGATTGCATCGTCACCTTTGATGGTGACTTTTTCTGATTTAATTAAATCTTCTAAACTTACCATAATATCAAACCTCTTAAATAAAATTTAGGCCCAGACCATATTGTATGGACTGGTGCATTTTATTGCCATAATAATGGCCACAATAAATATTACTAAAACCACCAAAAATAAAGGAATCATTGGTGGAATAACAGGAGTCTTCCTTTCTTTTTTTGGATATAAAGATTTAGGAGCAGGACTCATTTTCCCACTCCTAAGGTTCTGTTTAACTGTCCAATCTCACATAAGACTGGACAGTTTCCGCAATCATTTTGACAACTAAATACATCTTCTCCGTCTCTGGAGAATCCTACTGCTGAGATTTCATACTCAGCATATTTTGTCTTGACCTCTCTTAATGCCATTTTAATCACCTATAAAATTTCTTCCTCAGAAATTCCAAGGAACAATGCTCCTTGCTTACGAGCATCTTCTTCGGTTTCGCAATCTGCAAATGCGAAACCGAATTCATCATTGAATTCAACAACTTTGTACCTACCATCGTGAGGATTTCTCACAACTTCATATTTGTAACTCATAATAATCACCAGATAAAAATAAGTGTGGAGGAATTATTCCTCTTGGACTTCCCCCACTTGCTCATCTTGTTCGAGGAGTTCGGCTGGGTCCCAACCGCATTCCTCAAAGATGGCATTCATTAAATCAACCACTTTTGAATTACTCCATCTGTAGAATACCTTACCATAGTTCCTACCTGTACCTGCTTCAGGGTGGTCAGGTTGGTACATTGTAATGGCACGGTTACCTGCTCCATTGAAGTTACCAAATGGAAGACCATTTTCGTCTTCTCCTGAAATGAAGACTCTTGCTCTTGCCATGGCTTTTGAATTAGCCTGAAGCACATCTTTCATGGCTTTTTGTAAGTCATCGAGAGTAAACTTCTCTTCTTCTTCATCTCCGAACACTTCGTCTGCATTGAATACAAACTTTGGTGCTTTTTTGGCAGGAACTGTAGGGGATGGGTTAACTTCTGCTTCAGGAGTGATTACTTTTCCTTCAACAGGTTTGAAGTCACCAATGTTGAATGCTCCTAATACTTGTTCATCAGTCATGTTACTTTGGGTAGTAGTTGTTCTTTTGCTCATAATATCAACTCATTTTATTAACTGACATTTTTTTTGCCAGTTAATTTTTTAATTACAATAAAACGGAAAGAGGATAAGAACCGAATTAAATCGAATTCAAATCCAAATTCAATCTTATTAGAACTAAAACCAACAACTATGTTATTGATTTTAGAAGGACAATAGAGCGGAAAGAGTTTTATGACCATATTAATCGAATTACTCGAATTTGCCATTTAAACTCAACTCTATTGTGTTTTAAACCAACAACTATTTTATTAGTTATTGATTTAAATAGTACACTAAGGCGGGAAGAGGTTTATAACCATATTTCGAATTATTCGAATTAGCCTTAGAAACTTATTTTCTTTTGTATAAAGTCAAAGTTGCTTGGCCTTCTTCATCAATCAGGCTATTTATAAATTCCTCGGCATCACCATTATCAATGTACTTCATAGGAAATGTTCTTCCACAGAATATAATCCTCATAGGTGTCATATCCCATTGAATCCTTCTTTCTTTCAGTAATGGTATTACATGGTTGTTGCAATATCCCACTAATTTCATCGTCTTTTTTATTCCAAATTCTGCAATCATTTTTTGGAAATCATTCATAATTTCACCTCATTTTACTCGAAGATAATCATCATCGTAATAGTAATAATCATCATAGTAATAGTAATAATCATTATTCTTACCATTCATCATCATCTTCAAAAATTTTCCATGATTTGATGATGGTGGGACCACGAAAAAGAGGGGATTAAAAAAAAGAATTAGAAGGGGTAATGCCCTTCTAATGGATAGAATTGTATTCCTTTTAATCTACATATGTAATCTGTACTGGTTTTAGTACCACCTTGAACCAGAAGTTCTTTTCCAAGTTCTGCTCCAAAGTTTGCACAATGGGTGGTACCTTTACCACCCTCGAAGACTACCAGTCTTTCTGATAGGCCTGCTATGACCCAATTCCTCATGACGAAGTCTCCTCTTGAAGGTTTATAATCCGGTTCGTGTTCGGAGAGGATTAAACCACCATTTTTAAGGACCAGTTCTGGCCTGATTTGGCCTTTCTTGAACCATTGGTTGAAGCCTCCAGCTAATACCATGATTGTTTTACCACCTCTTCGAATGGTTTCATGGTGCATGATGGTATCACAACCTTCTGCTCCACCACCGATGGTGACATAGTCATCATCTTTAAGGAACATTTTGACAGTTTCTTTAACAAATTCTTTTGTTAAATCACTTGGCTGTCTTGTTCCTGTGAAGGAGACTGTTCCAGCCGGATTATCAAGGAGTGTTACATCTCCTTTTGCATATAGCCTTCTACCATTAACTTCAATGATGTAATGGTCAGGGTTATTCTTACCATCACCAATTGTATGGAGAATTCTGTAAGAAGAAGGTTTGTTGTGAGGAATCCTCACAAACTCGTGCTTCTTCTCATCGAATGCAATTCTTCCAGAGAACTGGTATGGTTTCATTTCTGAAGCCAAGAATTGTTTAAGACTAACCTTCTTCCATACAGTTTCAGGTTTGAGCCTATTGTCAAAGTACCTTGCTGTTGGTACTTGACCATTGTTAGCTCTGTACCTTTGAAGAGGACTCATTCTACCTCTTTCCTTGGAGAGTTTTTCTCTCCAAGTTATAGGTATTCTTCTGGTGTATCTGAACACTCTTGGGAACATTGTTCCTGGCCTATATGTTAGCCTTCGAGTTATTTTCCTTACACCATATCCTCGAAGAGGAACAGGGAAGTTAATTACACTTGCTTGAGCTCTTGGCTCTTTTGGCTGAAGTGCAATTATTTCCGGTTCTTCTTTAGTCTCAAACTTCTCAAGGTTAAGAGGGTGATTGAGCACACGCTCAATCATGTTTTTAACCTTACCATGATTCTTTACAATCCTTTTTGCTCCAGTTGGATTGTAAGTGGTTCTTCTGGTAGGACGACCATTGTCTATGTCAACCCAGAAGTCTCTTGAGAACATTGTTCCAGTTGGAACTTTTACAAATTTGTGACTTCTTTGTACAAATTTGATGTTTCTTTCTGGAACATCTTCATTTGTAGGGAAGCTGATTGGGCCTCCTCTACCTTCCCAAGTTTTAAGAGGGGTTACTTCTCCTTCCATCCTTAGAGGGTTTTGGTTTCTGTTGAGAATACCCATCTTTTGGTTGAAAAGGTTTTTACTTCTTTTGTATGATTCATCAGTTGCACTATTTTCAATAGTTACCAAATCTTCTAAATCAGAAGTCAAACCCTTTCCTTCTTCCTCTTCAATGTCCTTTGTTGACTTAAAGGATTGAAGAACTCTTAGGAGAGCATCTTCCTTCTTAGAGCCTTTTGCTCTTAAGGCTCCAAGTTTCTGGATGTAGAGCATTTTTCCAAATTCTTCTACATATCCTTCCAGGTCGGATAGGAATGTAACATCTGGGAGATTTGTTCTTTCTTCTTCTACCCCCATGATTAGGTAGTAGAGTTCAGAAGCACTCCTTGTTCTGAGGTGTCTAAGCTCAAATCTTAGGTCATGCTCAATGTTTTCGATGGTTTGTCTTCCATCTTGTTCATGAGCAATTTCTAAGAGTTCAAGGGCTTCTTCGTTGAATCTCTGTTTAACTCTGTCAAAACTCCTTAGATAACCTTTTAAGTTTTCTTCTGGAGTTCCTTTCAGGTTAAGTCCAAATACTTGAACCTCTCCATCTTCAGAGATTGTCACCCTTTTGTTAGTGCACCTTGATGTTTGACCATCATAATGTATTACCAGTTGTTTGGTAAAGTTGTGATAGCCATTCTCAATTCTATTGTAGAACCTTATTTTTCTTTCAACACTTCCAAGTGTTTCAACAGTTCCTACAAGAATTATTGACTTATCACTATATTCTACCTGATTATATGATAATAAATCAGGAACAAATTCGTAATGATGGTTAAATTCATCATACTCATATATAGGACTAAAACCCATGTTAGAGCTTCTATACCCACTTATAAATCTCTTTGCTTCTGGGTTTGCTCCATCAATCTCAGGTTTTAAAACCCTTCTTCCCACAAATTCTAATGGGATTGGAGTATTGTGCCTTATATTAGATTTGTTTTGAAGCATTGGCACAGCCCCATACTCTTTGTTGGAGATTATTCCTCCATCTGGAAGAATTACTTCGAATTTAGCACCATTCTTCTTTAGAAGTCTGAATGCATTTTCAAGACCGGCTTCATCTAAATAGAGTGTTCCTAAGGTTATTTTTCTATTTACAGCCAATCTTCCACTTCTATGAAGAATTATTAGGTCCTTCATTTTTAGTGGAGTAATACTCCTTGTATAAGGGGCTATACAATCCTTTGTTATAATGTCAGGATGGTAGATACCTTTCCTGTCAGTATAACCTTTGTGAATCTTGTTCACTTTATCACCTTCTTTTTTTCTCATCTCATAGCCATTGTAACTAATCACAGATGGAATTATCTCAACATTACAGTTTAGTACACTTGGTACTAAGAATGTTGTTGAGACATCTTCGATTTCATATTTCCTATGGAATTTCCTTGTATGGATTTCTCTCCATCTGGATTCTCTTTCTGTAAGAATCCTTTTCAAGGCAATTCTTTCTTCTTGGAGTTCTTTGTAGTTGCTTTTTTTAATAGCAACTCCGTTTTTGAAATCGTACAGACCGATTGCAATGAGAGATTCTAAGTACTCTCTTATTTCTTTTGTACTGTAGAATCTATATGCTCTCACCGGAGCCATTTCAATTGGCAATACTGAGTCTACTTTTTCTTCACCTCCTACATCTTGTTTGATGGATATAAGCCCAACTCGAGTAGTTGGTCTAATTATAGAGTTCATTCGAGACACCTCCTTTTTAATTTCGCTATATAACCCAGGTGTCCTGGGTCTTGTAATGGCAGTATAGCACACCAGCCTATGAGAATGAACTAAACCATAGGTCTTTAAAGATAATCAACAGCATTCTTAGCCATCATCATCTTCAAAAATTTTCCGTGATTTGATGATGGAGCGGCCACGAAAAAAAAGAAGATGAGGGAATAATTTCCTCACCAATTTAAGTGTCCTTTTTTACTCCAAAGGATATATCGGAGGTGAATATCATTATCCCAATCTCCATGAAGTCTGAGAATAGCTCTTGCAATGTCATACCCATCACCATATGCATTTTTATATTTTTTATTTAAAACCACATATTTTGGGATATTAAACCAATGAAATTCTTTTTCTCCATTTTCATTTAATAATGCGATAGATTTATCACCAATACCAATAATTTCTTTATCATCAACATCTTTTCCAATATAAGAGAATTTATTTTCTACTAACTCTTTTTGGATTTCAGATTCTTTGTAAAATGGAATCCAGATGCCTGGTTGGTCTTTTTCATCATCCCATCTCATATCTTGAGCGAAATGATTATGATTAATTTCATGAAGCATTTCTTTATAATGGTCTAAAGAATATCTTGGTTCAACATCTGTAAGGTTTTTTTCTTTAAAGGAAAAAGTTCCTATACCTAATGGCATTTTTAATCCAATTTCTTCTTCTCTAAGACTTAATCTTTCACCAACTTTATCTGCTTTAAAATGTGTTTCACAAATAGAGTTTAGTTCATCAATAGAAATAGTTTTTCTTCCAGCTTCTAACAACATTATACATATTTTTAAGAGCAAACGGAGCTCTTCATTGTAAAATAAAGTCATAATTTCATCTCATTTTATTTGTAATCATCGACTATGAGCAAGTCAACAATTCACAAAATTTTTATGCTTGTGGACTGATTGCGACCACGAAAAAAAAAGTAAAAGAAATTAATCTTTTACTCTAATTTTATAATCTATGTTTATGAAACCTCCGTATTTTAAGAGAGTTTCTAGGTAGACGAAGCTACCAATACCTTTATACATTTTAACAGGGATATATGCAGATTCTTCTCTTTCCCAAAGGAATTCTGAACCGTATTCATCAAACCTGTATTCTGCTTCATATACATTTTCTACTTTGTATATAAAACAGAAGTTGTATTCACAAAAAGCACAGAATGTTTCTCCACTTTCTTCTTTTTCCATACTAACTTCCATATGGATTTTTTGAAGACTTTTATCTTCAATCATGATGTTTTTAATTTTCATTTTATCACCATAAAAATTTAAGTATATAGGGATTTCGCCCTACTCGTCTATAATTCCGAAGTTCTATAAAACAAATCTTGCGAAAATAACAAGCTTGTCTTTAATACTATGATTATATCCGCCGTATTGTTCTTCTTGATGAATAACTAATATAGCGGTTTTAATATTATCGAACACATTTTCACCTCTTTATTCATTTTCAAAATTTTTATGCTGATGAATGAATGTGCGACCACGAAAAAAAAGTAATAATGAAGAGCTTAAAGCTCTTCGAATTTTTGAGAGATTATTATGTAATAACCTCCCTTTTCTTCTAATAATCCTCTTTTTGTGAGGGTTTTTAAAGCGATTGGTTTACAGCCGCCTATTTTGCAGAGGTCATCTTTGTGACCGGAAATAACCTCTTTTTTAGTCCATCTGGAGTATAAAGTTCTTGCGAACTTTTTTTCTCCTGGACTTAATTTACAGGTGAAATCTTTTTTCACTTTTTCACCTCCTTTTACAGTTTTTAAGTGGAGGAATTGTTTTTCGCTTTCTGGCTCAGAAATAACTTCTGGGGCCATTTCTGCCAAAGCCTCTTCCTCCACTCTTTGTTGGTCGAGGAAATATTCCTCGTATGAGTCATAAGACTCTCTAATATCTTTGCTCATATTTATCACCTCATTTTATTTGTAATTGCTAACAATGAGCAAGTCAACAATTCATAAAATTTTTCATGTTTGTGTATTGGCGGCCACGAAAAAAAAGTAATAATGAAGAGCTTAAAGCTCTTCAAACCTTTCTGAGATTATTCTGTAATAATCTCCTTTTTGTTCTAGGTATCCTCTTATTTTGAGGACCCTTAAGACTCTTTCTTTACAACCTCCGATTTTACAGAGGTTGTCTTTATGGCCGGAGCTGATACCTCTTTTGCTCCATTTGGAGTATAAGGATTTTGCAATTCTTTTTTCTCCAACTGAAAGTCTGCATTGGTAGTCTTTTTTCACAGTTTCACCTCCTTTGTCGTTATTGTCGTCAGAATCGATGACGATAAGGCGAATTTTGTTGCCTTGTGTTTTAGCATAACCATGAAGAATCATAGTTGCTAAAACACCTCTGGCTAAACATTTAAATCCAGAGGACTCAATAGCAGATAAAATATCTGCTTCGGAAGCTACAGTTCCAAGCTTAACAACTAAGTACTTTAAGACTTTTATAACAAAAGCCTCATCTTCAGGCCTTAATGGTTCTACATAGTTTTTATTGTTCATTTATATCACCTTTTCATTTTACAAAATTTTATTATGTTGATGAATGGAGCGACCACGAAAAAATGGAATTAGGAGAAGGCTTTATCTCCCAATTCCGCAAATCTTTCCATCTCTTCTTTACTACAGTGATATATTCCACTTCCTATAGTAGATGAAGGTTCTATTAGCTCATCTAAGAGGATAGCTTTTGTTTTCTCTTCTGAGCTAAGTTTTTTAAATGCATCTGTTTTCACACATGGATGTATTTTATAACAAACACCACAATGTGCTTTAATGCATCTATATTCTTTATCCATAGATACACCTCCTATGGAATTTTGCGGGGATTTCCGCCCCGCTCGTTAACTATTTGGCTGGAATTATTCTTCACCAAATAAACAATAATTACAAATACAACCGGTATAAGCACAAATATCAATACCAGCTATTTCTTCGTCATAACCGAAGCATTTTTCCGGTATTTCTCTTATAATGGTTAATTTCTCGAGATTTATTATCATACTTTTCACCTCCAATTATCATTTTCAAAATTTTTCATGTTTTGATGATGGCGGGACCACGAAGATGAGGTAAGAGGGAATCTCTCACCTTATTATCTCTATATTTATTGAGAATCCAAAGATATTGAATTCTCTTTTAAAATAGAACCTAACAGGTTCTATTCCATACTCATCTTCGAGTACGGGTTCAATCCCATACTCATCTTCGTACGGGACGATGCTGTATCTATCCATAGTTATCACCTCCTTTTATATGGATTAGATATTTATACATGGGAAATCCCCATGTATACCTCACTAATACCCCCAGATATTAGACCAGGGGATACCAGGAAATATCAGCGGAAATATGGTATCGCAGAATACCTAAAAAATAAACTCTAGGTAATATAATAATTATTTAAAGTATAATGTGATTTAGAAAATTTTTGTGATGCAGACTGGTTAGTCGACCACGAAAGATTTGGTATTTATATCCCCGGTATATAGAAATTAACTATGTTAATTAAACTTAAAGATATAGAAGTAATACAAAGCATATATTATTATAATAAACATGTTTGAGAAAGAAAAAGCACTCTTAAAATCATTATAAAATGGGATATTTGAAATTCAATTGTTATTTCTATATCGAAAGGGAAAATTAAATCTCAATTCCCAATAAAAAGGGTATAAATTATTTTTTCCTATTTTTTTAAAATTTTTTGTTATGCAGACTGTTGGTCGACCACGATGGGGGGGATATAGCCGAAAACAAGAAGTAAAAAAATATTTATAGAGGTATGATGAAACTATAGTATATTAAGGGACATGTTATGTTTTTCAAAATTTTCTTGCACAAATCTAGATTAATTGAGGAGAAGGCGAGTTAGCGTTTTTTATAACACAAAAAAAGAAAATAATTTTAATCCCACTTAAAATTTAAACATTGGGATAAAAGTTAAACTTCAAGGATAGTTTCCTATCCTTTGAAGTTTAGTTGTGCTTTTATAGCTTCTTCTTCTGCTCTTTTCTGAGCATCTTCCATGAACATAGTTTTTATGTCCCATTCGATGTCAATAAAAGCTTCGAAGACAGCCTTATCAAGCATATGCCTGTATAATACAGTGTTTCTGAAACCTTTTAAGTACTTTTTAGACAAAAAGGGTTTGTCGAACTGCATTACTTCTAAGGCTTCTAATAAAGCCTTAGCAAAGGCAGGGTTTATGCTGTTTGCAGCGACCAATTCTTCTTTAAAGAAGTTGGATTGGTCAGCCAAACGAGCAAAGCGTTCCATATCCATATTTTCACCTCCATTTCGACCGTTATGGACAACGGGCTGATTTCCACCGTTTTTTCGGGAATTCAGGCACGGAGCATCACCTAATAATAAAACGGGTGCACACACGCCCCTGACTGAAACGGCAGAAGAATATATAAATAAATATATATTCTATCTTATAGACAAGGTACTTGGATTTACAACCTCAATTAAAAAAATACTGCAAAAGACCTTAAAAATGAGCATAAAACTCTCTCTGGCCAGGCCTTTTTTGCTACTTTACACAAAAATTTTTACAAAAAATAAGTATACGAACTTTAAAAAGTTCGTAATTAAAATATATTCTCTAAAAGCCATTTTAGGATAGGCTTAAGTTCCGAGTGTTCTTCAATATCAATCTTAGGTTGTTTTTTAATCCATTCGAGCTCTTCAGGAGTAGCCTCCCTAACAATTTCTTTTTTAATGAACTCGATTGCCATTTCCTTTTCAACATTATCAGAACAATTTAAGCCCCTTTTTTGCCTGAAAGGATTTTCAAAGCTATCATTATAATAATATCCGTATTTAAAAGAAGAGCTTCTTAAAAAATCATCTAAAGATTTTTTGTTCAATTTTATGTTCTCCCTCATTAAAATCAACTATAATTAAATAAGAAAATTCATAAGCCTCAACATAAACATCTATCTTTGCATCTTTAATGTATTTTTTATTTTCGTTAATTCGATTACAAATGTTATGAATTTCTATTTGAACAATTTTCCCCTCTTTATCTACATCAATAAGGAAGCCTGCATCAATCTCCACAGTATTTTCTATTTTATAGTCTTCTTCAGGGATAAGTATTCCCAATATATCATATTCTTCTTCGTATCCTATTTCCAAATCTTTCATCTCCCATTTTATTTTTTTCATTTTATATGTTCTTAGTTTATTATAATATATCATCACATATGTGTTTATTATTTTTTATTTTTATACTTATATACTATATATATAGGTTCCTCCTTTAAGAAAAAAGGCCCAAACCCCCAAAAACTGGGAGTTCAGGCCTTTTTCAGAACTTAAAGGTGAATCCATGTTAGGAAAAAGCACAAAGATATGCTTTCCAAAAGGCAGAGATGGGATTTGAACCCACGATTTCCTGTTTACAAGACAGGCGGTGTCGACCAACTAGCCTACTCTGCCTAAAAAGGGGGATAAAACCACAAACCCCCTTATTGAAATAGTGTTCTTAATT
>Ga0247609_10005187_pt1 | contig 12852 bp, 14 predicted proteins | sample 172DNAGHGlowgp2_FD_193487 | JGI IMG/M metagenome (GOLD analysis project Ga0247609, IMG submission 193487) | Sheep rumen microbial communities from Palmerston North, Manawatu-Wanganui, New Zealand - 1728 DNA GHGlow gp2 | ecosystem: Host-associated > Mammals > Digestive system > Stomach > Rumen ...
CGACGGCTCGATTTACAACAGTAAACGGAAATAAAATCCTGCGCGGGTAATCTGCGCGGCATAAAAGCTTAACCTTTTCGGGCAACCTCGAACTTCGGGGTTGCCTTTTTTTATGCGCGGCAACGCCTTTTATAATCAAATACATTCGTCGAAAAACATTTGACATATCACTTGACAATCTATAAAATACCTTGGAATCTGGGAAAAAATTTTAGGGGGTGAGTGTTATCGCTATCACAATCGCAGCAGTCATCATCGCAATAATTCTCGGTGCCCTCGGCGGCTACACCGCACGCAAACGCACTGCCGAAGCGCAAATCGGCTCGGCAGAAGAAGAGGCGCGGCGCATCGTCGACGAAGCACGCGAGAAAAGTAACGCAGAAAAGAAAGAAGCCATTCTGGAGGCTAAGGAAGAAATTCATAGAATGCGGCAGGATCTCGACCGCGACACCAAAGATCGGCGCAACGAACTCACCAGGCAGGAACGGCGCGTCGTTCAAAAGGAAGAGAACCTGGACAAGAAATTGGATTCTCTGGAAAAAAAGGAAATTCTTCTAAGTAAAAAAGAGGCGCGGCTCAACGAGTCTCAAGCACAACTGGACGCAATGCAGGAAAAAGAAGACGCCGAATTGGAACGCATTGCCGCACTCAGCAAGGAAGAAGCGCGCGAAATTCTCATGAACGAAGTCGAGGAGGGACTCAAGCACGACAAAGCTCTGAAAATCAAAGAGTACGAAACGCAAATCAAGGACGAAGCCGACAAAAAAGCCCGCGACATCCTCAGCACGGCTATTCAACGTTGCGCGGCGGATCACGTCACCGAAACAACCGTATCGGTCGTGGCACTGCCCAGTGACGACATGAAAGGCAGAATCATTGGGCGCGAAGGCAGAAACATCCGCACGCTTGAAACGCTCACGGGCATTGACCTTATTATCGACGACACGCCCGAAGCCGTTATCCTGTCCGGCTTTGACCCCGTAAAGCGCGAAATCGCCCGCGTCGCCTTGGAAAAACTTATCGCCGACGGCAGAATTCACCCTGCCCGAATCGAGGAGATGGTCGAAAAGGCTCAACGCGAAGTCGATAACCGCATGAAAGAAGCCGGCGAACAGGCGACGTTCAAAGTCGGCGTCCACGGGATTCACCCCGAACTCGTCAAGCTGTTGGGGCGGCTCAAGTATCGCACAAGTTACGGGCAAAACGTCCTTGACCATTCAATCGAAGTGGCAACGCTGGCTGGCATCATGGCAAGCGAACTCGGCGTCGATGTGAACCTTGCAAAGCGCGCGGGACTCCTGCACGACATCGGCAAGGCGGTTGACCACGAAGTCGAAGGTCCTCACGTCACAATCGGCGCGGACTTGGCAAAGCGTTATCGCGAAAACAAATTCGTCATAAACGCAATCGCCTCTCACCACGGCGATGTTGAGGCAACTTCGGTCGAAGCGGTACTGGTTGCAGCGGCGGATGCGGTTTCGGCGGCAAGACCCGGCGCACGGCGCGAAAGTCTTGAAATGTACCTTAAGCGGCTCAAAATGCTTGAAGAAATCGCCGAGTCGTTCGAGGGCGTCGAACGGTGCTTTGCCATTCAAGCCGGCCGCGAGATTCGTGTCATGGTCAAGCCCGACAAAATCGACGACGCGGCTGCCATTACCCTTGCTCACGACATCGTCAAGAAAATCGAAAAAGATTTGGATTACCCCGGACAGATTCGGGCTACGATTATTCGCGAAGTCAGAGTCGTCGATTACGCGAAGTAACTTAGGGACTAGGGATTAGGGACTAGGGACTAGTAGGGCACAGGCTAATCCCAAAACCTAATCCCTTTTCCGTTACAAAGGAGGTTAGAGCGGTGTTTGAATTTCTGAAGAAGTCTAAGAAACCCGACCCCGACGCAGGGCGGTTGCTGGCGTCGATTCTCGTGGTGTTTCCTGCAGTGCAATCGGTAACTTACGATTCCAAAGACGAGACGCTTGAATTCTCCTTTGCCTTGAACGGGAAATTTTCGCAGAACGACTTCGAAGACTTTTTGAGCTACGTGGCGGAATCGGTGGAAACTTTTCATCACTTGGAGGGGCTCGGTGGCGCGAAGATTGAACTGAACGTCGAGGGCGTCTACGGCACTTGCTTTTTGAATGTGCGGCGGGACGTGGCGACGCTGACTTGTCGCGAACTTTCCCTTTTGACGGAGCTGGCGTGGAATTATTTCGGCGACAAGCTGATTGAAGAATACGACGACAACGTTCCCGACGAAGAATATCTTATTGCGCAGGAAGATTATTTGGAGCAGTGTTTGAACAACATGCGGCAGTTACGCGTTGAAGGGCGGCTGGTCGGCGTGCGCGAGCGTGAACGCGTCGTAGTTTATTCGCGCTAGAAAGGGAAGTGACCGTTTTGCGGATTTTAATGGTTGGTGATGTTGTCGGGCGACCCGGCAGATATTTTTTTATGGAGCAAACGCCCGAACTCAAACAGGCGCGAAAAATCGACATGGTAGTCGTCAACGGCGAGAACGCGGCTCACGGCAAGGGCTTGACGCCGCTGATCTTTGACGAGCTGATTAAGGGCGGCGCGGACGTCGTGACGAGCGGCAACCACATTTGGGATAACTCAAACGTCTTGAAGATAATCGACACGGAGCCGTTCCTTTTGCGCCCCGCCAACTACCCCGAAGAAACGCCCGGCAAGGGCTTTTGTATTTTCCCCGTCGGCAGGAAGAAAGTCGGAGTCGTCAATCTTTCGGGGCGGACGTTCATGTCGCCCGTCGATTGTCCGTTTCGCCTCGGCGAGAAAATTTTTAACTTCCTGGAAAAGCAATGTGACGTGATTTTGGTCGACTTCCACGCGGAGGCGACGAGCGAAAAGCTTGCCTTTGCAAACTGCTTCGACGGACGCGTGACGGCGGTCGTCGGGACGCACACGCACGTTCAGACTGCGGACGAAAAAATTCTTCCAAAGGGCACGGCGTATATCACTGACCTTGGCATGGTCGGCGCGGAGAATTCGATTTTGGGCATGGCGGTCGAGCCTGTGATAAACCGATTCCTTACGGGGCGTCCGAGCAAATTTGAAGTCGCCGAAGGAACCGCCTTTTACTGCGCGGTATTGATTGACATCGACGACAAGACGAACAAAGCCATAAAGATTGAACGTCTGCAAATATCGGGCACACGCGACAGATTTTAAAACCGCACAAGCCGCCGCCCCTTGGAGCAAAATATATGCCAAAATCGGCGGGACAAGTGAAGGATTTAATTTAAGCATGAAGAATTAACACAGAAGACAACTTAGACGCAGAAGGAGCCGCAGCAAGTAGGAAACCACTACAACACCAAAATGCAACAAGGGAGGAGGATCAATCATGGAAATTCTAAAGGTATCAGCCAAATCTAACCCCAATTCCGTCGCCGGCGCACTCGCGGGAGTTATCCGCGAAACTGGAAGTGCCGAGATGCAGGCGATAGGTGCCGGAGCGCTGAACCAAGCGGTTAAAGCGGTTGCCATTGCACGCGGCTTCGTGGCACCGCACGGCGTAGACCTCATTTGCATTCCTGCTTTTACAGACATCGAAATCGACGGAAGTGAACGAACTGCCATTAAGCTCATAGTCGAACCGCGTTAATTCCTTGACAACTCATCCCGTCTCGAACGTTATATCAAAAATTTTCCCGAAGCCGCATCTGTCACGGAGGTAAATTAAATGGCCGGCGATTTGCACACTCACACGAATTATTCGGACGGATCCTATTCGCCCGAAGAACTTGTGGCGGCGGCGAAGAAAATCGGTCTGCACTATTTGGGCATAACTGACCACGATACGCTGGACGGCATTCGCCACCTTTACGAAAACGGGCTCTACCCCGGCAGAGGCGTCAATATAATCCCCGGCGTCGAGCTCAGCGCAAATCATCCCGAAAAGGACATTCACATTGTCGGCTATAACATCGATATTTACAACGAAGCTCTCTTGGAAATGATTGACAAAATTATCGAGGCGCGCTGGGAAAGATTCAGCGAAATCATCAGGATTCTTCAAACCAAAAAGTACAATATCCGCGAAGCGGACGTTTTGAAAACCGCAGGGACAAGCCGCTCAATCGGGCGGTCGCACATAGCACGGACGCTGGTAAGGTTGGGCGCGTTCAAATCGGTTCGCGAGGCTTTCGAGAAAATGCTCGGCAAAGGCAGCCCCGCTTACGTGCCGCGCTACCTGCCCGAAGTCGACGAAGTAATCGACGTGATTCATCAATCGGGCGGCGTGGCGGTGTTGGCGCACCCAAAGCTTGTCGGCGACGACGCGCTTGTCGACCGGCTCTGCACCAAAGTGGACGGTCTGGAAGTCTATTATCCCTTCCACAAACCCGACGAAGTTCAGCATTACTTTCTGCTGGCGCAGAAATACAATCTGCTGATAACCGGCGGTAGCGACTTCCACGGCGCAGCGTCACGATTCGTCAATGAACTCGGCGAATTCACAATCAGCGACAAACTTGCCGAAAAATTATTCGTCGAGCCGCAAAATTAAATCGGACAAACAAAATAACCCGTCTCAACCGAGGCGGGTCTTTTTGTTATGGATTAAATATTAGCGATAGCAACCGTAGCCGCCGTGACCGCGTCCGTAGCCGTCGCCGCAACCGTAGCGTCCGCAGTAATCGCCGTCGTAATTTTCGTTCTGCGTGTAGCAGTAATTACCCCTGCAACAGGTGTTGTCATAGTCAGCCTGCGCGGCCTCCGTGAATGCGCCGAAGCTCATAACCGTCAAAGCAGTAAGCGCGCCGATTAAAAATTTTTTCATGCTTATCAACCTCCTAAGCGCAATCTTTATACCCCAATTCCCGCGCCTTGTCAAGGTCTGCCTGCGCGCCCGCCGCGTCGCCCAGAGCCTGCCGACATTTCCCGCGAGTGTTGTAAGCTTCGGCATTGTTCGGATTGAGTTCAATCGCCTTGTCGAAGTCTTGAATCGCCCGCTCGTATTGTCCAAGCTTTTTGCAGACGTAGCCGCGACTGTCATAAGCGACGGCGTTGTTCGGGTCAAGTTCGACAGCTTTATCAAGGTCTTCAAGTGCCCGCTCGTATTGTCCCGCCTCGGCATAGGTGTATCCGCGATTGTTGTAAGTCATGGAGTTGTCCGGCTCAAGATCCAAGGCTTTATCGTAATCCTGAATCGCCCGTTCGTATTGTTTCATATCGGCGTAGGCGTGACCGCGATTAAAATACGCATCAGCCACGTCGGGATTGATTGCGATAACTTTGTCGAAGTCTTCAATCGCTAGCTCGCTTTGCCCCAGAGTGCCGTAAGCAATGCCGCGATCGATATAAGCCATAATAAGGTTCGGCTCAAGCTCCAAAGTTTTGTCGTAATCCTGAATCGCCCGTTGATAATCCTTCAGCATGTAATAAGTGTATCCGCGATTGTGGTAAGCATAAATATAGGTCGGCTCCAATTCAACGGCTTGATTGAAATCTTGAATTGCTTCCTCGTATCGTTGAAAGCCTTGCGCGTAAGCGTTGCCGCGATTGAAGTAAGCTTCGGCGTCGTTGGGATTGATTGCAATGACCCTGTCGAAGTCTTCAATCGCCCGCGCGTATTGTCCAAGCTCAAAGTAAGCGATGCCGCGATTTATTAACAATGTGTCGTCGTTCAAGCCAAGTTTGAAGGCGGCGTCGTAATCTTTAAGTGCCCGTTCAAATTGTCCCGTTTCGGCATAGACGATACCGCGATTCAGGTAAGCAAAGGCGTCGTTCTGCTCAAACTTTATGGCTTTGTCGTAATCGGCAAGTGCCCGTTCAAACATTCCAAACCGCGAATAAATGACGGCGCGATTGAAGTACAGCGCGTAATTGTTCAAGCCGAGTTTGACAGCCCTGTCGTAATCTTTAAGTGCCCGTTCAGATTGTCCCGTCTCGTCATAGGCGATACCGCGATATAAATGCGCATCGGCGTTTTTCGGGTCAAGTTGAACGGCTTTCGAGGCGTCCGCTATTGCCGCGTTGTAATTTTTCATTTTCAAGCAGTTCAAAGCGCGCTGTAAATAAAAATCCGAATCGTTGTTCACGGTATCGACCTCCTCAATTCAATGATTATGCTTTTTCTGATACCGCCAAGCCCAAGCGATAAGCACGACGGCGAAGATTACGACGACGATTATCCGCGTGAAGCCCTCTTCGTGCAAAATCGCGTCGTGCCCGATTATCGCCTCAATGCCCGTCGAAGGGAATTTGCCGACCAGCGACGCCAAAAAGTAATCGCGCAGGCTCATTGAACTCAACGCACCCGCCGCGTTCAGAATGCCGCTCGGCACGTAGGGCACCATGCGCGCTATCAGCATGACCGTGAAGCCGTTTTTGGAGCTGTACTTGTCGACGGAGCGCAGTCGCTTGCTTTTGGCGATAATCTTCCTTGCGCTGTCGCGGAAGAAAAATCTAAGCAACTGAAAACTTATAGTCACGCCGACGGTCTCGGCCAAGACCGACAAGACTATCCCCGGCACGATGCCGAAAATCAGCGTATTCGCCGTGGAAAAAATTATCGCGGGCGGAAAGCCCAGCGCGTTGACGAACAGCGTCAACAAGAACGCGAACACGACCGCCAACGACCCGTAGCCGTTGATATAGTTCGCCGTCTCGACGATGTCGCCGCGTGACAGCAAGTGGAAGACTTCGGGCAGGAATTCCGGCGCGGCAAGGTGTATCGACCCGAAAAGCGCGACTATCAGCAATGCGGCGGCAATTTTGACTTTTTTCATGCAAATTTCCTCTCAAGCAAAAATTTTCAAGCGTCGTCATTATAACACGTCCGACGAAAATTTTTACAGCGCGGAAATTTTTTGTTATCATGATAAAAAATTCTGAGAGGCGACGTGATGAAATGCGGCTTGACCCGCTTTAAAAGCGGGGGAACAGCGGTCGCGTTGCAACGTTACGATAATTCGGAGTAATCCCCGCGCTCAAGCGTGAAAAATTTTTTCGGAGGCGATGTGATGAACTGCGGCTTGATAATTCCAACGCTCAATGCGGGCGCGCAATTTCAAACACTGCTTGAACAGCTCGCCGCGCAGTCTTTGCCGACGCGCAACTTAATCGTCGACTCGGAATCGGCGGACGACACGGCGGCTTTGGCAAAGTCGTTCGGCGTCGAAGTCTTGACAATCCCGCGCAGGACGTTCAATCACGGGGCAACGCGACAACTCGCGCTCGAACACCTGCTGAAATCTGCGCGGCTTGACGTGATAATCTTCATGACGCAGGACGTGTTGCTTAAGGACGACGACTCGCTTGCGCGGCTGGCAGAAATTTTCGACGCGGATTCGACGGTCGGCTTGTCATACGGGCGACAGCTCCCGCACGTCGACGCAACCAACGAAGCGAAATTTCTGCGCGCGTTCAACTACCCGCCCGAAAGTCAACTGCGCTCGTTCGACGACAGAAAAATTTTCGGGATAAAGACGGCGTTCGCGTCGAATTCGTTCGCGGCGTATCGCGTCGACGCCCTGCAAAGTGTCGGGGGCTTTCCGTCGCACGTGCCGCTTTCCGAAGACATGTACGTCGCGGCGAAGATGTTAATGCGCGGGCTGAAAATTTACTACGCGGCGGAGGCGCAGGTCTTTCACTCGCACAACTACACGGCGGCACAGGAGTTTCGTCGCTACGTGCAAATCGGCAAATTTCACGCGCAAGAGCCGTGGATTCGCGAAACGTTCGGCTCGGCGGAGGGCGCGGGCAAAAAATTCGTCGCCATGAAGCTCGCCGCGCTTGCAAAGAAAAATCCCCTCGATTGCATAGGCGCAATCTTCAGGGACGCCGCAAAATTTTTCGGTTACCGTATCGGTCGGCTTAAAGGCTGAAGGTCACTTTTTCTGCCAACCGAATTCCTCAAAGCTCTGTCGCCACGCAATGCGCTCGTAAAAATCTTTCATGGTCTTTTGTGCGGTGTTGAATATCGGGACGCGCTCCAACGCAAAAAAATTACTGCCGCGGTCGACGACGCCATATTTTATCGTGAACGCGCCCTTGTAGCCCACGTCCTGCGCTATGCCCGCGATGTGCAAATTGTACGTGCCCGTCGGGTAGGCGAGGAACTCCACGGGGTGACCGAGGTTTTCTTCGAGCATGTTCTTGGAATTTATAAGTTCATTGCGGATTTCGTCGTCGGGCAACTCTTCAAGCTTGGGATGCGTCAGCGTGTGCGATTCAATCGTTATGCCGCCCGCCTCCATTTCCTTGAGCTGATCCCACGTCATGTAGCCGGGATAAGCACTCGTGAAAGCCGGGATAATGAAAATCGTCGCCCGCAAGCCGTATTTCTTCAAAATCGGAAACGCGTTGGTGTAGTTGTCGACGTAGCCGTCGTCGAAGGTTATCAGCACGGGCTTGGGCGGCAAGTCGATTTCGCCTTTCAGCCCCGCGTAAAGTTCGTCGGGCGTTATCGTGATACAGCCGCTGTCGGCGAGGAATTTCATTTGCGAGTCGAAGTCGCTTATCGTGACAGACAGCGGATTGGCTTTGTTCTGGACTTGATGATAGTTCAGCACGAGAATTTTCGGTCCGTCGGCGATTGCGGTTATCTCGTCGACGTTCTGCGCCTGCGAACGGTAAAAGCCAAGCGCGACGATTATCAGCGCGATGAGAAAAATTTTTTTAATCACGGCAAATTGTTCCGAATGTAGTCGTAAACCTTAGGCCAAATGTCTCCGTCGGTGCCGTCCGCCGCCGATATTTCCGGCTTGAAGCTGTCATCTTTGACGGGATTGCCGTTCTCGTCGATTTGAACGATATAACATTTTTTCTTTGCGCCGTTATCTTCAAAGAAACCCATCGTGTTAATCATCTCGAACGAATCGTTATCGGAAAAAATGAATTGCACCTTGATGTTCGCGGTGAAGCCGTCAGTTCTATTGACGTTCAACGCCGCGCATTGCACGCCGCGCTTGATTGAACTTTTGTCGACGTAAACATTGGGAGCGTCCGCGCCCAAGTCGTCCATGTTGCCTACGTCAATCTGCGTCCACGTTGCCGCAAAAGCCGTCGAAGAAATAAGCACGGCGAAGACGAACGCCGCGAGTATCGAAAAATTTTTCATGCGAAATGCCTCCTTCAGGCGCGATTATATTTAATCGAACGCGCGATTGCAAGTTAAGTTTCCCTAAGCTGCGCGGCGAGTTCGGGCGGAATGACTTCGGCGTAATTTTCGGCGAGCCAGTCGACGATTCGATTCCAATAACGCTTTGCCTTCCACGCCGCTGCAAATTCAAACCAATAGACGAGCGGGATTAAAACGGGCGTACCTATGTTGTCGACGATTCGCACGCGGAACGAGCCGGGCGCGGTTTCCTGCACCATGAAATTTTCTATGTCCGTGTCGACGATTGCAATGTTTTCGCGCAGGAAGTCCGATTTAAAGTTCAGCAAGACCGTCCAGATTCGTTGCAACGTCGCGGCGTCGGGGCGCGTCTTGGGCAGGAAAGCCTTCATGTCGCGGCTGGTTTCGCCGTTATAATCAATGACGCGTTCAAAGACGTAGCCCAGTCCCAGATTCGTTTCGACCGTCCCGAAAAATTCCGTCACGAGCCGCGAACGCTCCAACTTTGCCGCGCAGATTCGACGATAGCGCATTTCCTTGCGAACGTCGCCGTCGTTCTTCATGTGCGGGATTTTTATGCACTTGCGCGGGTCAAGCGGGTGAATGTACGTCGCCTGGTGCCCGCCCGAACCGATAAACAGTTCCTCGTTGATTGTCAAAGGCTTAATCATCTGTTGACCTTCCGTATCTTATGCACGCGCAACTTGTCAAGCCACTGCCAAACCTTAAGCTGAATCTGCGCCAAATCTCCGACGCGGCGGATAATCACGCGGTCATAAATGTCGCCGACTTCAGCCGTCACGACGATTTCGGTCGCCTTGCCGAAGTTCAGAATCAATTCGCCGTCCGTGACGACTTCGGACAGAATATTTTCGTCGCCCGCCGCCGCCGTGATTCTTACGGGCGCGTCGACGTGAAAGCGATACAAGCCCAACGAAATTTTCTCGACCTCGGCAGGCACGGCGTAGCGGTAGGCAAAGTTGTCGTCGACGGTCAGCTTGACGAACGGCGGGATTTTATGCAGGGGCTCGGCGTTGGCGAAAAATTCAACCTCGGCAAGCCCGAAGTCCCTGCCAACGTCGACAGCGGCGATTTCGGCGCGCGTCACGAAAAATTTTTCCGTATCGATAATCAGCGGACGCCCGCAACTCGGCAGCTCCGCGCTGAAATTTTTCACGTTGTCCAAGTACAGCCGCGTCTTGTCGATGACGGCTTGCGGCTCGGCAAGCTCCAGGTGCAGGGAAATTTTGGCGGGCGCGTCGTCCAGCGGGTTGCCGTAAATCACGACGCGTTGAATCTGCGCGGGCTCGTCCCATGCGAAAAAAATTTTGCGTTGCGCGTCGGTCGGTTGCCAAAGGTTGTCGGCAATCTGCGCGGGCGTGATGTCAACGTCGGCGGTGTCAATCAGCTTGAAGTCGCGAACCTTTGACGCATCGCCGGAAGTCGCCGAAACCTGCGCGGAAAACGTCAGGCTGTCGGTGCGCCGCTCGAAAAAAATTTCGTCGCTGTTGATAATGCGCAAGGCGTTCCACTCGTTGCGCTGTGACTTGTGAGCAAAAATTGCGTCGGCAAGCGGGTTGTCCTTGAGCAACGTTTGACTGTGCATGACGGGGAAGCGCACACGTTCAGCCCAAATGTAATTGGCGCGGTCAATCAAGTCGAAGTCGTAAGTATCGGTCGCTCCGACTTTGGGCTTTTGCGTGGCACTCAGGTTGACGGCGTAAAAATCGGGCGCGGCGGTAAAGGCGGTCGCGTAAGCAAATTTCTTGTAGACTTCGGGGCGGTAGTCGCTGCGTTCGGACAGAATCTCGCCCATGACTTCCTCGAACGAAATCGACAACGCGCGGTGGTCGGGGTGGCTGTCGAAGTCGACGCAGAAAATTATATTCGCGCGAAGCTCAAGGAGCAGGCTTTTCAAATCGTGCTTGAAATTTTGGCGGGTGTAAGCGGCGGGTCGCCCGAAAGTCTTTGTCGCGTAGTCGACGAAATTTTTTGCCGCGTAGGTTTCGACGTGTCCGGCGGGCGAAAGCGTCGGCGTATCGGAAAGCTTATGCCCGTCGCCGTAGCCCAAGAAAATGATTCGTTCGCGGGGCACACCCAAGATTTTCAGCGCGTCGACAGCCTCTTGAGCGCGAACCTCCGCCGCAATGTCAAAGTCGCCGTTCGTGGAGTACGCAACGAAAATTTCAGCCTTCGCTGCCGCCAACGTCAGAATCATATTGCCCGCGACGTTAATCTCGTCGTCGGGGTGCGGCGCAAGTATCAAGACCCGCGTCCCGAAATAACTCTTGTCGAAGAACGAATTGCCCGCCGCAGGAATTTCTTTGGCGTCGACCGCCTCGCCGACAAGCTCAAACAGTCCGCAAGCCTCAGCCATCTCGAAAATCTTCGTGACGTTGCGCTGGATTTGAAGTGCCAACTCGTAATCATCGCGCATTGCTTTCACCTCACGACGAAAAATTTACGCGATAGCAAAAAAAAAGTCAACGCCCAAAAATTTTTTGACGCCGGCGAATTTTTTATTATAATCAGACTCGGAAGGTGAAACGCATGAAAAATTTTTTGATCGCCGCGATTATCATCATTACGACGATTTTCGCCGGTTGCAAGCAGCAAGAGCCCGAATTGAATTTCCAAGCCCTCGAAGCGAAATACAACGCGCAAATCGGCGTTTACGTCCTGGACACCAACGACGGGCGCGAGATTGCCTACAAAGCCGACGAACGCTTTGCCTACTGCGCGACGCATACAATTTTCAGCGTGGGCGCGCTCCTGCAACGCAAAAGCTTTGACGAACTTAATGAACTCAGAATTTATTCGGCGGAAGAACTTTTGCCTTACTCCGCGATAACGAAGGTACACGTTAACGACGGCTTGACCGTTGCCGAAATTTGCGAAGCGGCGTTGAGATTAAGCGACAAGACCGCCGCCAATTTGGTGCTCGAAGAATTGGGCGGCATTGACGCGTTCAGAGCAAGCTTGCGGGCAATCGGCGACGACGTGACCGAACCTGCGCGGCTTGAACTAGACATGAACATTTTCAATCCCGACAGCCTCGACGACACGTCCACGCCGCGACAGCTCGCCAAGGATTTGCAGATGTACCTTTTAGGCGACGTGCTCCGCGAAGACAAAAAAATTTTGCTGACAGAGTGGTTGAGCGAAAATTCCATAAACGACGAACTGATTGAGGTGGGCGTTCCGAAGGATTGGAAAGTCGTCGACAAGAACGGCACAGGCATAAATTACGGCACGTGCAATGATATCGGCGTCGTCTTCCCGCCGAACAGAAAGCCGATCGTTATTGCGATTTTGACGCGCCGCAACGAAGAGAACGCACGCTTTGACGATACACTTGTCGGCGAAGTCGCAAAAATAATTTTCAGCGCGTTGAAATAATCTCGGCAAGCTTGGGAACGACGGTTTTAAAGTCGCAGGTTTGTCGAATCAAAATTGCCGCCCTTTGCCCGAAAAGTTTTCTGCGCGCGTCGTCGTCGAACAGCAATGAAATTTTTTCCGCGAAGGCGTTGGCGTCCTCCGAATAAACTCGGTAGCCGTTCATGCCGTCTTCTATCACGTCTTCGCAACCGCCGATGTCGCTTGTCACTGCCGGCAAGCCGCTCGCCATTGCCTCAAGCAGGGAAGTCGGCAAGCCTTCGTGACGCGACGGGAAGATATACACGTCCGCCATTTGATAGAATTCCTGCGGGGCGTCGACTTCGCCTATGACTTTGATTGAGCCGTCTAATTCGGCGGAAAGCGTCCGC
>Ga0247609_10005188_pt1 | contig 12851 bp, 8 predicted proteins | sample 172DNAGHGlowgp2_FD_193487 | JGI IMG/M metagenome (GOLD analysis project Ga0247609, IMG submission 193487) | Sheep rumen microbial communities from Palmerston North, Manawatu-Wanganui, New Zealand - 1728 DNA GHGlow gp2 | ecosystem: Host-associated > Mammals > Digestive system > Stomach > Rumen ...
CAATTTTTTCACCACTCATAAAATTAATGGATAATTCGTGATAATTCATGTTTAAAAAAAGAACCGGTTAACGTGTATATTTCGACATGAATTATCACGAATTGCTCATGAATTATCATAAATTAAGAGTCAACTTTTACACCGTCGACATTTGGTTCGGGCCGCAAATAAGCCTCTTTGTTTTCGAAATACTGGCGAACACGAATAAACACTTGGGTTGTCAAAGAAAGTAAAACGCTTTTGCCGGACAGCAATATTCGTAATTATATTTTTCTCCCACTTGTATAGACCTCAGAGTTATGAGAATTTCGTGGTTCTTTATGAAGTGAACAGTGAAAAAGCACCTGCCGGCAGGACTTTTCACTGTTCACTCGTAACGCTTCACTTGTCGACTTCAGCAGAAGGATTTTTCACTCTTCACGCTTCACTTGTCGACTTCTTCAGAAGGATTTTTCACTCTTCACTTTTCGTTTTTCACTTCGACCGAAGGGAGATTACCTTCTTTCCATTCACGATGTTGATGCCCTTCTGCGGAGCGGAGAGCCGTTGGCCAGAGAGGTTATAGACGGGAGCATCCTCGATGCCACTGATGGTTACGTCCTCAATACCCGATGGGTCGCTGCCTGCATATTCACCTTCTTCCTCAGTTTCTTCATAGTAATACCAGGGAGTCCACCCTCTGCTCTTAGCTACAGCCACCTGCACCGTTGTACAGACATTACCGTCGTTCTCGCCACCATAGACAAAAAATTGCTTGTTTTCAATGTCGTTTATAGGAAGGCTGTTGACAAGATTATACATCTCGGTCCCCTTGATTTGGTTGTTGCAACACCATAACGTATTCAGGGCGGTGTTATTCCACACATCCAACGAGGTCAGTTGGTTGGAGTCACATGATAAATCCTCCAGTGCCGTGTTCTGTGACACATCCAAGGAGGTCAGTTGGTTGTTGGAACAGTCTAAGGAGGTTAGTGCCGTGTTCTGTGACACATCCAAGGAGGTCAGTTGGTTGTTGGAACAGCCTAAGTAGGTTAGTGCCGTGTTCTGCGACACATCCAACGAGGTCAGTTGGTTGTTGAAACAAAATAACCCCGTCAATGCCGTGTTATGCGACACATCCAACGAGGTCAGTTGGTTGGAGGAACAATATAACGATTCCAGTGCCGTGTTCTGCGACACATCCAACGAGGTCAGTTGGTTGAATGAACAATTTAAACCCGTCAGTGACGTGTTCTGCGACACATCCAAAGAGGTCAGTTGGTTGTGGGAACAATTAAAAACCGTCAGAGCCGTATTCTGCGACACATCCAACGAGGTCAGTTGGCCGACGTAACGACAGTCTAAGTAGGTTAGTGCCGTGTTATGCGACACATCCAAAGAGGTCAGTTGGTTGGAGGAACAAGATAACTCTGTCAGTGCGGTGTTTTGCGACACATCCAACGAGGTCAGTTGGTTCCAACCACAATATAAAGTTGTCAGTACCGTGTTCTTAGACACATCCAACGAGGTCAGTTGGTTGTCGTAACAATGTAACAATGTCAGTGCCGTGTTCTGCGAAACATCCAACGAAGTCAGTTGGTTGTAGGAACAAGATAACTCTGCCAGTGCGTTGTTCTGCGACACATCCAAGGAGGCCAGTTGGTTTCTGCCACAATCTAAGTATGCCAGTGCCATGTTCTGCGACACATCCAACGAGGTCAGTTGGTTGTTGAAACAAGATAACTCCGTCAATGCCGTGTTCTGCGACACATCCAACGAGGTCAGTTGGTTGTAGGAACAAGATAACTCTGCCAGTGCGTTGTTATGCGACACATCCAACGAGGGCAGTTGGTTGTTGCTACAATCCAATCTCGTCAGTGCCGTAGTCCCTGACACATCCAACGAGGTCAGTTGGTTGTAGGAACAAGATAACTTCGTCAGTGCCGTGTTATGCGACACATCCAACGAGGTCAGTTGGTTGTCGTCACAAGCTAAGAAAGTCAGATTTGTAAAGAACTCGATGCCTTGCAGACTGGAAATTTGCTTGAAATCCACTTCTATGCTCGTAATTTTGCTTATTTCCTCTTCCGTCAGGAATCTGTCCTGACCATAGTCTTGCGCAAGAAGGTAGTTGCGGAAGTTGGCATCAGGAAAATTCGTCTCGTTGATGGCCACGTCACCTGCCCATGTGGGTATAGCCAGCAGGGCGAGGATTGTTGTAAAGATGTAATTTAATTTCATATGGTTTTGTATGTATTTTGGAAACGAAAAAGGCGTGCAACCATTCGATGCTTATTCTCATTCTTTGGTTACCGCCAAGTGACCATACTACCAAACAAGCAAGAACAGTTCACGCCCTCATCGGGACGTGAACCTTCTGAACAACTTGCTCTCGGTAGTGAATATTGGCGGTATTCAAGAATGAGAGAGACAAGAGCAGAAAGCTCAAGTATCTATTAAAAAGACGACGAACGGGAATTGCCGCGCACCATTCGTTTCAGGTTAATGATAGATGAGTGCGTTGGGATATTCCCTTGCGGAGGTCGGCACCTGGTGCCAAGACTGCCTCCCGTTTTGTTTCGTTACTGTCTGTTTCTTATGATGACGGGGTTAGAGGGTTACACATATTTATATTATTAGCGACAAAATTACTGCTTTTTTCCGACAAACACAAATAAAAGGGAGAAAAACTCACTTCTGCGTCAGGTCTACAGTCTCCCCCGTCAGTCGGCTACGCTCGGCTTCGAAGCAAAGGCGATGGCTGAGCAACGCTTCATCGATAGAAGCCAAAGGTTCTGCCGTCAGGCCTCTGACGGTGGCGAGGAAGTCTTCCATGATGGCGAAGTCGGCACCGCCATGATAAGGCCGGCGCATCTCCTCGGAAAAGTCGAAACGCTCTTCTTCACCAGTCAGGAAGTGGCGGACGGTGACGCAGGCTTCATTGCAGAAGATTTCGCCTTCGGTCAGGCTGATGGCCGTGGAGCGGTGGTCGTCCTTCGTAAAGGCTGTCATGTCGAGGGATATGGTGGTGTGGTCGGCCATTTCGAAGATGGTGGTTTGATGGTCTACTACATCATTGTCACAATGGTAGACGCAACGCCCGTACTGACCTTCGTGCAATTCGTGGTGCAGGACATCGTCGAGGGCCTTCCCTTCAGGCACATCGAAATTGCTAATCCACTCACGGCGTCGACAGTAGAGGTCGACGGCGGAATAGGGACAGGAGCGTTCCACAGGACAGTCGATGCAGCGGAGGGCAGCGCCCTTCGGGGCATTCTCGGACCGGAACCAGCTGAGGGAGCCGAACGATGACACGCGGCAGCAGGGTGAATTGACAAGCCAGAGAAGGAAGTCAATATCGTGGCAACACTTGGAGAGGAGCATCGGATTGCTCTTCTTGCTCTGGCTGAAGACGCCACGGACATAGCTGTGGGCCATGCGGTCGATGCCCACCCGTTCGGTGTGGCGGATGGACATGATGCGTCCCAGACGACCGGAGTCGACGACTTGCTTCATCTTCTGGAAGCAGGGCATATAGCGCAACACATGGCAGACACCGACATGAAGGCCGCGCTCCCGGGCTGCACGGGCAATCGCCTCGCACTCCTCGTAGGTCTGTGCGATGGGTTTCTCCAGCAACACATGCATCCCTTGGCGGATGGCCATCATGGCAGGTTCGAAGTGCAAGGCTTCGGGCGTGGCGATGATGACGGCATCGGCCTCAGTGCGTGGTGTGGAAAAGAAGTGGGAATAGTCACGGAAACGGGCCTCGGCGGGCAAGGCAAATAGGTCTGCCATTTCATTGCGTCGCACGTCATCGGGTTCAACGACAGCCGTGAGCACCACCTCGTCGGGATGCTCACGGACATACGTCATATAGGTTCTCATGCGGTTACCGGCTCCGATGGCCACCACACGGATGGGTTCTTTCATTCTTTTAGAAACCTCCCCCGCCCCCTCCCAAGGAGGGGAGTGCCTGCCGGATTGAGAGGGGAAGGTGGCAGGACTCTTTTAGTTGTCAAGTTGACGAGCAGACAAGCAGTTTGTCTCGTTATTTCAGATAGCAACATGCAGACTTGGTCTACTATTAACTTGTTCACTTGTCAACTCGTCAACTATTAACTCGTCTACTTATTTCCTTTTGTTTTTTTTCTTCGTTGCCTTTTGGGACTGACTCAGGTCGAGGATGCGGATGTTGCGGAAACGTACCCCCTCACCATGACCGCAGAAGCTGATGTAACCATCCTTGTTGAACAGTCCGGGATGGCTCTGGTGGTCGACAGTATAGGGATTTTCGCTGGCACCCTCTGGAGCCATGTTATGGCCTTGGCAGGCTTCGCGGATGTTGCCGTCGAGGATGACCTCTCCATTGACCGTCACGGTGATATGGTCACCCTCAGCACGGATTTCCTCTGTGTTCCATGTGCCCAATGCGGGGAAGACAACACGTTTGGAAGGAATGATACCATAGACAGAACCGTGCTGCTGATACTCACGCAGCCAGCCGGCATAGACGGGGGCGTCGTGGTCGAGTACCTGTATCTCCATGCCGTCGTAGGCAGCATCGACGCCATCCTTCGTGCGGATGCCGATACCATTGTTCACGCCCGGCTCGAGGAAAGCGAACTCAAAGCGATAGACAAAGTCGCTATACTTCTTGTTTGTATAGAGGTTGCCGTTGTCGCCGTAGCCTGCACTGACATAGATGGTGCCGTTGTCGGGGACATAGTTGGTCTTGTTGCCATGCCACTTGTCGAGGCTCTTACCGTCGAACAAGAGTTCGAAGCCCTGTGCCTTCTCTTCGGCAGAGAGCTCCACGTTCATATACTTGTTGCTCTCCTGAACCTTGGCCAGCAGACCCGTGATTTCATCGACAGCATAGCCGGCATCGGCATCACCCTTTGCTTTCTCACTACGGAAGATGTCCTGAGCCTTGGCGAGCATCAGCCTGGTGTCCTCACCAAACTGCAACGGCTTGTTCTTGGCAACCAGCGTCTTCACGGCCTGGGCAGCATCCACTGCGGTTTCCTTGTTGTCAAGATACTTGGCGGCAAGCTGCAGGGAAGGAACGGTGCCGACATTAGCAAGATTATTGACCAACTGCCTGGTCAGCTGAGCAGAGGGTTTCAATTCCAAAGCCTGCTCGGTGAGCTTGTATTCGCGCGCGTTACCATAATTATAGGCTCTGAGCAACTGGAGGTAGCGGCCGAGGATCTGTTCCTTCTGAGCGGGACGTTGCCGGGCTATCTCGTAGAGGTTGTCGACCATAGACGAGTTCTGCACGGTCAGCAACGAAGCTAAGGCGGCATCAGCCGTGGCGGGTTTCTTATATTCCTCCATCAGTGTGGCGATGGCTTCCTTTGTTCCGACCTGTGCGATGAGGGGATAATAGAGGGCCTTATTCTTCGTGGCATTCAGGCGCGGCGTGACGAGGGCCAGCTGTTCTTCGGCCTTCAGAGCCTTGATGGCGGTTTGTGCAGCCGCCTGCACCTTTCCCACTTCATCACCTTCAGCTTTCTCCAAAAGGTCGCAAAGCTGACCGAAGTTGTCGGCACGAGCGACACCCTTCAAGGCATCGAAGGCAGCAGCCTTCACCGTGTTGTCGGAAGAAGAAAGCATCGAAAGGACTTGCGGATAGGCGGCAGCGATGCGACGGTCGGCAGCAAGTTTCAGTGCGGCAGGAACAACGGAGGCTTCACCGCTCTTCAACCCTTCCACAACGGCACTGCTGATGTCACCATTGTAAGAGCGCAGCGCATTGGCAGCGGTCGTCGAACGGATGTTGTCTTTCAATGCCAACTTTGATACAAGTCCCCAAAGCAAATCTGTTCCATCGGTCGCATTCTGTCCAATCTTGGCAGCCGCAATGATGGCCTCTTCTGAGACGGCATCAGGATTACCCATTCCCATCAGCCCATTAAGTGTTGCAGCCTGAGAACCCACATGGTTGTTGCCCAGCCAGCGCACCACATCAACCTTGGCATCCGTGGAAAGTTTGCCAATGTTCTTACCTATGTAGTCGAAGATTCCGTCGCCGGCAACCTCCTGAGCCATCAATAAGGCAGTGTTGCGATATTGGGGATTATCATCTTTCAAGGCGGCAAGGATTTGCTTACCGGCTTTCGGACCTGCTGCCTGCAATGCCAGTTTCAGACCGGCACAGCGCAAGGCAGGGCTCTCGAGTTTCATAAGTTCTTTCGATGCCTTCTGAACAGCCTTCACTTCGACGGCGGGCAGTCGGTTCAAGAGTTGCAGATAGCTGTCGGTAGCGCCGACGGCATCATCTTGATAGTCAGCAGCCTTGGCAGCGGCAGCCAAGACGGGCAGAGACTTCGTTGTTCCGACGGCAGCCAAGGCATTGAGGACTTCGGCCTGCGTCTTTGCATCGCCCTCTCCTACCCAACTGAGCAGCTGGTCTTCGACGCCGTTGAGTCCCTTCTGATAAGCCAGATAGGCTAAGTCGGCTTTGTTGCCCTTGCCGTCATGGATCAGCTGACGGATGACGTCTTCCGAGCCCTCCATCGAAGCCAGTGCCGTACGGGCGAAGCCATTCTGATAGGGGTCGCTGAGATAACGGGCAAACAGCTCAGCATCGGCCTTCTGGGCAATCTTCGGCAGGATGGTGAGGAGGAAAGCCTTGTTGACATCGTCCTTCTGTGCGGCAATGCCTTTGAGCAGAGCCTGCCGAACGGGTTCGCGCAGGTCTTTATGTGCATTTTCCGACACATAGTTCACGATGCCGTTGATGGCATACTCGAACGCGGCATTGGTGCCGTCGGCCGAAGGTCCGAGTTTTGAGATTATCATGCTCATGCCCTGTTCGCCGGTGGCAGCCAGTTCACCCATTACCTGTTGATACTGTTCCGTGGTCTTAGCGGGCAGCTGAGCCAGTCCGTCGGCCACGATGGTTTCCAACACACGACCGCGAGCATCGCGCTGTTGTGCGAATGTCGGAATGCTCAATAAAAGAGCTATTGCAAGAATACTATATATTTTTTTCATGTTTTCTGTCTTTATGTCATTCTGTCTGAAACATGTATTTCTTATATCTTCCACTCGCCACGCATCGGCTGGTCGACAAGTGCATTGGCGGCATCGTCGCCGATGAAGAGCTGCGTCTTCGGGTCGAAGTTGAGGACGCTGCGCCCGAGGCGCAGACCGACGGCACCCATATTGACCAATGTGCAGGAATGGTGGCCGTTCTGTTCGTTCAGCGCGAACTTCTGACGTGTCTTGATGCAGTCGAGGAAGTCGGTGCGCTGCGGTTCCGGGTCGGGCAGTTCATTGATGAGGTTCATCACATCGGGGATGGTGCATTCGAAACCACGATAGACCTTACCCTTCGGGCCTTCGATGTAAGCCGTCTTGCCTTCGCTCTCATAGCCTTCGCCTTCAAGGACAATCTGACAGCCGTCAGCGTAGGTGTAGGTAATCTTATGCCAGATACCCACTGCATCGGGATGCTGCTGAGGAGCATCAATTTCAACTTTCACGGGCAGCTCGTTGTCCTTACCCAACATATACTGTACGGGGTCGAGATAGTGCTGTCCCATGTCGGTCAGTCCACCACCGTCATAATCCCAGTAGCCACGGAAGGTCTGATGGGTGCGGTGGACGTTGTAAGGTTTGTAGGGAGCTGGGCCGAGCCACATGTCATAATCCAGGTGAGCGGGCACAGGTTCGGGCTTCAGATTGTCCTTGCCCACCCAGAAGAACTTCCATGCGAAGCCTGTCGAGCCACTCACGACGACCTTCAGCGGCCATCCGAGCATACCTGAGTCGATGAGTTTCTTCAGCGGCTTCACCGTCGTTCCCAGTCCGTAGAAGGTATCGGTGAAACGGAACCATGTGTTGAGGCGGAAGATACGGTTGTAGCGTTTCACAGCCTCTACCACACGCTTGCCTTCGCCGATGGTGCGTGTCATGGGTTTTTCACACCAGATGTCCTTTCCTGCCTTAGCAGCCTCTACCGCCATCAGCCCGTGCCAATGGGGCGGTGTGGCGATGTGAACCACATCGACATTCTCGTCGTGGACGAGGTCACGCCAGTCACTGTAGGCTTTCACATCCTCGCCGAAGCTCTTCTTGGCTGCTTCGACGGCACTTTTGAGATGGTTTGCATCGACATCGCACACCGACACCAGCCGACAGCGTTCGTCGCTGGTGAAGTGGGAAGTGGAACGGCCGATGCCGCCCACACCGATGATACCTTTTGTCAGTTGGTCACTGGGAGCCACATAGCCCGTGCCGCCAAGCACACGTCGTGGCACAATGGTGAACACGCCGGCTGCGCCAAGCGTCTTCAGAAACGTACGTCTGTTTGTCTTCATGATACTCACGTATGTTTAAAGTTTAAAGTTTTCATTTCAATAGAAAGCCGAACGTCGTTATCAGCTTTCTTAACGCGACAAATTTACGATTTTTTTTGCAAACTGCCACACATAGATGTTTTTTTTAACAATATTATATATTTAATTCTTCTTTTTCTTTGTACTTTTGCACCTCGTAATCATCATTGCATGAAAAAACTGTTCATACAACTGCTTCTTGTCGCCACGATGTTGTTCGGTCTCCTTGGCTCCGAAACGGGAGTCAGGGCAGAAGGGCTTTTGGCACAAAAGCATCAGGATGAACAGCAAATCAGCCGGCACGACGGTCTGTCGATACTCATGGCAGAAGAACCGGAAGTGCCGACGAGTATCCTTCGCAACCCACCATCGTCACATCGTATTGCTGCCTCACGGTCGTTCCGGCTGCTGCCGACCCATGGGGGCAAACCCGGCCAGCATTACGGACGATATGCCGGACGCTATTCGTCAAACCCTCTTATTGCGTTATCACAGCCTCTGCAGTTCTGCCAAAGGGTCTGTCGGGCTGATGCGTCTCCGCGCCTTTATTATGTCATTGCGCTCAGACGCCTTCTTTGTTAGTCATGCTCTACCCTGTCGTCTTGATGAAGGGAGGGATATCAAATAGAATACATACTAATAAAGAAGAAAAAAAACTATGGCAAAAATAACACATTTGCAGATGTGGAAAGACATCTGCGGTGACGACCATATTGTCGTCATCAAATCCTTTTTTAGACTGCGCACTACCGCCGTCTATCAACCGACAAACAGTCCACTCAATGCTACCAAGATGGAGTTTTCACTTGCCGACGGCGATAAGCTGAGACGTATACTGTCCTCGCCGGCTGACAACCTTGCCAATGCCGTCGGTGACTTCCGCCCCAAACAGACCTCCAACGGAAACTATATGGCTGAGGTGTGTACTTCACAAGACGGTGCCTTCATTGCCCTCAGGCTCTACCAGTTTATCAACATGAACTACGAGCCTGTCATCGGCACCTGCCGTTTCGAAGGCGAAAAGGCGCAGATCATCAAACGGCTGTTTTAGTTATAACAAAAGAGGAACCGAAGCCCACCTGACTTCGGTTCCTCATTCTTCACTCCGCGTGTCTCATTCCTCACTCCGCGTGTCTCATTCCTCAATGATTTCTGCCTGCAACCACTGCCCGATGAGGGTCTTGGCATCGTTAAGGGCCGTTGCCTCGTCGACCTCATATTCTTTGGTCAGGAGACTGGCAAGGGTCTCGGCATCGAAGCTGTCGAGCTGCTGGACGTTTTTCCAGAGATAAGCCGACGACTCGTTCATCGAAATGATATTGCTGAAGTCGATGTTTTCCTTTCCTTCAGCCACGATGATGTTTTCACCGCAGACGGTGCGGAGGTTAAATCCTTTTTTTGCTTTCATAGTTATTCTTTTTTTTATGGTTCGGCCATTTGGTGGTTTTGCAGATTAGGGATATTACCTTTTCAAGTAGGTAACTCTCCTAAACGACTCAACGCCCAATTTCCTAAACGACCCATTCATTATTTCAGTTCTGTTGTAAAAAAGTTCACGATTTGTCGCATCAGGTGCATCCGCGTGTTGCCCCCATAGATGCTGTGGTTCCGATTGGTATAGATAAGTTCGCGGAAGTCCTTGTCTGCCTGCACCAGTGCTTCGCTATACTCAAAGGTGTTCTGCGGATGCACATTGTCATCGGCCAGTCCATGACAAATCAGCAGGGCACCATGCAGCTTTCCGGCACGTTCGATGGGGTTGATGGCATAGCCCTCCGGGTTCTCTTTGGGCGTACGCATATAGCGTTCCGTATAGATGCTGTCGTAGAACTTCCAGTTGGTGGGCGGTGCCACAGCCACACCGGCACGGAAGGCGGGTCTGCCTTCACTCATACTCATCAGCGTGTTGAAGCCGCCATAGCTCCAACCCCAGATGCCGATGCGGTCTTTATCGACATACGGCTGGCTACCCAACCACAGGGCAGCCTCCACCTGATCTTTCGACTCCAGGTCGCCGAGCCGCATGTAGGTGCACTTTTCAAACTCTGCGCCCCGTGCTCCCGTTCCGCGTCCGTCGACGCTGACCACGATGAAGCCCAGCTGAGCCAGGTAGTAGTCGAAGGCTCCCCCCTGCCCCATCGAACCCGCACTCCACGAGTTGACAACCTGCTGGCTGGCGGGTCCGCTATACTGATGCATGATGACAGGGTATTTCTGCGAGGCCGAGAAGTTGGCAGGCTTCACCATCCACCCGTCCAGGCGCACGCCCTCAGAGGTCGTAAACGAGAACATCTCGCGTTTTGCCAACTGATAGTCCTTCAGGCGGTCTTTCACTTTCTGATTGTCTACCAATGTCTTCAGTGCCTTTCCCTTCTGGTCGCAGAGGGTGATGACGGTCGGGGTGTTGAGGTCGCTCCACGACTTGATGAAATAACGGAAATCGCCGGAGAAGGTGGCGCTGTTCCATCCTGCCTGCGTCGAGAGCCGCTCGGTCTTGCCGTTCTTATGACTGACGAAGAGCTGCCGGTCGTGCTCATTGTCGGAAGCCGCCTGATAATAGACATCACCGGTGCGCTCGTCGTAGCCATAGACAGCCGTGACATCGTATTTGTTGTTGGTCACCGTGCGCAGCAGCTGACCGTTGAGGTTATAGAGATAGATGTTCGTGAACCCTGTGCGGTCGCTGGGCACGAGGATGGTCTGCTTTCCGACGAGGATGTCCGTCACCTCACCCTCCTTGACATATTTTTCAATCTTCTCGCTCAACACCTGCTGTGCCACCGTCGTACGGGCATTGACGCTGTAGATGGCGAGTTCATCCTGATGGCGGTTCAGCGTGTAGACCAGCACGCGGTCGGTCTCGCCCGATGCCACCATTCGCGGCATGTATCCGTCGTCGGGCATCGGCACCTGCAACTTCAGAGCCTTGTGCGACTTGATGTCGTAGCTCCAGGCGGTGACCGTCGAGTTCACCTGGCCAGCCTTCGGATATTTATAGGAATAAAGGCTGGGATAGTCGGCATTCTCTGCCAGCATGGGCTTCATGCCACGGAACATCTGCAGGTCGTAGGTCTTGACCTTGCTCTCGTCCCACCGCAGCCAACAGAGCATCTGCCCGTCGGACGTGAAGGTCAGCGCACGGTCCATCGTGAACTCTTCTTCGTAGCCCCAGTCGGGCGCACCGTTGATGACCTCGCCGAACTTCCCGTCTTTCGTCACCTGACTCTCGGCATTGTCGTAGAGCAGCTTAATCAGGAAGATATTGCCGTCACGCACGAAGGCTATCTGGTTTCCGTCGGGACTCCACACGGGAATCTGCTGCTTACCTCCGTCGGAGAGCCGTTCGAGCTTCTTCGTGCGAATGGTGTAGATGTAGTAATCGGCTTTGAGCGACCGGCGGTAGATGCGCTCGGAGTTTGCCCTGATGAGCATCCGCGTGCCGTCGGGTGACAGTTCGAAGCCATCGAAACTGTCGATTTTACAACCGATGGTGTTGTCCTTGTCGAAGAGTGTTTCTACGGGTTGTCCCGACTTGAACGAATACTTCATAATCTTTCCGTCATCACTGAGCTGCAGATAATCGTCAGTGCCGGGTATCGTCGTCATGCCGGGAAGCCCCTGCGCAGCGAACGTACCATTCATCACATCCCCGAGGGTCAGCTTCGGCTGACCCCACGCGCTTACTACGCCCATCAGGACGACAAGCATGAAAAAATGAATTCTATTCTTATACATAATGTGTGCAAAGGTACGAAAATAAATGAGAAATGAGAAATGAGAAAATGAGAAATTTGCAAGAATGCGTGTCCGTTTATGATTTTTTATGTTTTGGTCGTTCGAGAAGCATGACCGAAAGGACCAAATCAACATCACAAGGGCAAAAAAAAGTTAAAAAAACACTCGTCCAGGCAAATTTCTCATTTCTCGCTTCACATTTCTCATTTTATTTGCGTACCTTTGCATCCGCAATAACAGCATGGTACCTTAACAAAGCGGTTATGTGACGGTCTGCAAAACCGTATAGAGCGGTTCGACTCCGCTAGGTACCTCTGAAGAAAAGCCGAAGTCCGCTAAGAGCGCGACGTCGGCTTTCTTTGTTTCTTAAACCTATCAAAGCAATCGGAAAAAATGAAAAAGAGCTTATTCACAGCATTGGCCATGCTGACCTTTCTGACCGCCAGCGCACAGAGTTATCAGCCTACCGACGACAACCTGCAAGCCCGACAAGCCTTCCAGGATGCCAAGTTCGGCATCTTCATCCATTGGGGTGTCTACTCCATGTTGGGCGACGGCGAATGGGTGCAACATTCCAAGCGCATCAACCGCGACGAGTACGCATTGCTGCCGGCAGGCTTCTATCCCTCCCGCTTCGATGCCCGCCAGTGGGTACGGGCATTCAAAGAGGCAGGCGCCGGCTACGTCACCATCACCTCGCGCCACCACGACGGTTTCTCGATGTTCCGCACCGACGCCACCGACTTCGACATCGTCGATGCCACGCCCTTCCGGCGCGACATCATCGGC
>Ga0247609_10005189_pt1 | contig 12844 bp, 13 predicted proteins | sample 172DNAGHGlowgp2_FD_193487 | JGI IMG/M metagenome (GOLD analysis project Ga0247609, IMG submission 193487) | Sheep rumen microbial communities from Palmerston North, Manawatu-Wanganui, New Zealand - 1728 DNA GHGlow gp2 | ecosystem: Host-associated > Mammals > Digestive system > Stomach > Rumen ...
GACAATATTCTGTATATGTTACATAATGGAGTAAAGTAAACATTAAGGCTTTGAATGCGTAAGTTTATTAAAAAGTTTTAGACATAATTATCCTTGTTGGCAAAACTTTAAGGGGGGGTGCTTTTGTGAAAGATATGATCGAAAGAATTATGGAGATGGATAAAACTGCACGAGAAGTTACTCAGATAGTTCAAAAAGAAAAGATAACTTTAGAGCAGGAAATAAAGGAATTAAAGAAAAACATTCGATCGGAGTACTTGCTAAGAGCTAGAACTAGGATCGAAAATAACAGAGTGCAAGAACAGAAATTAGCGGAAGAAAAAATCGAAGAAATAAATAAGTTCGGGTGCGAAGTCTTGTCAAGGCTTGAGAAAATATATAATGAAAATAAAGATATTTGGGTGAATAATATTGTAGACCACACGATAAAGGAGTGAAATTATGTCATTAAAATTCTCCTCTAATGTGATTTCTGCAAAAGTTTTAGCGATGTACGGAAAGAGACTTAAACGCAACGATTATGATAACTTATTGAATTGCAAAACAGTTTCTGAAATTGCTTGTTATCTAAAAAACGAGGCAAATTATAGCAGAGAATTAAAAGATATCGATGAAATTAATATAAGAAGACATGAATTGGAGTTTTTAGTTAGAAATAAATTGTTTAATGATTTGTCAGTAATAGGTAAATATGAATTTACTACTAGGGAAATATTTGCTAAGTATACTATAATAAAATCAGAAGTTGAATTGATATTGCACGTTTTAATGAGCCTTTTGTCTGTAAAGAAAGAATATGTGTACTACGATTTGTCTGATTTCTTTAAAGTCCATACAAAATTAAATTTAGAATTGCTTTTGAATATAAACGATTATGACGACTTTTTTAAATTTTTAAATGCTACACCTTATTATAAATTGTTAATAAACTTAAAACCAAGTAGCCTTGATGTTAGAATGGATATATCTAGAGTAGAACAGTTACTTTATAATTACCTTTATGAAAATTTTTTTAGTTCTATCGATGAAATTAAGTATAAGAAAACAAGAGAAGACTTAAAAGATATTTTTTCTTGTTTTGTAGATTACAATAATTTTGTAAGGATAATTAGACTACACAGAGCGAAAAGTTATAGTAACTTTGCATTTTTAGACTATGGTTCTATAAAAAGAGAAAACATTGAAAAAATGAAAAAATCGATAAGCGAAGAAGATATATTTGATATTATGAGAGAATTGCCTCAAGACAAAAAAATGTTAAAAACAAAATATAGTTATTTAGATCAGCTTCCGAAAAAAGTACTTTACAATAGGTGTCGACAAGCAATTCATTCCACAAATGATGCTTCGATGATTTTTTTATCTTATATGTTTTTATCTCAAATAGAAATAGATAATATAATTAATATTATTGAAGGTGTTCGCTATAGCGTCTCGAAAAGTGAGATAGAAAGCTTACTGGTTTTAAAGCAAGCTTGAAGATGAATTAAAAGGGGGTAAAATAAAAAGTGGCAGTTTCGAAGATTAAAGTTGCAAGCGTTATAGGGGTCAATTCAGCTCTAGATGAAGTAGCGAGAATTTGTGGGAGATCTCAATTTTTTCATCCTGAAAATGCGTTAAACTTTTTCTCTAAGATGAAAAAGTTTACTCCATTTACTGATAAGGATGAAGTGTCAGAACCTTTAAAAAAATTGCAAAATATAGTTTTGGCAATTGATAAGAATTTAGAAATCGTAAACATAGATGATTTTGATGTTTCGATAAGCGAAGTTAAAGATTATGTTGATTATTTATATGTAAAAATTGAAAATTTACTTAAGAAAAAACAAGAATCTATGTCTTTAATAGAAAATTACAGCAAGTCTTTATTTCAAATAAGACCTTTTGCAGGACTTGATATAAATTTAAGTGAAGTATCAAATTGTCAATATATAAAAGCAAGATTTGGAAAGCTCCCGAAAGAAAGCTACAATAAATTAATAAAGAAAAACGAAGAAGAAAGTAATCCTTATGTATTATTTTTTCCATGTACTCACGACGAAAAATTTTATTGGGGTGTATATTTTGCACCGGTAGAATTTAAAGAAAAAATCGATAGGATTTTTGCAGGGCTTTATTTTGAAAGGATAAGGATTTCTGAAAAAGATGGAACTGTAGAACAAAAAATAGCGCTCATTGAAGAAAACATATCAAAAGAAAAGGATAACCTCGAAAAGATAAATAAGAAGATAGAGTCATTTTGGGAAATACAAAAAGATCAATGTATGAGGTTCTACACAAAACTCGAAGAATTAAATACTTATTCGGGAATCAAAAAGTACGCTGCTAAATATCATGATAATTTTATTTTAGTAGGTTGGATTCCTGAAGAAAATGAAACAGAATTTTCTCAGATGCTTGATAGAATAGATGGTATAGAATATTCTATAGATCGAGCAGATTCAGATTTAAAACATAAGCCGCCGGTCAAATTAAAGAACAATTGGTTTTCACGACCATTTGAAACTTTCATAAAAATGTACGGGCTTCCTGGATACAATGAAATAGATCCGACATTTTTTGTAGCGATAACTTACACTTTGATGTATGGAATAATGTTTGGCGATGTAGGTCATGGATTAGTTTTAGCTTTAATCGGACATTTAATGTGGAAATTAAAGAAATTTTCAATAGGACCAATTATGACACGATGTGGATTATCCGGGGCATTTTTTGGAGTGATTTACGGTTCTGTTTTTGGGTATGAACATGCCTTAGATCCATTTTACAAAAGAGTTTTTAATTTAGATGAAAAACCGATAGAAGTCATGGCGCCGGACACCATAATGAAAGTAATTGTAGTGGCGATTTTACTAGGTATCATTTTGATAATAGCTGCTATATTGATGAAAATAGCGCTATCGATAAAATTGAGAGACTTTGAAAATTTACTCTTTAGTCAAAATGGAATTTGTGGTCTTATCTTTTATGTTTCGCTAATCGTAGCCCTTATGGGTCAGATGTTTTTAAATATAAAAGTTCTAACGCCAAGTTTTATAATTTTCCTTTTAGTGCTTCCGATTCTTCTTATTTTCTTAAAGGAACCGCTTGGAAATTTGATTTCAGGAAAGCAAAATTGGCAACCAGAATCTTGGGGCGAATATATTTCTCAGAGCTTTTTTGAAATTTATGTTGTATTACTTGAATTTATTTTAAATACAATTTCATTTTTACGTGTTGGAGCATATGTATTGTCGCACGCAGGATTCATGATGGGAGTTTTCATCATAGCAAATATGGTTCCGCAACCGGCTAACATTGCAGTTGTGATCTTCGGAAATGTATTCGTAATAGGCCTAGAGGGACTTTTAGTTGGAATACAAGTTCTAAGGCTTGAATTTTACGAGATGTTCAGTAGGTTCTTCGACGGTAACGGTAAAGAATTTGCACCGGTGAAGATTCCGTATAAAAGTTTAGTGAGTGTAAAATAATTGCTCGGAAAGATAAAATTAAATATGAGCAATAAAATAAAAATTAATTTAATTGGAGGGTAAACTTATGACAAGTTTATTATTTGTAGGACTTTTTATGATTTTAATGGGTGTATCAATATTTTTTACGAACAGAGCGTTCAAAAAAGGCAAGAATGTTAAGAAGTTAATTTTAGTACATGTTTTATCGTTTGCATTTATTTTAGTTGCAAGTTTAGTACCGGCTGTTTGCGCAAGTGCGCAGGATAACACTTCAAACAATACAAAAGTGGTAGCAGAGCAACAAACAACGGAAGCTAAAGATGATTCCAGTAAAGGTTGGGGTTACTTAGCGATGGGTCTTGCTATTGGACTTACTTGTTTAGGAACAGGTTTAGCAGTTTCATCAGCAGCGTCAGCGGCTATTGGAGCGACTTCAGAAGAACCTAAGCTTTTCAGTAAATATTTGATTATAGTTGCACTTGCAGAAGGTGTATCGGTTTTCGGATTCTTAGTTTCCATTTTCATTTACGGAGCAATTTCTTAAAATTAACATTCAAATGAAAAATTAAAATTTAAAATTTAAGAAAAAAGGGGGTACAGCATGAGGTTTCATTTGATTAGTGACAATACAGACACGCAGGTAGGTATGCGCTTAGCGGGAATACCTGGGGAAGTTGTGCACACAGAGGAAGAAGTAAAAAAGGCTTTAAGTGAAGCTATAAAAGATGAAGAAATAGGGGTAATCCTAATAACCAACAAACTAGTTGACTTATGTAGAGATTACATATATCAGACGAAACTTCGTGTAGCGAAACCTTTGATTGTAGAAGTGCCGGATCGGCATGGCAACAGCAATTTAAAGTCTTCAATATCTAAGTATATAAAGGATGCTATTGGTATTAGCATATAAAGCTTTTATTCGGGAGGTGATAAAAAGTGCCTATAAATGATAAGACCAGTAATTTTTTAAAAGCGATAGATAAGTATGCAAAAGAACAGCAAAAGGAAATAAAATTAAAAGCGAATGAATTTAAGATAAAGGAATTACAAAAGGCAGAAGCTGAGGTTTTGAGGGATTCATACAACCTTATTCAACGTGAAATGGCGAATATGAGAAAAAAAATCGATGGGCAAGTTTCAAAAGCTGAGATTGAAAATAAAAGAAAACTTCTTGAAAAACGTCGTGAAATAACTGAAAAGGTATTCAAAGAAGCAGAAAAAAAATTAAGAGAATTTACAGAGAGTGAAGATTATTTGAACTTTTTATTAAGGTGCTCAAAAAATATCTCGAGAGTACTCAATGATGCTCCTGATATAAAATTATATGTAAAGCAAAGCGATTTAAAATTTAGCGAGGAACTCAAAAAAGCATTCGGGAAAAATTGTGAGATTTTAGAAAGTAAAAAGATTAAAATTGGCGGGATAGTAGGAAAAAGTTTATCTATCGGTATTAATATAGATGAAACTTTAGATTCTAAACTTGAAAATGAAAGAGAATGGTTTGCTGAAAATTCAAAATTAAGTATAGTTTAAAATATGATAGCTTAAAAGGGAAAAATAAGCTAACATCTTTTATGGAGTGTGTTTTATGGAAAATCAGAATGTAATTTACGGAATAAACGGACCAGTTGTAACTGTCAAGGATACAAAGTCATTTTCAATGTTAGAAATGGTTTACGTAGGAAAAGAAAAATTAATCGGCGAAGTTATCAGCATAAACGATAAATTTACAACGATTCAAGTTTATGAAGAAACAACAGGATTAAAACCACTAGAACCGGTTATAGGTTCTGGTCAGCCAATGACTGTCACTTTAGGTCCAGGTATTCTAGATAATATATTTGATGGGATACAAAGACCCTTAAAGGCAATTGAGAAAAGTTCCGGTAGTTTTATCAAAGCAGGTTCGAGTGTAAATGCTTTGGATGAAGAAAAACTCTGGAATGTACAAATGGATGTAAAAGTTGGAGACAAATTAAAAGCAGGGCAAATCTATGCACATTGTGATGAGACTAGCGTTATTTGTCACAAGTGTATGGTGCCAAACGATATTACTGAAGGGGAAGTTGTAAAGGTAGCTGAAAACGGAGAATATAGAGTAAACGACACTGTGGTAACTTTAAAGGATAATGATGGATTAGAGCACAATTTGACTTTGTGCCAAAAGTGGCCGATTAAAACTCCTAGACCGATAAAAAAACGTCTGCCGACAAATGTCCCTTTAATAACGGGGCAAAGAGTTATAGATACGCTTTTTCCAATTGCCAAAGGTGGAGCTGCAGCGGTTCCTGGAGGATTTGGAACGGGTAAAACAATGACTCAGCATCAACTTGCAAAATGGTGCGATGCAGACATAATAGTCTACGTGGGTTGCGGGGAACGCGGTAATGAAATGAGCCAAGTTTTGAGCGAATTTTCAGAACTCATAGACCCTAAAACAAATAAAAAGATGACAGAGAGAACTGTGCTAATTGCGAATACTTCCAATATGCCGGTTGCAGCAAGGGAAGCGTCCATTTATACGGGGATAACTTTGGCAGAATACTATAGAGATATGGGTTACAACGTAGCGATAATGGCGGACTCAACATCGCGTTGGGCAGAAGCTTTAAGGGAGATTTCAGGTCGACTTGAAGAAATGCCGGCTGAAGAAGGGTTCCCGGCGTATTTGCCGTCAAGGTTATCTGAATTCTACGAAAGAGCAGGCATTGCGGAAACTTTATCGGGCGAAAATGGTTCAGTCACGATAATTGGAGCGGTTTCACCGCAAGGATCAGACTTTTCAGAACCTGTCACTCAGAATACTAAAAGATTTACAAGATGTTTCTGGGCGCTCGATAAATCTTTGGCGTACGAAAGACATTATCCTGCTATAAACTGGATGCAAAGCTATAGTGAGTACTTTTCAGATCTTGACCCGTGGTTTTATGACCATGTTGGAGAGGGATTTATAAGAAGGAGGAAAAAAATAAGCGCTATTTTGCAAGAAGAAAATAAATTAATGGAAATCGTAAAACTCATAGGTTCTGACGTTTTGCCGGATGATCAAAAATTAGTTATCGAGATCGCAAGAGTTATAAGAGTTGGTTTTTTACAGCAAAATGCCTTTCATAAGGACGACACTTATGTGCCACTTGAAAAGCAAAAAATGATGATGAAAACAATCTTATATTTATATAAAAAAGCAAAACAATTAATAAGTGCATCTATTCCTCTTGCAAGGATTATCGAGACGGGGCTTTTTGATAAATTAATAAAAATGAAATACGATATTCCAAACGATAGACTCGATATGTTCGAGTCGTACATCAAGGAGATTAATGCGGCATTTGAATCGATCTTAAAATCACATTGATTTAATGTTGTAAATTGAGCAGATTTTTAATTTTTGGCGCGGCCAAAACGATCGAAAAACATTTCGATCGTTAATGGCGACAAAATTATTTTATTAAGGTTTGCCATTAAATAATAAATATATTTTCAATATATTTATTGGCCGCGCCAAAAAGCGCAGTTTAAAAGCAAAACTCAAAAAGGGAGTGAGTAAAACAAAATGATTATTGATTATATCGGAGTTAAAGAGATAAACGGATCTTTAATTGTAATCGATAATGTAGAAAATGTTTCATACGAAGAAGTTGTAAATATCCGATTAGAAAGTGGCGAAATGCGGCAAGGCAGAGTAGTGCAGATCGACGGAAAAAGGATAGTAGTGCAAGTTTTTGAAGGAACGAGAAATATATCTCTTGAAAACACGAGAACTAGGCTAAAAGGACATCCAATGGAGATGGCACTTTCGCCGGAAATATTAGGCAGAGTATTTGATGGAGCAGGGCGACCGATTGATGGGCTCGGAGATATATTCCCAGAGAAAAAAGTAAATATAAACGGAACGCCAATCAATCCGGTTTCGAGGGAATACCCACGAAATTATATAAATACAGGAATATCATCGATAGACGTTTTAACAACGCTCATAAGAGGACAAAAATTGCCGATATTTTCGGGCGCAGGTATGAAACATAATGAGCTAGCAGTACAAATTGCAAGGCAAGCAAAAATTTCAGGAGAAGAAAAAGGGAACTTCGGGATTGTGTTTGCAGCGATGGGTGTAAAAAATGACGTAGCGGATTACTTTAAGAAGAGTTTTGAAGAATCTGGAGCGCTAGAGAGAGTTGTAATGTTTTTAAATCTTTCTAATGACCCTGTTATAGAGAGAATTTTAACGCCGAGATGTGCTTTAACAACAGCAGAATATTTAGCTTTTGAGCACGGTATGCACATTTTAGTTATCATGACGGATATGACATCATATTCTGAAGCTTTAAGGGAATTTAGCTCATCTAAAGGTGAAATTCCAGGTAGGAAAGGATATCCTGGATACTTATATTCTGACTTAGCGTCACTTTACGAAAGAGCTGGCATGGTAAAAGGTAAGGAAGGTTCTGTTACTCAGATCCCTATTTTAACAATGCCGAATGATGACATCACGCATCCTGTACCGGATTTAACAGGATATATCACAGAAGGTCAAATAGTACTAGATAGATCTCTTGAAGCTAGTGGAATTTATCCTCCTGTGTCGATCTTACCGTCACTTTCTCGTTTGATGAAAGACGGAATCGGAGAAGGCTTTACAAGAGAAGATCACTCTTCGCTTGCTAATCAGCTTTTTGCTTGTTATGCAAAGGTCATGGAAGCTAGGTCTTTAGCGTCAGTTATTGGGGAAGATGAATTGTCTCCTGAGTATAAAAAAATCATAGAGTTTGGTAAAGCTTTCGAGACAAAGTTTTTAAATCAAGGCCATAATGAAGATAGATCTATAAAACAAAGTTTAGATTTAGGTTGGCAACTTTTATCTAAACTGCCAAAATCTGAATTAGATAGAATAGATCAAAAAATATTGGATAAGTATTATCAAGAGCATATTGATAAGTAAACATTTGAATCAAAAATTTAAAAATAGAGTGTGAGGAGGGAATTTTGTGAGCGCTCCTGTAGTACCGACGAAAGGAAATTTAATAGCGCTGAAGAAATCTTACGAATTGTCTAAAGTTGGATTTGAACTTATGGACAAAAAGCGTAACATTTTGATAAAAGAATTGATGGCGCTTATAAAGAAGGCATCGGAAATACAAAACAAAATTGATATAACCTACAGCAAGGCGTATTTAGCGCTTCAAAAGGCTAACATCACACTTGGAATTTGCAGGGAAGCTGCCAGTACAGTGCCAATAGATAATAGCCTTAAGTTATCGTATCGCAGTGTAATGGGTGTAGAGATACCTATTGTGTCGATAGACGAAGAAAAAGAAAATGATTTTCCTTTTGGGATTTACACTTCGGATTCGATGTTAGATGAAGCTTATAGGAGTTTTTTAAATGTTAAAAAATTAAATGCCAATTTAGCAGAACTTGAAAATAGCATCTATAGGTTGGCCGATACTATCAGCAAAACTCAAAAACGTGCCAATTCCCTTAAAAATGTGGTTATACCACGCTTTGAGAAAAATATCAAGTACATTAGTGATGCACTTGATGAAAAAGAAAGGGAAGATTTTTCTCGGCTAAAAGTTATAAAAAAAATAAAGAAATAGTTTTAGAAAGGATTTAACAAAAAGAAACTATATAGTAAATCTTTATGATTTTTTATAAACAAGAGGATTGGCCATGTTATATTATCAAGTCTAAATAAGAACGTAAACTTCTAATTATTTTACTAGGAAAGTAAACGAAAAGATCATTTTTAGTAATTCACAAAAATTTACGGTTTTAATAAAAAATTTGTATCATTAACATGATACAAGATATACTACAATAATTGGTTAAGAATAAATTTGATTTTTTAATTTTAGTAACACTCTTTGTTGTGGGTCTAATCATATATAATAACAACTGTGTAACGTTATTTGTTAACACACAGTCCAGTGTGGTTTGCCCTTGGAGAGGGACATTAAACTACTATTTTATTATGCGAGGACAATATTATGATCTCTATTGCAATAGACGGTCCATCCGGATCGGGAAAAAGTACAATTTCAAAAGAAGTAGCTCAAAAGTTAAACTTTTTACATATTGACACGGGAGCTCTTTATAGGGCAATTGCATATTATGTTTTTAAAAATCAAATTCAAATTGACAAAGTCTCTGAGATTTTAAATAAGATCAATATTGATCTTAAATTTCAGGATGGCAAACAGCTTGTATTTTTAAATAATGAGAACATTTCAGAAAAAATCAGAACTCCTGAAATATCTGCTTTAACTTCGCAAATTTCAAAAAACAAAGAAGTTAGAGAATACCTTCTTAAAACTCAGAGAAACCTTGCAAAAAAATATAACGTCATAATGGATGGAAGAGATATTGGAACTACCGTTTTGCCGAATGCCAACGTTAAAATATTTTTAACCGCTTCAAATAAAACAAGAGCTAAAAGACGACAACTCCAACTTATTCAGTCTGGCATAGATTGCGAATATACTGAGATTTTAAAAAATATTATCGAACGCGACAATCAAGATATGAATCGTAAAATATCTCCGCTAATAAAAGCAGAAGGCGCTATTTTGTTAGATACTTCTGAACTAACATTTTCTGAATCTGTCAACAAAATAATCGAAATTATAAAATCAAATCTTTAAAATTAGGAGAATTAAAATGAAACCATACGGGCTTTATAAAGTTTTATGCGGAATATTTAAACCTTTCGTAAAAATTATTTACAGACTTGAAATCAGAGGAGCGGAGAATATACCTAAAACAGGACGAGCTATATTATGTCCCAATCACACTTCAAATGCCGATCCGATTATTTTAGGTATTTCTTGCGAAAGACAAGTATTTTTTATGGCTAAAAAAGAACTTTTTAAAAATAAACTTTTCGGAAACCTTTTGTCAAAACTAGGAGCTTTTTCTGTTGATCGCGGAAATCACGATAAAATGGCGATAAATTCAGCTGAAGAAATCCTTCAAAAAGGAAATATATTGGGATTATTTATAGAAGGGACAAGGTCTAAAACCGGCGAATTTTTAAAGCCGAAAAATGGTGCTGCTATGATTTCTTTTAGCACTCATACTCCAATAATACCTGTTTGCATTAGAGGTAAAAAACAAAACGTTATAAGGGCTTTTAGAAAAAATGTTATAATCATCGGAGAACCTATGTATATAGAAAATTTTGAAAACTTGAAAATCTCAGGAAAGGAAATCCGAATTTTCAGTCGCGAAATTATGGAAAAAATAAAAAATCTATCAGAAAGCGTTAATTAAATTTCCGTGGACATTGTAATTTATTAAGAAATTATGTTGTACTATAAAAGCTAATAAGTATAATTCTTAATTTTTGGCACTCCCAATTTTGTATTGGTCTTGTGGCATTTTTATGCTAAAATATAATAAGTAAAATAACACATGAAAGGAAATCTAAAATGAAGCTAGGAATTGTAGGACTGCCAAACGTCGGGAAAAGTACACTTTTTAATGCCATTACTAATGCAGGCGCTAGCGCTGCTAACTATCCCTTTTGCACAATTGATCCGAATGTCGGAGTAGTAGCTGTACCGGATGTGCGATTAGAAAAATTAAAAGAAATGTATAACCCTGAAAAGTTTACTCCGGCTACAGTCGAATTTGTAGATATTGCAGGACTTGTAAAAGGTGCATCAAAAGGAGAGGGCCTAGGAAACAAGTTTTTATCGAATATTAGAGAAGTCGACGCTATCGTTCATGTTGTAAGATGTTTTGAAGATAATAATATTGTCCATGTTTCTGGTTCAATTGACCCTAAGAGAGATATTGAAACTATAAATCTGGAACTAATTTTATCCGATATAGAGATGGTTGATAGGCGTATAGATAAAACAAAAAAGATGCTAAAAGCTGATAAAAAATATCAAACAGATTTAGAATTCTTTGAAAAATTGAAAAAGCATTTAGAATCTGAAAAATCCGCAAGAAGCTTGGAAACTTCAGAGGAAGAAGCGGAACTCCTCAACAGTATAGATTTGCTAACTTCTAAAAAGGTTATTTATGCTGCAAATTTCAGCGAAAGCGATTTTAAGTCGAATTTAATGGAAAACTCATGTTTTAAAGAAGTAAAAGATATTGCAGATAAAGAAAATGCTAAAGTTTTACCAATATGTGCACAAGTTGAAGCTGAAATATCCGAGATGGACAACGAAGAAAAGAAAATATTTTTGTCTGATATAGGCTTAACGGAATCTGGACTTGATAGGTTAGTCAAAGCGTGTTATGAACTTTTAGGCTTGATATCGTTTTTAACGGCAGGTAAGCCTGAAGTAAGGGCTTGGACTATAAAGAAAGGGACAAAAGCACCAGCAGCAGCTGGAAAAATTCATACCGATTTTGAAAGAGGATTTATAAGAGCAGAAGTTGTATCTTACGATGACTTAATTTCTTGTGGCTCTTTAAATGCTGCAAAAGAAAAGGGATTATTAAGATCTGAAGGTAAAGATTACGTAATGCAAGACGGAGATGTAGTTTTATTTAGATTTAATGTTTAAAGGTTTAAAAAAAGCATAAATTCATAAATTTAATATGCAAAAAAATATGCGACTCACAAAAGCTATCAGCTTAAGCTTAGAGAGTCGCATTTTTATATACTTAAATTGGTATTGCTAATATTGCATATATAGTAAAGAATAAAGACTCCATTTTTCTCTTCATGCATCATGATTCTCTATCACCTATGCAACATTAGCAATATTCCCATATTTTATCTTGATTAAAATTTTTTATTATGTTATAATGTACGAAGTCATTAAAATCAAAACGAGAATTTAAAAGAGGAGATGTTTTAATGAAAGTAGTTATTACAGGTAGGAAAGTTGAGTTAAAAGATAGTTTCAAAGAACTGGTAGAGAAAAAGCTTTCAAAATTTGATCGTATGTTTGATGAAAACACAATGGCAAATGTAACGGTAATGGTTACGAAAGAACGTCAAAGAGTGGAAATTACCATAAATCACAAAGGTAAATTTTATAGAGCAGAAGATACGTCACTTGACATGAACGAATCTTTAGATAAAGTATTGCACGCTTTGACTAGACAATTTAGGAAGAATAAAACAAAACTTGAAAAAAGGTTTAGGCAAGGGTCGATAGATCAGATTTTCAATGACGCAGATACAAAAGTTGAAGATCAAAAAGAGTATGATCTTGTCAGAACAAAGAAATTCCCTGTAAAGCCAATCTCATTAGACGAGGCAATTTTAGAGCTAAACATGATAGGACATAGTTTTTATATGTTTAGAAATGAAAAGACGAATGAAATCAATGTCGTATACAAGAGAAATGATGGTAGATATGGAGTTCTAGTCCCAGACGATATGTAGGTTTAAATTCAAATTCAAATTTAAATTTAACTTAAACTTA